>Ga0210012_1003871_pt1 | contig 12068 bp, 10 predicted proteins | sample CryGeymeta201504_FD_183974 | JGI IMG/M metagenome (GOLD analysis project Ga0210012, IMG submission 183974) | Groundwater microbial communities from Crystal Geyser aquifers in Utah, USA - Crystal Geyser metaG 2015-04 (SPAdes) (version 2) | ecosystem: Environmental > Aquatic > Deep subsurface >... | reverse complement strand
TTGCCTGCGGCACCCAAGTTAAACAAGGGAGCCCGGAAAGTGGAACACAATGAGTGAGGTAGTGGAGATTTTTAGCGATGGTGCATGCAAGGGCAATCCCGGCATCGGCGGCTGGGGCGCGTTGCTGCGCAACAAGGGCAAGGAACGCGAGTTGAGCGGCGGCGAGGCGCGCACCACCAACAATCGCATGGAGTTGATGGCGGCCATTTCGGCGCTGGAAACCCTGACGCGCCCCTGCAAAGTGCGTTTGCATACCGACTCCAAATACGTGCTGCAAGGCATCACCGAATGGTTGCCGGGCTGGAAACAGCGCGGCTGGAAAACCGCCGGCAAACAACCGGTGAAGAATGACGATCTGTGGCGCAGGCTGGATGCCGCCACCGCTCGTCACCAGATCGAGTGGATCTGGGTTAAGGGACATGCCGGACATAACGGCAACGAGCGTGCCGATGCACTGGCGAATCGCGGGGTCGAAGAAATGAGGGGGCGGGCATGAGACAAGTGGTGCTGGATACGGAAACGACGGGTCTCGATCCCAAACAGGGGCACCGCATCATCGAAGTGGCGGCGATCGAGCTGGAGGGGCGCAAGGTTTCCGCGCGCAACTTTCACCGCTATCTCAACCCCGAACGCGAAATCGACGAGGGCGCGGCGGCGGTGCACGGTCTGACCCTGGATCGTCTGCAGGATGAGGCGAAATTTGTCGAGATCGCGCCCGCTTTGCTTGAATTTCTTGACGGCGCGGAACTGATTATCCACAACGCGCCGTTCGATCTGGGTTTTCTGAACAGCGAGCTGGAGCGCATCGGTTTGCCCGCATTAAACAACCCGGTGATTGATACGCTCAGGGTGGCGAAGGAGTTGCATCCGGGCAAAAAGAATAATTTGAACGCGCTGTGTGATCGCTACCAGATCGACAATTCGCATCGCACCCTGCACGGCGCGCTGCTGGACACCGAGCTGCTGGCCGAGGTCTATCTGGGGATGACGCGGGGGCAGGAGAGTCTGCTGGGCGAGATCGACGTGGCCTGGGCCGGGGACCATGATCCGCAAGGCGGCCGGATTGAATTGACGGTGCGCGTGCAGGAAGCCGGCGCGGACGAGTTGGCGCAACACGAAGAACAGTTGAACGAAATCGACAAGGCGAGCAAAGGGACATGCGTGTGGAAGCAACTTTTATTGAACGGTTTGGCGCGGTGAGATGCGCATGAAAGTCGCGGTATGCAGCACCCAACCCTATGATCGCGAGTCGCTACAGGCGGCGAATGCGGTGTTCGGCCAGCAGTTGGTGTTTTTTGAGGAGCGACTGAGCACGAAGACGATCGCCTTGTTCGCCGGTTATCCCGTGCTGTGCGCCTTCGTCAACGACCGTCTGGATGCGGAGGTGTTGCAAGCCCTGTCGGATCGGGGTTTGCTTCTGGTGGCGCTGCGCTGCGCCGGATTCAACAACGTGGATATTGAGGCGGCACAGCGGCTGGGAATTTGCGTGGCGCGCGTTCCCGCCTATTCGCCGCACTCGGTTGCCGAACACACCCTTGCCCTGATGCTGGCCCTGAACCGCAAGACACACCGCGCTTACAACCGCATCAGGGATGGCAATTTTTCCCTGCACGGATTGCTTGGATTCGAATTGCGCGGACGCACGGTTGGCATCATCGGGACCGGCCGCATTGGCCAGGCAGTGGCGGAAATAATGCGCGGTTTCGGCTGCAATATGCTGGCTTACGACATCGCGCAAAATCCGGCATGCAGTGCGCTTGGCGTGAATTACGTCGGGCTGGACGAGCTGTATCGCGCCAGCGATATTATTACCCTGCATTGCCCGCTCAACCAGCAGACCCGCCACCTGATTGACGCCGCCGCGCTGGAGCGCATGAGGCGCGGGGTGATGCTGCTCAATACCAGCCGTGGCGCGGTGGTGGACACGGCGGCGGTGATTGCCGCGCTGAAATCCGGCCAAGTCGGATACCTCGGAATGGACGTGTATGAACAGGAGGGTGACCTGTTCTTTCGCAACCTTTCCGAGCAAGTGATTCAGGATGATATTTTTGAACGGTTGCTGACCTTTCCGAATGTTCTTATCACCGGCCATCAGGGATTTTTTACCACGGAGGCGCTGGCCAGCATCGCCGCAACAACCCTGCAAAATATCCGCATTTTTGAACAGGGCGGACAATGCCAGAATGAAGTCACCTGCGCCTTGTTGCGATGAACACGCTCGCCCGCAATCGGGACGCAGTCATTATCGGTGCCGGCGCGGCCGGTATGATGTGCGCCCTCACCGCCGCGCAACAGGGTCGTTCCGTGCTGTTGATCGACCATGCCAAAAAGCTGGCGGAAAAGATTCGCATTTCCGGCGGCGGACGCTGCAACTTCACCAATCTTAATGCCGGTCCGGAAAACTTCATTTCCCGCAACCCGCATTTCTGCCGCTCCGCCCTTGCGCGTTTCACCCCGCAACACTTTATTGCCATGCTGCAACGCCACGGCATCGGCTACCACGAGAAGACGCCGGGGCAGTTGTTTTGCGACGACGGGGCGGAAGCGATTATTGCCATGCTTAAATCGGAATGCGAGGCGGCAGGGGTTTGCTGGAGCGTACCGTGCGAGGTCACACGGATTGAGCGTGGCGGGAGGTTCCGGTTGGCGACTTCGCGCGGCAGCTATCAAACGGCGGCGCTGGTGGTTGCCAGCGGCGGCCTGTCGATTCCGAAAATCGGGGCGACCCCGTTCGGCTACAAGATTGCCGGACAGTTTGGGCTACCGGTCACCCAACTCAAACCCGGATTGGTGCCCTTGAGTTTTCACCCGGCAGAATGGGCGCCGTACGCCGATCTCGCCGGAGTGTCGCTGGAAGTGCGGGTAAGCCTGGACAAACATCATATACGCGAAAATTTGTTGTTTACCCACCGCGGCCTGAGCGGTCCCGCCATTTTGCAAATTTCCTCCTACTGGGAACCGGGCCAACCGCTTGCCATCGACTTGCTCCCCGATTGCGACCTGCCGGAATTATTCGTGCAACAGCGCGCCAGCAAGATGCTGTTGGCCAACTTTCTGGCGCAATATCTGCCACGGCGGCTGGCCGAAATCATTACCGTACAATGGGCGCAGAACAAACCGGTCAACCTGTGTGCCGAAAAAGATTTAAAACGGTTGGTGGAACGGGTGAAAAACTGGCAGATCACGCCGACCGGGACTCTCGGCTATGCCAAGGCGGAAGTGACCTGCGGCGGGGTGGATACCCGTGCGCTATCCTCGAAAACCATGGAATGCAAAGAAATTCCGGGGCTGTATTTCATCGGCGAGGTGGTTGATGTGACGGGACAGCTTGGCGGTTACAACTTTCAGTGGGCATGGGCGTCGGGCCATGCAGCCGGGATGGCGATAGGAGAGGCGGGCGATCATGGCGGTGGAAACTGAACTCAAATTATCGATTGCGGCCGAGCACTTGCCGCGGCTTCGACGGCATCCTTTGCTGCGTGCGCGGACGGTTGGACGCGCGCGCACGATGCATATTTACAGCGTGTATTACGACACACCGGCGCTGAAGTTGCACCGCCATGAGATGGCGCTGCGGTTGCGCCGCTACGGCAAGCGCTGGGTGCAGACCCTGAAAGGCGGCGGCCAGGCCAGCGCGGGTTTGCACCAGCGCAACGAATGGGAGATGCCGGTCGCCGCCGGGCAGCTCGATTTCGCCGCCCTGGCTGAAAGCGGAGCGGTGTTGCCGCGCGGCGCGCGCAAGCAATTGCAACCGCTGTTCGTCACCGATTTTTCGCGCACGGTCCGGTTGATTGATTTCGAGGGCGCGCGCATCGAACTTTGCATGGATCGCGGCCAGGTTCGTGCGGGCAAAGCGACGCATCCGATTTCCGAGCTGGAGCTCGAACTTAAATCCGGCGAGCCGCTGCAACTGTTCAGGTTGGCGCTGGCGCTGCTTGAAATTGTGCCCTTGCGCGTCGAGCACACCAGCAAGGCGGAATACGGCTACCGCCTGTTTGCGCCCGTCATGCCGCAACCGGTCAAGGGCGGATTCCCCTCGCTGCACAAGGCACAGAGCGCAAGCAGCGCGTTGCAGGCTTTGATCGGCGCCTGTCTGTCGCATGTTCAGGACAATGTGCCCGGCGCGCTGCAGCGGGCAGACGAAGAATATCTGCACCAGTTGCGCATCGCCTTGCGCCGGCTGCGTGTCGTGCTGGCGATTGCACGGGGTTTTCGGGACGATGCGGAAACCTCTGCCCTGAAGCGGGAGGTGGCCGGTTTGGGCGCAGTCCTGGGGCGGGCGCGTGAATGGGATGTGCTCGTCACCCAGACCCTGCCCGCGATTCGCGCCCGTCATCCGCAAGAAAACGGATGGGATGGACTGCTACGGCAATGCGCGCGCAAGCGCGCGTCAGCGCGGGACAAGGCCGGGCAAAATCTGGCGTCGGCCGACTTTCAGCGCATGTTGTTGCGCTTTGGAGCCTGGCTGTATGGGGAGCAATGGGCCGAATCCACGATTTCGCCCAAGCGTTTTGCGCGCCGAAAGCTGCAAAGACTTCACGCGCGAGTGCACGAACTGGCACTGACCGGGAATGAAGATACCGCCCGCCTGCACAGCTTGCGCATCGCCTGCAAAAAACTGCGCTACAGCGCCGAAATGTTTGGCCCGTTGCTGTCGCAAGGCGGCAAGGCCTATCTGGCGAAGCTGGCGGCAGTGCAGGACGCGTTGGGCGCGTTGCATGACATCGCGATTGCCGATCAACTGTTGCGGCAGTTGGGTGGGCGCCAGCGGCGCGCTACACTCGCTACGGTTCACGCCGCGCTAAAAGATGACCAGGCGCACCGTGTCGCGGTTTTTTACAAAGCCTGGCGGCGCTTTGCGCAACAGGACGGATTCTGGAATTGATTCGTTTTTGACCCGCCGTGATCGGGCGCAACAAATTAAAGGATCGCTATCAATGAGCAAAAAAAAGAACCCCTTGCGCGTTCCTGTTACGCAGGGTTTGAAAGATATCTACGCCATGGATATGCATCTCCCCTACCGCGCCGCGTGCGAGGGACGGTTCAGCGTGACGGCTTTCGGCCGTCTGGCGGCGGCGATTTCCGTGGTGCGCACGGCATTGGCGGAAAAGAACACGCGGATTACCGATGCGGTGCCGATTCTCGACGCGGCAATCGGTATCTTGCTTGAGATCAGAAAGCGCGGCGACCAGACCGGGGTGTGGGAAATCACCCCGGAAGAGCGTCCCGGGGTGTTGGCCGGTATCGGGGTGGCCGAGGCGTGTATCGGCGTGCTGGATGTGGCATTGCTGGCACAGACGGCAGTAATCCTGCAGCAGCAGCTGGCGCAGGAATAATCGCGGCAGGAAGTTGACAAACAAGACTGGAGGCGCGACCCAGAGTCGAACTGGGCTGATCGGATTTGCAATCCGGTGCATAACCGCTTTGCTATCGCGCCGTGATGCTGTTTGAAAGAGAAAGGAAAGCGACCGGCTTTGCCTAAAATTTGGAGCGGGAAACGAGATTCGAACTCGCGACCTATACCTTGGCAAGGTATCGCTCTACCAACTGAGCTATTCCCGCAAAATTGAGGGTTCGCATTATATTGATTAAGCCGATGCTGTCAACAAAGTTGCGAATATATTTTCTCTTTCCGTCAACTTTTGGCGACCTATGTATAATCCGCCGCGCTTAAGTTCGCGCGCGGATTTTTTTCGCGCACGACGGCGCTGCCCGGATGGTGAAATTGGTAGACACAACGGACTTAAAATCCGTCGAGGCTTAACCCCTCGTGCCGGTTCGATTCCGGCTCCGGGCACCAAAAAACCGGTTGAACGGTTTTTTTGCCTGCGACGCGGCGTACAACCCGGCAGTTCTGGCGTTTCGTCAAGGGTTGCAAGATTCGGGCATAGATATTTTTTTTTGTTGCAAAAGCTTACAATATCCAGAACAATCCGCCCCGGAGTTGATTCCACACCCCCAACTACAAAGGAGAAACGTATGAACCGTAAAGAACTGATCGATGCACTTTCCACCAAGACCGGCAGCAGCAAGGCTGACGCAGACCGCAACATCGCGGCACTGATCGAAATTATCACCGGCGCGCTGAAGAAGGGTGACAACGTTGCTTTGGTGGGCTTTGGCACGTTTGAAGTGCGCAAGCGCGCTGCCCGTACCGGCCGCAATCCGGCCACCGGCGCAGAACTGAAAATCAAGGCTTCCAAGGCGCCTGCATTCAAGGCCGGTGCGACACTGAAGGCCGCAGTCAACGGCGGCAAGAAGTAATCACACTCCACTCCTTCTTTATCCGGGTCATGTGCGTTTGATTTTTTCGCGCCACGGATGAAAAAGAAAAAGGGTTGAATCGCAAGATTCAACCCTTTTTTATTTTTTCCATAGCAGGTTAAAGCAGGCGCGGGTTGCGCCGCTCGCGTTCTGTCAGCGCCGCCAATTCGGCTGTTTGCCGGTCGGATATTTGCTCCCAGGAGAAACGCCACTCCCAGTTGCCACTGGCGGTGCCGGGAAAGTTCATGCGGTGCGTACCGTCGAGTCCGAGGACATCCTGCAAGGGGAAAATCACCGTATTGGCAATCGAGGCCGACAGGGCTTTGATCATGTCCAGATTGATCCGGCTGCCGTCACATTGCAGATAGCGGCGGGCAAAGTCTTTCTCGTGATCGCTTGCGGTATTCCACCAGCCGATGCTGGTGTCGTTGTCATGGGTGCCGGTGTAGGCAACCGAGTTGGCAATATAGTGGTGGGGCAGGAAGTAGTTGCGTTCGTCTTCGCCGAAAGCAAATTGCAGGATGCGCATGCCGGGCAGATTGAATTTATCGCGCAGGGCGATTACATCCGGGGTGATGAGGCCAAGGTCTTCGGCGATGATGGGCAGCGCCTTGAAGGCCTGTTTGAAGGCGCTGAACAGGCTTTCGCCGGGGCCGGGTTGCCATGTGCCGTTAATTGCCGTGGATTCGTCCGCCGGTACCGCCCAATAATTGGCAAACCCGCGAAAATGGTCGATGCGGACCATGTCGAACTGGCGCAGCGCATGTTTCATCCGCGCGATCCACCAGGCGTAGCCGCTTGCCGCATGGCGTTCCCAACAGTAAATCGGGTTACCCCATAATTGACCCGTCTTGCTGAAATAATCCGGTGGAACGCCCGCCACGACAGTCGGGCAGCCGTTGGCATCAAGCTTGAACAGATCCTGGTGTGCCCATACGTCGGCGCTTTGATAAGCGACAAAGATCGGCACATCACCGATTAGATGGATGCCGTTGGCGTTTGCGTATTTCTTCAATTTTCGCCACTGGCGGTCAAAACACCACTGGCAGAATTTCCAGAATTCAATTTCATCCGCGAGGGCAGTAGTCGCGCTGTGCAAGGCTACAGGGTCACGCTGGGCGAGGCCGGGTGGCCATTCATTCCAGTCACGCCAGGATTGACTACTCCAGATCGATTTGAATAAGGTATAGTCATCCAGCCAATGGCGCTCTTCCTCGCAAAACCGGGCAAAGGCGGCGTGGATGCGCTTGTTGTTCTGTTGCCGGAAGCGGTCTGCGGCCAGGTGCAGCAGCGCCATTCTGGATTGTTTCACCGCGCGGTAATCGACCCGCTTGGAGGCGGTGTCCGGCGCGGGTAGTGTCTGCGCATCGAGCCAGCCCTGCTCAACCAGTTCTTCCGGGTCGATCAGCATCAGGCTGCCGGCAAAGGCCGAACTGCTCATGTAGGGCGAATTGCCGGGGCCGACTTCTCCCAGTGGCAACATCTGCCAACCGGATTGCCCGGCGCTGACCAGCCAGTCGATAAAGCGGTAAGCGGAGCGGCCGAAATCTCCGCAACCGTATCCGCCGGGAAGTGAGGTTGGATGGAGCAGGATGCCGCTGGTGCGAAGGGAGAGTGGATTCAATTGAAATTGGTTGATTCTTAATGATGCTTCGGGCTACATCGTAGCAGTTTTTCCCGGGCTCTTTAATCCTTGCCGAACAAATCACGGCTATACACTTTGTCGGCCACATCCCGGATGTCGTCCGTGATGCGGTTGGCCACGATCACATCGGCCTCCTGTTTGAATCGGGCCAGATCGTTCACCACTCTGGAGTTGAAAAAGTCCGCTTCCCCGAGTGCGGGTTCGTAAACGATGACCTCGATCCCCTTGGCCTTGATGCGCTTCATGATGCCCTGGATGCTGGAGGAGCGGAAATTGTCGGACCCGCTTTTCATTACCAGCCGGTGGATGCCGACCACTTTCGGGTTGCGCTTGAGGATGTCAAAGGCGATGAAATCCTTGCGCGTGGTGTTGGCCTCGACGATGGCGTGGATCAGGTTCTGTGGCACATCCTTGTAATTGGCGAGCATCTGTTTGGTGTCTTTGGGCAGGCAATAGCCACCGTAGCCGAATGAGGGGTTGTTGTAATGATCGCCGATGCGCGGATCGAGGCTGACGCCCCGGATGATCTGCAGTGTGTCCAGCCCGTGCGTGGCGGCATAGGTGTCCAGTTCGTTGAAGTAGGCGACGCGCATCGCCAGATAGGTATTGGCGAACAGCTTGATCGCCTCGGCCTCGGTGGAGTCGGTGAACAGTGTCGGAATATCCTGCTTTACCGCGCCCTGCTTGAGCAGATTGGCAAAGGTTTCGGCACGCTGTGACCGTTCGCCGATGACGATGCGCGAGGGATGCAGGTTGTCATGCAGCGCGCGGCCTTCGCGCAGGAACTCGGGCGAGAAGATCAGGTTATCGCAGTTGAACTGTGTGCGCGCCTTGGCCGTGTAACCGACGGGAACGGTGGATTTGATCACCATCACCGCCTGCGGGTTGATGGCCAGCACATCCTTGATCACCGCTTCGATGGAGCGGGTGTTGAAGTAGTTGGTCTCGGGGTCGTAATCGGTCGGCGTGGCGATGATGACGTAGTCGGCGCCGGTATAGGCTTCGGTCTTGTCCAGCGTGGCACGCAGCTTGAGCGGCTTGTGCGCCAGATAATCTTCGATCTCGGCGTCTTCGATCGGTGATTGCCTGCGGTTCAGCATCGCCACTTTCTCCGGCAGGATGTCGAGCGCGACCACCTCGTTGTGTTGCGCAAGCAGAACGGCGTTGGAGAGGCCGACGTAGCCGGTGCCGGCGATGGCGATTTTCATGGAGTGTTATTCCGAAGTGATCTGGTTCGATGTGCAGAATTAAAGCATTTTCATTTTACCGGATTTTGACAGCACGAACCGGTCAGCTTGTGCCCAGCATCGCCTTCATCCGGGCCAGCCGGTCCATTCCCTCTGCCTTGGTGACCGATGGCGCATTGCCCGCCGGCACCGCGCCGGCAAATACCAGATCCGCCTGCGGCAGTTCGCCGATGAAGCGGCTGGGGTCGCGCGCGGAGGATTCCTTGCCGCGGCGGCGCCGGGTGCAGTAGCTGATCTGCAGCGAGCGCCGCGCGCGGGTGATGCCGACGTACATCAGGCGGCGTTCTTCCTCGATCTGATCCGGCGCTTCGCTGCGCTCGTGCGGCAGGATGCCTTCTTCCACCCCGACCATGAACACATGGCCGAACTCCAGTCCCTTGGCCGCGTGCAAAGTGGAAAGCGACACCGCATCCGTCTCCTGCTCGCGCGATTCGAGCAGGTTGAGCAGGGCGATCAATTGCGTCATGGCCATCATCGTTTTCTCGTCCGCTTCGGATTTACGGTTCATCCAACCGAGGAAATCCTCAACGTTCTTCCATTTGCTTTCCGCCTGGCGCGGCTCAAAGCTGTCGAACAGCCAGGCTTCGTAGTCGATCGCGCTCATCAGGTCGCCCATCACTTCGTTGCACGGCTCTTTTTCCGCGCGTGCCTGCATGCGGTTGATGAAGTTGCAGAAGGTGAGCAGGTCCTCGTGCTGGCGCGGCTGCAACTGCTCGACCATGGGCGGCTCGAATGCCGCCTCGAACAGGCTGATGTGGCGTTGTCCGGCATGCCGGGCAAGTTTCTCCAGCGTGCTGTTGCCAATCCCCCGTTTGGGCGTGGTGACCGCGCGAATGAAGGCCGGATCGTCGTCCGGATTGGCGATCAGGCGCAGGTAGGCGACGAGGTCCTTGATCTCCGCATGGTCGAAAAAAGAAGTCCCGCCGCTGACGGTGTAAGGCACTTTGTGCGTGCGCAACTGTTCCTCGAACACGCGCGACAGGTGGTTGCTGCGGTAAAGAATGGCGTAATCGGCAAAGCGCGTGCGATGCTCGAACTTGTGCGCCAGCAGGCGCAGCACCACCGATTCGGCCTCATTCTCGTCGTCCTTGGCCGCGAACACCCGCACCGGATCGCCGGGTCCGTGCTCGCTCCACAGGTTCTTCTCGAACAGTTTGGTGTTGTGCTTGATCAGGTGGTTGGCGCTTTGCAGGATGCGCTGCGAGGAACGGTAGTTCTGCTCCAGCTTGATCACCCGCAGGGTGGGGTAATCGTGCTGCAAGTTGCTCAAGTTGGCCGTGCTCGCCCCGCGCCAGGCGTAAATCGACTGGTCATCGTCGCCCACCACGGTGACGGCGGCGCGCTCGCCCGCCAGCAATTTCATCATCCGGTACTGGCAATCGTTGGTGTCCTGGTACTCGTCGATGAGCAGATAACGGAAGCGGTGCTGCCAGCGCTGAATGGCTTCTTCGTGTGCCTTGAACAACTCCACCGGCAGGCGAATCAGATCGTCGAAGTCCACCGCCTGATAGGCGCGCAGGGTTTCCTGATAGCGCTGGTAGAGCAGGGCGACGCGTTGCTGTTCCTCGTTCCCGGCCTGGTCTGCCGCCTGTTGCGGCGTGAGGAATGCGGCCTTCCAGTTCGACATCACGCTTTGCGCGGCACGTATCTCCTGCTTGTCCGGACTGCCCAGCAGCTCGCTGACGATCTTGCCGGTATCCGCCGTATCGAAGATGGAAAACTGTTTCTTGTAGCCGAGCAGTGGCGCTTCCTCGCGCAGGATCTGCATCCCCAGCGCGTGAAAGGTACTGATCGTCATGCCCTTGGTATTCTGTCCGGCCAGCAGCTTGCCGACGCGCTCGCGCATCTCGTTGGCCGCCTTGTTGGTGAAGGTGATGGCCGCGATGTTGCGCGGCGCGTAGCCGCATTCATTGACGAGATAAGCCAGCTTGTGGGTGATGACGCCGGTCTTGCCGCTGCCGGCACCGGCGAGAACCAGCAGCGGAGAACCGAGATATTTGACCGCTTCGCGCTGGCTGGGATTGAGTTTGCTTAACATGGTGATGAGAGCGCCGAAACGCCCCAACCAGGAGCGCCTATCCTAACGGGCATGGCAAGTATGCCAACCCTGATGATGAAACGACCGGTGAAGAAGGCTTTCTGCCGCTCCTGCCCGCCTATCCTGTTTTGCATACACGGACGCCCGCTCTTGCGCAACCACAAAGCCCGGCATTACAGGGCGTTGTGGTTGAAGGAGGAGGGGTGAGCGTTACGCCCTGCTTACCAGTTCCGTCAGTACATACGGCAGGATGCCGCCGCTTTGGTAGTAGTCCACTTCGATCGGGGTGTCGATGCGCAGCAGCAGGGCAACATTTTGTTTGCTGCCGTCTTTGCGTGTGATGGAAAGTTGAACGTCCTGTTGCGGCTTCAGGTTGTCGCTGATGCCGAGCAGGTCGAAGGTTTCATCGCCGCGCAGGTGCAAACTCTCCACGCTGTCGCCGCCCTTGAACTGCAGGGGCAACACCCCCATGCCCACCAGGTTGCTGCGGTGGATGCGCTCATAGCTCCCGGCGATGACGGCCTTCACACCCAGCAACTGTGTGCCTTTGGCGGCCCAGTCACGCGATGATCCGGTGCCGTATTCCTCGCCGGCGAAAATCACAGTCGGGGTGCCATCGGCAATGTGCTTCATCGCCGCATCGTAGATCGCCATCTGTTCGCCCTGGTACAGCGTGTAGCCGCCTTCGACGCGGCTGCCGTCCGTACCCGGCGGCAGCATCAGGTTCTTCACGCGCACGTTGGCGAAAGTGCCGCGCATCATCACTTCGTGGTTGCCGCGGCGCGAGCCGTAGCTGTTGAAATCTTTCACCGCCACCTTGTGATCTTGCAGATATTGGCCTGCGGGCGTGGTGGGCTTGAAACTGCCGGCCGGG
>Ga0210012_1003841_pt1 | contig 12130 bp, 11 predicted proteins | sample CryGeymeta201504_FD_183974 | JGI IMG/M metagenome (GOLD analysis project Ga0210012, IMG submission 183974) | Groundwater microbial communities from Crystal Geyser aquifers in Utah, USA - Crystal Geyser metaG 2015-04 (SPAdes) (version 2) | ecosystem: Environmental > Aquatic > Deep subsurface >... | reverse complement strand
CTGGCGTGGCCTCGGCCTGTTCGATCCGCACGCCGCGTTCGGCCAGCGCATGGGTCAGGTCGGCCAAGGCGCGACGGGGGTTCAGATGGGCCTCGCTGTCATAGAACAGCGCCGCGCTGTGGTGCGCAAGTTCAGGCTCCAGCGCGACCATATCGGTGACGGCAGCATGCCCATGCGTGCGCCGCGCAAAGCGGGTCAATTCACTCTGATCGCGTTGCAAGGCCAGCACCAGCGTGCCGCGATGTGTCACCGCCGTCACCTCGGACCAGAACGCAGCGGCGGCCTGCCCGTGCGCGACGATGGCGGGCTCTGCCACCGCGCCCTCGCAAAACGGCGCGAGCATTCCGCCCGCCCACCACGAACAGCCATGCGCACCGGGCGCGCCATTGCGGTCAATCAGGCGCGGGGTCAGCCCGGCGCACGACAGCATATGGGCGGCGCAAAGCCCCGCCACCCCGGCCCCGATAATCGTGACATCAGCCATGCGACCAGACCTTGTAGAAGTGATGCACCGGGCCGTTGCCATGCCCCACGCCCAACCCGTCCGCAGCCGCTATCGCGCCTTGCAGATAGGTATGCGCGCGGGTAACGGCGTCGGGCAGCGCGAAACCCTGCGCCAGCCCCGCCGCAATTGCCGCCGACAGCGTGCAGCCGGTGCCATGGGTGTTGCGGGTGGCGCGGCGCGGCGCGGTCAGGCGGGTGACGCCTGTCGCGGTGACCAGCAGATCAACGCAAGTGTCCCCCGAGCCATGCCCGCCCTTCATCAGCACCGCCTGCGGACCCATCGCACGCAGCGAATGGCCTTGGCGCGTCATCTCTGCCTCGGTGGTCGCCTGTGCGCAGCCCAACAGATCCGCTGCTTCGGGCAGGTTCGGGGTCAGCAGTGTGGCCAGCGGCAAAAGGTGGCAGCGCAAAGCATCCAGCGCGGTGGGGGGCAACAACCTGTCGCCGGATTTCGCCACCATCACCGGATCGAGCACAATGGGAAGGCCGCACCCCGCCAGCCCCTGCGCCACCGCCGCAATCGCGAGCGCATCCCCCAGCATGCCCAGCTTGACCGCACGCACGTCCAGATCATCGAACACCGCCGCCATCTGGGCTGCGATCATCGCGGGGCTTGCAGGCTCGATCATGCTGACTGTGCGGGTGTTCTGCGCCGTCAGCGCGGTGATGACGCTGGTGCCATAGACGCCCAAGGCCGAAAACGTCTTGAGATCCGCCTGAATCCCCGCGCCGCCGCCGGAATCGGACCCTGCTATCGTAAGTGCTATGGGAACCACCATCCCCTCCTTGCCAAACAAATCATCGCAAGGAGACGGATCACGGGCGCCACGCGCCCTCAGTGCACCGTTCCCTACGCCGGTATTAACCGGATCAGGTTCGATGGGTTGGCTTTCGCCTCTCAGCCCCAAACGGGGCACCCCAACGGTTATTTGCCGAGGCTAACTCAAGCAGATCGGGCTGACAAGGCGTCCCTTGTTGGAAAACGGATTGGGCCCGTTTGATGGAAGGTAAGCGTTACGGGGTTACTTTCTGAAACTGCACGAATACGCGGCAGGGCCGATCTTCATCCCAGTGGGCACGCCGCACCCGATCAGCGGCGACATGGCCCCCATTGTGATGGGGCATGAGGTCGCGGGCGAAGTGGTCGCGGTGGGCGATAAGGTGACCCGCGTCGCCATTGGCGACCGGGTGGTGATAGAGCCGATCCTGTCGCCCAACCGTGACGGCGCCTATCTGATGGACCGCTACAACCTGTCGCCTTTGCTGGGGTTCCACGGCCTGTCGGGCGGCGGTGGCGGGTTTTCCGAATTCACCGTGCTCGGCGAACACATGCTGCACAATTTGCCCGACGATCTGTCGTGGGAACAGGGCGCGCTGGTGGAACCGGCGGCGGTGGCGCTGCATGCGGTGCGGCAAAGCACGCTGAAGGCGGGCGACAGTGCCGTGGTGTTCGGCGCGGACCCGATCGGGCTGGTGTTGATCGAGGCGCTCAAGGCCGCAGGGGCCGCCAGCATCCACGCGGTCGAATTGTCAGCGACCCGCCCGCGCCATGGCCGAACGGCTGGGGGCCATCGGGCATGACCCGGCGGCGGGCGATGTGGTAGAGGCGATCCATGCAGCCGCAAGCGGCGGGGTGGACTTTGCCTTCGAGGTGACGGGGGGGCCCGCCGTGCTGTCGCAAGCCATCGAGGCGACGCATCCCGGCGGCGAGATCGTGGTCGTCAGCATCTGGGAAGGCGGCGCTTCTTTCCAGCCTAACGCGCTGGTGATCAAGGAACGCACCATGCGGGGCACCATCGCCTATCGCCACGTCTATCCGGCGGTGATGGCGCTGATGCAGCGCGGCTTTTTTCGGGCCGAAGACCTGGTGACCGACCGGATCGGCCTGGACGATGTGGTGGCGCAGGGCTTTGACCGGCTGTTGGCCGACAAGGCGCAGATCAAGATCATGGTCCGTCCGTAACGGCCAGAAGGCCCGAGCCGGCACCGTGCCCGGTCGGGCCGTCGCAGCGTCACAGCATGCGCGACTTGGCTGGTGCCAAGGCGCTTTCAAGACTGGTACATTCGCGGGCGTAGAAATCGGTGTCGCTTTCCCCCGGCTGGGGTCCGCGCGCCAATGCAGTTGCCAGATTGAAAAATCCTGGCCCCGGCAGGCCCTCGCGCGCGCGGCTGATGGTGCGGGCGGCGATGAAGGGGCGGTTGGCAGCGGCATCCTCGCGCATCGTCACCTCCAGCGCGCGGGTGATCCGGCCAACCGAACCGGGCGCCCACAGCCCCAGTGCCCGGGCAAGTGTGCCGTAGGTCATGGGTGCGTCTTTGGGCGGCAGAGCGGAAAGATGGGCGCGCACAAGGTCGGCCAGCGCCTGCGCGCGATTGGCCGCCGTGCCGGTTTCGGGCGGCGGCGGGATCTCGCGCGCCGAACCATCCGGCAGCACCTCGGCTGCCCACGCGCGGGTCACGCTGCGCAGCACGATCCGGGTCTTGCCGGCGTCAGCCCCTTCGCCGATTTCGGTCACGCCGACGACCGATCCGTCGCGCCAGCCCGCGCGCAGGCCCTCGCGCGTCAGGCCTAGACGCGGGGCGAGATAATCGGGATCGACCAGCACCTGTCCGTCATCCCAGCCGATCACTCCTGCGGGCACCGGGCGGATCAGCAAGGGTGAGGGCTGACCTTTATCCCCTGGGGCGGGGCGCGCATAGAACGGGCTGGCCCCCGATGCATGGTCAGTCACGTCCACGATCTCGGTGATCTGCGGCAGCGCGGCGCGCAGCATCCGCTCGACCCCCTGGCGCAGCGTGGCCGCAGAGGCCGCGCAGCCCTGACAGCCGCCCGACATCCGCAGAAACACCCGGCCGCCTTCGACCCGATCCGCCGTGATCTTGCCACCATGGCCCGCGACCGAGGGGTTGACCTGACGTTCCAGCAGATCATGCACGGCGAGCAGCAGGCCGCTGTCGGGATCGGTCGGCTCTGCCGCACCCAGAGGCGCGTCGGTGCTGTCCAGAACCTGTCGGATCGCGGCGGCAATCGCTGGTTTCAGCGCAGCCCATCCGGCATCGGTGCTTTTTGTCACCCAGATGGTCGCGTCGGACACCTCGGCTGCCACCACCCCGGCAACCGCAAACAGCGCGCGGGGCAGCGGGGCGTCACTTGTCCCGTCATAGCGCCCGCCCCAGCCCAGATGAACCGGCGCATCAAGCACAAAGCCCATCGCCTGCGGATCGTCCGCCACGGCCTGCGCCCGGATGCGGCGGCGGGGGGCCAAGTCAGACATCTTCGACCTCGGCCCCTTGGGTCGCGCGCAGGGATTTGAAGGTGTAGATGCCGGTGTCATGGCCATCGCTGAAGGCCAGCCCCAGCGCATAGTTTCCCACGCTCCAGATCCGTGTCAGGCGAATGTCACGCGGCACGCTGGCAGGATCGAGCATTTGCGCGCCTGTCACCTCGTTGCGGCATTGCGCGCAGCGGCAGGCGATGCGCAGATCGCGTGGGGCGAGGTGCTGCTGATGGCTATCGGCCCAGCGCAGCTTCAGGCCGATGGCGTCGTGATCCAGCGCCGTCAGAACCTCGGCCGGTCCGTCGCTGCTGGCAGAGGCAGAGGCTGGCTTGCCGGTGCCCTCGGCCACCTCCCAGTTGAATGGAATGGCGATACCGCGCGCCGTGGCACCGGCCCCCACCAGCGCCGTCGCGATTTGGCGAAAGGCCCCTGCTGCGGGGCTGTCAGGTGCCGCCTTGACCAGCGGCAGGCCGGTGTCACCGCAATCGACCACGGTTGGGTCAAGGGGAACCTTGCCCAGAAATGCCACGCCAAGCTCTTGCGCGATCGCCTCGCCGCCGCCCTGGTGGAAGATATGGCTGACCGTGCCACAAGAGGGGCAGGTGAACCCGCTCATGTTTTCGACGATGCCGAGGATCGGCACGTTGACTTGCTCCATCATCCGCAACCCGCGCCGCGCGATCTTCAGGCTGACGTCCTGCGGCGTGCTGACCACCACCGCGCCCGACAACGGAAATGCCTGCGCCAGCGTCAACTGGATATCGCCCGTGCCCGGTGGCAGATCCAGAAGCAACACATCCAGCTTGCCCCAGTCCACTTGCTTGACAAACATCTGGAGATATTTCGCCACCATCGGCCCCCGCAGAATCGCCGGTTTGTCGTCATCGGTCAGCATCGCCATCGAGATAACCTTGACGCCATAGGCTTGTCCCGGAACGATCATGCCCCCGGGCGTCATGCCCGGCTTGTCGCCCGCGATGCCCAACATGCCGGGGATCGAGGGGCCGTAGATATCGGCATCGACCACCCCCACCGCCAGCCCCGCTTCGGCCATCGCCACAGCGATATTGGCAGTGACGGTGGATTTTCCGACCCCGCCCTTGCCGCTGCTGATCGCAATCATCCGGGGGCCGATCTTCCGCGTGTCAGAGTATGCCATGATGTTCTCGGTATGTGGCGATCGGGCCGCGATAGCTGCCGCAAAGCTGGGTGATTTCGTCAGCGGCAAGATGGGCCGCCATACACGCGCAAGTTCCGCCGCCCTCTGCCGGCGTGAAATGGCTGCAATCGAGGCACGTGCCAAAGGCCGCCCCCGGCCGCAGGCTTGCTGCGGCCGAGGCGACGCGGGACAGCGTGCCCAGAAACTGCGCCCTGTCTGCCGCAGGCAGGGATGCGATCACCCAAATCAGGCCACCCAACGGATCGCGCTTCAACAGTGCGCGGCCCGCCTCGGTCAGATCAAGGCGCACGCTGCGCCCGTCGCTGTGACAACGGACCCGCGCGATCAGTCCTCGCGCCACCAGTGATTTGATGATCTGGGAAGAGGTGCCCCGCGTCGTCGCCTGAAAACTGGCAAAGCCCGACGGCGTGCGCGTGCTGTCATTCGAGCGGGCAAAGAACCGCAGACAAGCCCATTGCGCCGCTGTCAGGTCTGACGGGCCATCCTCGCTGCGCGCGGCCCGACCCATGTGCACAAGCAGGTCGGCGATATGTTCTGTACTGGGGCACGATGCGTTCATGCGAGAATTAATAGCGAACCGAAACTACTTTGACAACAGGCAGACGTTGTTCCCCAGTCGCGCCGCCGCACCCGATGGTCTGGTTCGTCAAGGCAGCGCGCATCGCAGACACCAGGTCGAAATCAACCAGCCTACACACCATTGCGGCGTCAAGCGAGATTCACTGTGCCACGCCGACGCTCTGTTGCACAAATCCTGTAAGGGATTCATCTCTTGAATCCAGTGTGGTAGCTGGGCGGCATGAGCAGACCCACACCCCCAGCCTACAAGACCAGGAACTGGCCCGCCTACAATGAAGCGCTCAAGCGCCGCGGCTCGCTGACGATCTGGTTCGATCCCGCCATGACCTGGGACGCTGCGCCCACCGGCAAGCGTGGGCGTCAGCCCGACTACAGTGCTGAGGAGGATGAGAAAACAGTCCGGGGGACTGTTTTCCCGACGAACGCGCAAGCACGGTGGCACCAAACGTCGTGTCTGGCGCAAGATCGACATCGGGATTGACGAGCAAACACTGGAAATCCGTGCGGCCGAGTTCACCACCGGCGACGTCGGCGATGCGCCGATGCTGCCCGAACTGCTCGACCAGATCCCGCCCGATCAGGAGATCGCCAGCGTCACCGCCGATGGTGCCTTCGACACCCGCAAGTGCCACGATGCCATCGCCGCCCGCGGTGCTGCCGCGATCATACCGCCCCGCAGGAACGCCAAACCATGGAAGCCCGACACCGCCGGGGCGATTGCCCGCAACGAGGCTTTGCTCGCGTCAAAGCGCTTCGGTCGGACGATCTGGCGACGATGGTGAGGAGGATCAGAAAACGATCCGGGGGATCGTTTTCCCGACGATTGGATGAACTGTGTCAAACTGCTCGGCCAGCGACTGGCCGCGCGGGACTTCGATCGTCAGGTCGCCGAGTTCCAGGTCCGCGTGGCCGTCATGAACGGCTTCACGGCGCTCGGCATTCCCGTCACTGAAGCCATGGGATAAGTCTGTCCGGGGAAAGGGGAGGTCCGCCTGTCACCCGATTTGTGCAACAGAGCCCGCCTGCGACGCCAATCGAGGGTGACGCCGCATTTCGTGCCTACGAGGCCGAGGCAAAGCCAGTGTTCTTCGGGCATTACAAGCGGTTGGGCACGCCGACCATCGACGCCCCCAACGCAGTCTGTCTCGACTATCCCCGTGTGACCTGCGCCTACAGATGGGCCGGTGAAGCGCGGCTGGATCCGCAGAACCTCGTCGTGATCGACTAACCGGCCGGAATGATCGATCTGCTACCGGAAAATCATGTTGCCGCCCGGTGGAAGCATGGTGGAAGCAAGAGGGTGCGAAGTCCTTGGTAACGTAACGAAAACGGGAGCGCCTGAATTCAGTGACCGGCACCTCCCGGCGCAGGGTGCCTCATTTCACGAGTTCAATTCCTTCCTTCCGGGCTTTCACCGCGGCGACGATTGCACCCGTGATATCCTCGCCCGTAGTGGCGGCGCAACTGACCCATTTCTGTGGGTCCGATGGCAACGGATGGCGGAGACAGCCATAGCCCGAGACGATGCAGGGATCGCCCGGATGCTGGCACGAATAACGCTTGTCATAGGTCCCCAAGGTGTCAGGGTGATAGAACTGCGCGGTTCCGGGGCTGCCATACCCGGCAATGTGACAAAGGCAGTTGAGCATGTCCTCGGATGGTTTGCTGCCAATGCTCGTGAGGAAGATCAGAAGTTTGTCATGCGGAAGCGCAAGCACCTCGGTCACGCTGTCAGGCTTTTCCTCGGGTTTGGACACCGGGCCATCGCGGCTGATCTTGGCGCAATCGCCGCGCGCCAACGGTGCTGAATAGCGCGCGAGGGCATCGACCTGCGCCAAGGCCTGTTCCGTGGCGAACTGGGTTTTCTGCATCAACGCATAAGATTGCTCGACCACGCGTTGATGTTCCTGCGCGCGCAGCTCACCCGCCGCGAGCACCGCTGCGTCATAGGTCATGCGCAGGTTGGGAAACTTGCCATCGTCCAGAAGGGCGTTGAGTTCGTCGATGGAAATGCTGCCGTAGACCTTTTCAATTTCGCGCTTCATTTCAAGAAAGGCAACCGACACCCGTTCGTCATAGCGCTTGTCGACGGCCTCCAGCCCGTCCTTGATCCGCGCTTGCGCCACCAGCATTTCTTCCGCCGAGCCCTGCGCCTGTTTCAGAAGATCGGCGCGTCTCGCCTGAATGTCGGCTTCGGTCCAGTTTCCCCGCACGGCCTCTTGCACGATTTGATTGCTGGCTATGCCGTCGCGGATCAGCGGAGTTTGGACGTAGTGTGACTTCACCGTCTTGTAGGCTTCATAGGTGTCCATCGCCCGGTCGATCACCCAGAATTTGGAAATGAGGTCAGAAAGGATGTCGTTTTCATCGGGTTTCCGGAGCCCTACTATGATTTCTCCGGCCATTTCCCACGGCCGTTCGATCCCGCGCGCCACCTCTGCCCAATCGGCCTCTTCGAGATGACCGTCGAGGTAGACCGCCGCGCGCACCGCCTGTGTGCATGGGTCGCCCCCTTCGTCCAGAATGTCGCCGAGGCCCGCCACGGTGGCGTCGGAATAGGCGGACACATCGGCGATCAACGCACCGATCTGGCCGCTTTCGGCAAAGGACTTCAGCTTTGCCTCGACAAGCAGCCGGGTCTCGTCGATTTCGCGCATATCAATCGCGGCCGTGTCACCGCCGATGCCGGTCTGGGGCGCGCCCGTTTCGGGTATGGCGAAGATGTCCGGCGTGGTCTGCGCCACGGCGGCTGAAGTCAGCGCAACCGTGGTGGCCAGCGCGAGGGCGAGGTGATGCGCGCGGCGTGGGGAAATGGCGGTCATGGTGTCGAGACTCCGGTTTCGGTGGCGAGCATGTCGAGAAAAAGATCGGGGTCGAAATCTGCAGTATCGCTCAACCGCAGGCGTTCGGTGCCGGTCATGCCGTCCGGCGTTACCCAACCCCCGGTGATCTGGTGCAGCGTGACATCGCCGCTTTCAGTCTTGCCGCGCCCTCCGGGGGTGATGGCGAGCATGAATTCGCTGGATTGCCGGAACCCGCGCATCAGCCAGTCGCGACCAAGGCCAAGGGCTACCCAATCTGGCCCGAGGCGCAGCCGCACGGTGCCATCCCAATCTGCGCGCCACTGTCCGGCGGGCAGGACGCGACGCCAGCGCTGATAGCTGAAATGGCCGGAGTAGAGCTGAACCTCCAAGCCGCCTGCGTCGGGCCCCTCGGTCAGCGCCCGCAGATAGACCGCGACCTTTGCTGCATCCTCGAAATTCGCAGCACTCGTGTGCAGGAAAATCCGTGTGCCGATCCGGGGGCCTGGGTCGAGGGTGAAGGTCAGCTCAAAAGGTGTCGTGTCGATGCGGTAGTCAAGGTTGACGACCGGCGCGGTGCCAACAAGGGCGATGCGGTTCCAGTCTGGCACAGGGTCGCGCCGCGTCAGGGTCAGGCCGTCGACGCCCTGATGGGCCAGCATCGCAAAGTCGGCCTTTCCCGCGTTACGGAGGTCCCAGCCCGCGTCCGGGCGGGTATCGAAAAGGACGGTCTGCGGCAAGGGGGCGAGGTCGGTCGCGGGGGCGGGCGGCGCTGGATAGTCGCCGGGGCGGGTCACGATCCGCACCCCGCGCAACACAAGCGCGCCGTCCTTTTGCGCGGTGGCAAGGGCGTGGATCGCGATCCGTAGCCCCACACCGTCCTGCAGTTGCGCAAAGGGCAGCACGCCGTCGGGCAGCCCCGCCCCCTCCACCCGTACCCCCGCCGGGGTGAGGACCAGTGTCACACGGTCGGGGATTGCGGTCAGGCCCGTAGCGGTCAGTCCCTCTTTTTCCCTGGAGCGCAGCGCGCTGAGCGCAGTGTAGGTGCCGTCTGCCTGCCCGGTAAAGCGCAGCACATAAGAGCCGTTGTCGCTCAGGTTGCCCGGCAGGGCATAGCTGCTTTGCAATGCGATCTGGAAATCCTTGCTCTCGCCCCCCACCAAGGCAAGCTCGATCCGCGCCTCGGCAGCGCCGGTAAAGCGGTCGAGCCACAGGACAGCCTCGGGCGTGGCGATGCCGGTCCAGCTTCCCCCGTCCTCGGGCCGCCAGTGCACCCGCAGTGCGCCGTCACGCAGGGTGATGAACCGCGCCACCTCTGCCGCTTGGCCCGACACCTGGCCACGCGACACCTTGCCAAACGCCCGGTCGAGCGCGAAACCGTCGAACAGGATCGCCGTGCGCGGGCCTTCGGCGATGGCGTCGAGATCGGGCGCGGGGTCGAAGGGGACCGTATCGACCGACAGCCGCCTGAGCACCAGCGCGGCGGCGCTGTTCTTGGCGTTCACCTGGACATAGGTCTGCAAGGCAAAGCTGCGCCCGGCAAAGTCGCCGGTCGGTGCCACCTCGGCCAGTTGCGTGCCGGTGCCGTCGCGCAGTTCGATCCGCTGATCGGGGCGCAAGAGCAGGTGCAGCACCGCCTCACCGGAGGGCCAGGGGAAAGTGACGGTCTGTGACAGCTTGGGGTCGCGCTGGATCAATTCCAGCGTTCCCTGCCCGTCGCCCATGCCGCGCAGTTGCACGCGCAGGTCGCTGGCCTTTTCGGGCGCTTCGGCGGCCTTGTCCGCTGGGGTCAGGGCAAAGGTGATCCCTGTGCTTTGGTCCGCATCAAGGATGGCCGTGATGCGTTGTGCAGCCTTTGCGGTGCGCGCCGGCAGGGTCAGAACCGGAACAGGCGTCGCGAACCCGAGATTGGCCCAGCCTTTTCTCGAACCGATGGTGACGACCAGCGCATCGTCGCGCAGGGTGGCGTCGGTGTCGAATTGGGCGAAGTCAAACGCGAGCGGCACCAGCCCGGACAGGTCGCGCCCGTCAAAGATCAACGCGGGCTGGCCGGGGGTAAAGGTGTTGGCCGTGGTTGGCAGCATGGGGTCGGGCCTGGTAAGTTCTGCTGTGCCCACCTGGTCCGCTGTCAGCGGCACCTGCGCGGCAGGGGCCGCCGAGGCGTCGAGCATGAATCCCATGGCGATCCGCTCCAGGTTCGCGCTCAAGTCCGCTGTGGCCTGTTCCGGGCGGATCGTAAGGATCAGGAACGGCGCAGAAACGGCTTGCCCCTCGGGAAGGCGGTAGATCCATACCCGCCCGCGCGGATAGGTCATCGCCACGCCGTTGATCGCATAGACCCGCGCCACGGTTTCAACCGCATGGACCGTGACCCCTGCGATGTCAGGGTAGGCCTCATCTTCTATCGACTTTACCACCAGCGAGTCGCGATAGATGACCCCCAGATGCTCATCAAGCACCTCGGCCGCCGTCATGCCACGGGCCGGAAAGGCCACGGTGGCGAGCAGCATCGCGTCCCGGTCGGGTGACACCAGAACCGCCTGCCGCAGCCCATCCGAGGTGGTGGTCTGCACGCTCCACCCATCGGGGAGGGGCAGGGCAAAGACGCCTTCGGAGTCACGATACATTGCGCCCTGACCAGCGGCGGGGGCGGTTTGCGGGGCCGGAGACAATCCGGTGGGCGTCGCCTGCGCGACACTGGCCGACTTGCCGTTCAGCACCAGACCATCCAGCAGCGCGTCGAACATCGCCTCGTGCTCGGCCAACGGCACATCGGTGCCGCTCACCTGCCACAAAAAGATCTCACCCTCGGCATCCTCTTGCAGGAAGGCGAGTTGCAGCATCCGCTGGGACCCGATCTCGGTGTGGATGAACAGCGCCTCTTGTCCGGCGAGGCTGCGTTTTTCGTGCCGCACGATGTCGTCGTAGCCAAGCAGCGGCTCATCAGGAAACCACCAGCGCGCCCAGAGTTGGTAGCGCCCGTCCGGGCTTGTAAAATCATAAGATTGATCCCGGCTGGAATGGGTCTGTGTCCATCCGGGGGGGAGGGTGAATTCAGCGCTGCGCAGGTCATAGGTGGTACCCTGCGCTTGCGCCAACGACAGGGTGAGAAGCGTCATCAGGACGGCCCCGATCACGGCGGTCATCATGCGTCTCATGGCGGTCCCCCTCTCGGTCGGGCGGCGAATCGGGTCGCCTGATACCGTTTCGCCGGGGTGCATGGTGCCGTCGGATCGGATCAGGGGCTTTGATCCATGTCATTCTGGCCCGCCGCCAACCGTGTAGGATCGCGGAGGCAAAGGAGGCGTCGATGCGCAAAGAGGGTCATCCTGCCGCGCTGTGGGGGCTGATGCTGCGGGCTGTGGTGTTGGCTTTGATCGTGGCTGCACTGATCACAGCGCCCGGTCTGGGCTGGGTCTGGTCGGCGGCGATCACTCTTCTGGCGCTGACGGTGTATTTCGTGGGACGTCGCCCGGCGCGGGGTGATTTCACTTATGCCGCAGCATCGGCCATCGTGATCCCGGACCTTCTGGGATTTGCTCTTGTCTCCGTTTTCCTCTGCATCCCGATCTGGACCGCGCCAGGGTGGCCGGGGACCGGCGCGCTGAACCCTTCGGCCTGGCTGATGTGGCCGATGGCGGGGCTGAGCGCGAGCCTGCTCAATATCGCCTGGCGCGCGGAGAGTTTCGCGGTCAGCCTGACGCCAGCGGGGGTAGAGATGACCCGGGGCCTCTGGCGTTGGCATCTGCCTTATGCCGAAATCCGCCATGTCCAGCCCTGGCGGCGCG
>Ga0210012_1003832_pt1 | contig 12148 bp, 8 predicted proteins | sample CryGeymeta201504_FD_183974 | JGI IMG/M metagenome (GOLD analysis project Ga0210012, IMG submission 183974) | Groundwater microbial communities from Crystal Geyser aquifers in Utah, USA - Crystal Geyser metaG 2015-04 (SPAdes) (version 2) | ecosystem: Environmental > Aquatic > Deep subsurface >... | reverse complement strand
TAGGCACCGACCTCCCACAGGCCCGATCTATCTTCCATTTCGAACACGCCAACCCCTGTTGCCTCCGGCTCGACCTCTTCCAGAGCAAGGCCAAGTGCCTCGGCCTTTTCACGGTCGGCCAGCGTGGTCAGGGCAGTATAGGTCGGCATCGGTCAACTCCTCACGATCCTTCCCGCCATAGGCCGGAGTCACGCAAAACACAATGCGCCTTCTTCTTGGTCAAAATACTCGAAACCCGTCGGTCCAGCCAGGTCGCCGTCCATACGGGGCGCCGACCCGCCCGATATCGCGCGGCAGCGACGCCCCGCCGAGGGCCCCGCAGGGGCCTGAGAAGGGGCGTTTGCCGGTCGGCGCCGTCAGGCGCCGAGGCCGATGGGGCAGCTCACGCCGGTGCCGCCGAGCCCGCAATACCCGGCCGGGTTCTTGGCGAGGTATTGCTGGTGATACGCCTCGGCGAAATAGAACGTGGGCGCGGGCAGGATCTCGGTGGTGATCGCCCCGAACCCGGCCTCGGTCAGGCGCGCCTGCATCGCCGACCTGCTCGCCTCCGCCACCGCTTTCTGGGCGTCGCCGTAGCAATAGATGCCGGACCGGTACTGGGTGCCCATATCATTGCCCTGCCGCATGCCCTGCGTCGGGTCATGGCCTTCCCAGAACACCTTGAGCAGCGCCTCGTAGCCGGTCACCCTGGGGTCATAGACCAATCGCACGACCTCGTTATGACCGGTGCGCCCGGTGCAGACCTCTTCATAGGTCGGGTTCGGCGTGTAGCCGCCGGCATAGCCCACCATGGTCAGCCAGACGCCGTCGAGCGGCCAGAACATCCGTTCCACCCCCCAGAAACAGCCCATGCCGACCATCGCCGCTTCCATGCCCTCCGGCACCTCCCGGGTCAGCGGCCGCCCGTTCAGCTGGTGCCTCTCGGCTGTGGCAATCGGCGCCTCGCGCCCCGGCAGCGCCTCGCCGGGCGATACCATTTCGGTTTTCTTGCGGGCAAACCCGAACATCGCGTCTCTCCTTCATTCGATCCTTGCAACCCGTCGTGCTGTATAGATGGTGCAAGCGTGGCCGCTTGGCCACCCCGGCACATCGCGAGCCGTCCCGATTGCAGCGTTCCGCTTTTCCTCGTCACGCTCCGCCCTTAACGTCGCGCCCATGACCACGATTTCCGCCCTCGAGTCGCGCGCCGCTTGAATGCGGCTGGCCATTTCGCTCTGTATCGGGCTGGTTGGCAATGTCGGCATGTGGTCGATCATCGTGATCCTGCCGGCGGTGCAGGCGGAATTCGGCGCCGGCCGGGCCGATGCCGCGCTGCCCTACACGCTGACCATGGTGGGCTTCGCGCTTGGCAACTATGTCATCGGGCGGGCGGTGGACCGCTGGGGCATCACCATTGCGATGATCGGGGCGGCGCTTGGCCTTGGCGCGGGCTTTGCGGGGGCGGCGATGGCGCCCAACCTGGCCACGCTGTCGGCGCTGCAATTCATCATCGGGATCGCCACCGCGACCTGTTTCGGCCCGCTGATCGCCGATATCTCGCACTGGTTCCTGAGGCGCCGGGGCATTGCAGTGGCGATCGCGGCTTCGTCCAATTACCTGTCGGGCGCGATCTGGCCGCTGATCCTGGCCGATATCCTCGCCGGTCAGGGCTGGCGCGCGGCCTATCTGGTCCTCGCGGTCACTGCCGTGGTGGTGATGCTCCCGCTGTCGCTGCTCCTGCGCGCCGGCGTGCCCGAGGCTGCCCGCGCCGAGGCCGAGCACGCCGCGACCCTGCGCGCCCGCGCCACCAGTTTTTCGCCGCGCAGTCTGACGATCCTGCTGTCGATCGCCGGGATCGGCTGTTGCGTGGCGATGTCGATGCCGCAGGTCCATATCGTCGCCTTCTGCACCGATCTGGGCTACGGGCCCGCCGTCGGCGCGGAGATGCTGTCGCTGATGCTGCTTGGCGGCGTTGCCTCGCGGCTGGTCTCGGGCGCCCTCGCCGACTGGCTCGGCGGGGTCTGGACGCTGCTGATCGGCTCGTCGCTGCAATGGCTCGCGCTGATGCTCTACCTGCCGACCACCGGGCTGACGCCGCTCTACATCGTCAGCCTCGTCTTCGGACTCAGCCAGGGCGGCATCGTGCCGAGCTACGCGATCATCGTGCGCGAATACCTGCCCCCTCGCATCGCGGGCGAGCGGGTGGGCTTGGTGCTGATGTCGACCGTCGCGGGCATGGCCATCGGCGGCTGGCTGTCGGGCTGGATCTACGACCTCACCGGCAGCTATCAATGGGCCTTCCTGAACGGGATCGGATTCAATACGGTCAACATCGCCATCATGCTGCTGATCCTGAGCCGGTCGCGCCTGAGCGGACGAACGGCCGAGGCGGCCTGACACCCGCGAAAGTCGTACAGGGCGCCTCGGTATCGACCAAACCCCGCATGCGCGTTATCATCGTGTCACAACAATTTGAAAAGGACGCCTGAGGACCATATCTCCGTGTAGGGCAACCACCCGCTCCGCCGGAGACCAACGAAAGATCAACAAGATGTCAACGATCCGAGAAGTCACACGGGGGTATTGTCAGCGCAACGATGCGCTCGCCTCGGTCAGCTATTTCGGCACCTTTGCCGTATATTTCCTGACCCTCTATGCGGCTGTTCAATTCCATGGCACCTGGGCGCTTGCGGCACCGCTTGTCGTGATCAACGCCATGGCCGGCGTGCGACTTTACGTGTTGCAACACGATTGCGGGCATCATTCGCTTTTCAGCAGACGCTGGATGAACGACTGGGCGGGGTATGCCCTGTCCACCTTCACGCTGACGCCGTACCGGGCGATGCAGTACAACCATAATGAACATCACCGGTTCCTCGGTGATCTGGACGCGAGGCGCGCCGGCGAGATCCACACCATGACGCTGCGCGAATGGCAGGCAGCGGACTGGAAAACGCGCCTGTTATACCGCCTCTATCGCAATCCGCTTATCCTGATCCCGATCGGCGGGCTGTTCGTCTACGTGATCCGCTACCGCTGGCCCAAGAACACGATGAAGGTCGGGCCAACGGGTGTGCTGGTGCATGACGCGCTGCTTGTCGCGTGGATCGCGCTGTTGTGGGTGCTTGGCGGGGTCGCTGCACTTGCGGTCTATGGCGCGACGGTGATGATCGCGGCCTTTACCGGCGTGTTCCTTGTCTACCTGCAACATAATTTCGAGGATACCTACTGGGACCATCGCCCCGATTTGCGCCACGATCTTGCCGCGCTGCAAGGCTCCTCGGCGCTGGACCTCGGCTGGTGGTTCGATCTGGCGACCGGCAATATTGCCTATCACGACATTCACCATTTCAATGCCAATATCCCAAGTTACCGGCTGCGCGCCTGCCACCGGGAAATCCGGGACGCGTTCGATCTGCCAACAATCAACTGGCCCGAGGCGATTCGCAGTTTCGCCCTGAAGCTCTGGGACGAGCAGCAGGGCAAGCTGGTGCCGTTCCCGCGAACCGAAGGCCGGTTCGGGGCCGGAAGGACCGCCGCCTGAGCCCTGGCGGATATTTCGCCGTGCTGCGCGGGGATTGCTGCTGTGGCGGCAGATATGGGAAAACTCCATCCTGCGTCCTCATGCCGGCCCGGCAACAGAAAAGACCGGGTCTGCGGTCGATCCCCACGGCAAGATAGCGCGTCGCAACATCGTCTTTCCCCGCGAAGACCGCGCGGCCGCCGTTCCGCTGGATCAGCCCGGCGAGGACAAGCGCCCCGCACCAGCCCCGGCGACCGATTTCTGGCCGGTCCTGCAATCCGTCCGTCGCGGGGCCGAGGCCGGCACTTGCCCGATGGACAGTCAGATCTTTTCGACACCAAGGCCTGCGTGACGGGGGGACGCCCGGCATGCGTGACCCGCGCGAAGCAGAATTTCCAGACCACGGGGGTGCTCAATCTTGTGAGAAGGACGTTTTTTGGCCCTGCCTCCGTCGCCTGGTGGCGACCGCCCGAGATATTTGGGCCAAGATGAAAGACCGGGCGCGGTGGCGGCGGCGGCGGCGGAGGGGGGCTCATGAAGACCGCGCGATGACGGTTTGTTTATCGCCGTGCGTCGGTTTGGGGACTGGCGGCCATAGTTCGTGATCTGTAACCGGGGCGCGATGACAGGGGGAACGCCATGCGGCAAGAACTGCCCATCGTGAAGGATATCGTGCTGGTCGGCGGCGGCCACAGCCATGCGCTCGTGCTGCGCATGTGGGCGATGCAGCCCTTGCCGGGGGTGCGTCTGACGCTGGTCAATCCCGGTCCGACCGCGCCCTATTCCGGGATGCTGCCGGGCCATGTCGCAGGGCATTACGACCGCGATGAGCTCGATATCGACCTGGTTCGGCTGACCCGGTTCGCCGGGGCACGACTGGTGATCGGAGCGGTAGAGGCGATCGACCCGGTGGCGCGCAGGATCAGCGTGCCGGGGCGGGCGCCCATCGGTTATGACCTTCTTTCAATCGATGTCGGAATCCACTCTCAGATGCCCGAGATCCCCGGTTTCGCGGCGCACGGCGTCGCAGCCAAGCCGCTCGATGCCTTTGCAGATGGCTGGGCGCGGTTCGTGGAGGCCGGCGGCGGGCCGGTCGCGGTGATCGGCGGCGGCGTCGCGGGGGTGGAGCTTGCCATGGCGGCAAGCCACCGGTTGCGGGCCGCGACAGGCCGTTCCGATGTCAGCCTGATTGACCGGGGTACGGTGCTGGGCGAGGTGCATCCGGCGGCGCGCGCGCGGCTGCTGGCCGAACTGGCGGGTGCAAGCGTGCGGCTTTGCCCCGATGCGGACGTGGTCGAGGTCGCACATGACCATGTGCGGTTGGCGACCGGAGAGGACATCGCGGCAGGCTTTGTGCTTGGTGTCGCCGGAGCGCGGCCGCATCGCTGGCTTGAGGCCTCGGGACTGACGCTCAAACACGGATTCATCACGGTGGACGGGCACTTGCGATCTATCTCTCACCCGGAGGTGTTCGCCGTCGGCGATTGCGCCGATCTTGGCCCCGATCCGCGCCCCAAGGCCGGGGTCTACGCGGTCCGCGCCGCGCCCATCCTGTTGCACAACCTGCGGGCCATGGCCATGGGACGCACAGACCGCCTGTGCCGGTTCCGGCCACAACGCGATTACCTCAAGCTCATCTCGCTTGGCGACAAGCGGGCGCTGGCCGAAAAGCGCGGGCTTGTCGGGGCGGGGGCGGTGCTGTGGCACTGGAAGAACCGGATCGACCAGCGCTTCATGCGGCAGTTTCGCGACCTGGTGCCGATGGCGCCCGATCCGCTGCCGCGCGAGGTGGCTGAGGGCGTTCAGGGCGCTTTGGGCGACAAGCCGCTCTGCGGTGGCTGCGGCGCCAAGCTTGGCCCCGGCACGCTGGCGCAGGCTTTGGCGGTATTGCCCCGAGGCACGCGCGCAGATGTCGAAAGCTGCCCCGGCGATGACGCTGCGGTGCTGCGCATGGGCGACACACGACAAGTGATGACGACCGACCACCTGCGCGCCTTCACCGCCGATCACGGGATGCAGGCCCGCATCGCGGCGGTTCACGCGCTCGGCGATTGCTGGGCCATGGGGGCGAGACCACAGGCGGCGCTTGCAAGCCTGATCCTGCCGCGGCTGTCGCCGGCGCTGCAACGCCGTTGGACGCAGGAAATCATGGCGGAGGCCGCAGCGGTCTTCGCCGCCGAGGGGGCCGAGATCGTGGGCGGGCACAGTTCCATGGGCGACGAATTGACCATCGGGTTTACCGTAACCGGGCTGCTGGACCACGACCCGATCACGCTGGCCGGTGCACGGCCCGGTGACCGGCTGATCCTGACCAAGCCGCTGGGAACCGGCACGATCCTCGCCGCCGAGATGCAATTGTCGGCACAGGGTGCGGTGGTGGCAGGGGCCTGGACGCATATGGCCGAAAGCTCCGGCCCGGCGGCGACGCTGCTTGCCCCCCACGCGACGGCGATGACGGATGTGACGGGGTTCGGCCTTGCCGGGCACCTGATGAATATCTGCGATGCCTCCGGCGTCGGCGCCCGCCTGTCGCTCGGGGCGCTGCCGGTTCTGCCCGGCGCGCAGGATTTGCTGGCCGCAGCGGTCCTGTCCTCCGTTCATGCCCCGAACCGGGCAGCGCTGGAAGGCCGGGCAGATCGCGCCAAGGGCGACGATATCCTCTACGATCCGCAAACAGCGGGCGGGTTGCTGGCCACGGTTCCGGCGGCGGAGGCCGGGGCGCTGCTTGACAGGCTGCGCGCGGCTGGCATCGACGCGGTGCAGATCGGAGAGATCACCGCAGGCCCCGCACGGATCAAGCTGCGCTGACGGGCAGCCGCACCTCGGCGATCACCAACGCCAATCGGTCGGCGAGACCGGGCAGGTCGGCCTCGTCCAGGCCGTCAGCGGCAATCTGCCCCGCAACCGGCGCGTCATCGCGGTTGCGGGCCCGGGCATAGGCCGGGTCATAGTGGTGCTGGACGAGATCGGCGGCCAGCGTCTGCCAGTCGCTGGCCGCGGCAAGGGCCTGCAACTGCGTAACACGGTCACTGCCCACATGCGGGCGCAGATGCGCCAGCAACGCCATCAATTGCTCCGGTTCAGCCAGCAGATCGGCATAGGCCCGGGCAAGGTAGGCGGCGCGCGCGGCCACCGGCGCGCGCACCACGACGCGCGGTGCGACGGTCATCGCCGTCCACAACGCCGGTGGCAGGCGCAACGCCCCGATCCGCGAGGATTCCGCCTCCACGACCACGGGCCACGCCGGGTCGAGCAGGCGCAGCGCCTCGGCCAACGCTGTCTCGAACCCCTTTTGTGAGGGCTGCCCGGCCGCGCGCGCGCCGAGGATCGACCCGCGGTGCCCGGCCAGCCCTTCGAGGTCCACCACCTGCACCCCACGCGCCGCGAGCAGCGGCAGAAGCTCCGTCTTCGCGGTACCGGTATTGCCGTCGAGACGGATCAGCCGGAACGGCAACACCGCGTCGTAAAAGCTGTCCACCACCGCCCGGCGATAGCTGCGATAGCCGCCTTCCAGAACCTCCACCCGCCAGCCGATCTGGCGCAGGATGGTGGCGAAAGATCCCGACCGCTGCCCGCCGCGCCAGCAATAGACCAGCGGGCGCCAACCGCCACCGCGATCCATCAGGTGCTCTTCGATGTGGCGCGCGGTATTGCGCGCAACAAGCGCCGCACCGATCTTGCGCGCGTCGAATGGGCTGTCCTGCTTGTAGATGGTCCCGACGCGCGCACGCTCGGCATCCGACAGCACCGGTAGCGAGATCGCGCCAGGAACGTGATCCTCGGCATATTCCGCCGGCGCGCGCACGTCGATCACTTCATCGAAGCCACGCCACACCGCGTCCCGGATATCCCCGATTTCGACACTCACGCCACCTGTGTCCTTCTTCTTGGTTCAAATACTCGCGCCGCAGGCAGCGCCCGGGCGAGGCCCCCTTTCAAGGGGGCTGAGGCCGGGCGCTTTGCTGCTGCGGACCGCCCGCCGGACACGATCACCGTCAAATATCCTCGCCGTTCATCTTGCGAAACCGCTGGATCAGACTCGACGTGTCCCAGCGACCACCGCCAAGCTGCTGCACTTCGCCATAGAACTGGTCGACAAGCGCGGTGACCGGCAGAGACAGACCCATCTCCTTGCCCTGCTCCAGTGCAATACCGAGATCCTTGCGCATCCAGTCGACGGCAAAACCATGGTCGAACCGGTTGTCGACCATCGTGTCGGCCCGGTTGGCAAGCTGCCACGAGCCGCCGGCGCCCTGGCTGACCAGCTTGGCCACCTTCCTTGCGTCAAGCCCGGCCTTCATGGCGAAATAGAGCCCCTCGGAGATACTCTGCACCGCGCCCGCGATGCAGACCTGGTTGACCATCTTGGTGATCTGGCCGGCGCCCACCGGCCCGAAATGCTCCACCGCCTTGGAATAGGCCTGCATCACCGGCAGCGCGGCGTCGAAAGCCGCCTCCGCGCCGCCGCACATGATCGCAAGTTGGCCATTTTCCGCGCCCGCCTGCCCGCCGGAAACCGGCGCATCGACCCAGCCGATGCCCTGTTCAGCGCCGCTCGCGGCCAGATCCCTTGTGACGATGGCCGACACCGTGGTGTGATCGACGAAAACCGCACCTTCGGCCATCCCGGAAAAGGCGCCGTCGGCGCCCTGCACCACCGATCTCAAGTCGTCGTCGTTGCCGACGCAGGCCATCACGAAATCGCAGCCTCGGGCGGCCTCGCGCGGGGTCGCCGCCCGCGATCCGCCATGCTCGGCCATCCACTTTTCGGCCTTGGCCGCGGTGCGGTTGTAGACCGTCACCTCGTGGCCGGCCGCTGCCAGGTGCCCGGCCATCGGATATCCCATCACGCCCAGACCCAGAAACGCCACCTTCGCCATTGTCTCATTCCTCCCGTCGCGGGTTCCATTCATCGTCACTCCTACATCGCGGGATATCCGGGTACAGGCAACCCCCAGCCACCAAATGCCTCTTCGCACCCCGTTTGACGGGGGCTCATCGGCCGATGACCGCCCCGCAAAGGGCGGGAAGAGGGCAACCCGTCAGCTGGCCGCAGCCAGAAGCGACGCATTGCCACCCGCCGCTGTGGTATCGATGCAGACGTGGCGCTCCAACCGGCAGAGCCCGGCCAGATCGCCGCTCGAGGTCAGCGGGATCAGACGCCCGTCACGTCCCGCAAGCGCCACCCGCATCGCGCGGGCCACGCCCCCGGGCCCGTCGAACGCGACAAGGGCGAAGCCCGTCAGATCGCCCAGCGCCTCCGGCGCCAGCCCCCCACCGACACGCGCCTCGGATGCCACGCAGACTGCCTTGCACCCGGCGGCCTCGGCAATGCGCGCCTGCTCTTGCGCCGCGGCGGCGCTTGGCCCGAGGCACAACACCGTTCCGCGCGCGAAAACTGACAATCGGTTCGACTCGCCGGTCGGCCCCGGCAGGCTCTCGACCGCGCGGCGCGCCAGCGTGTCGGTGACCGCCGCGTCGAGCGCGGCCTGAACCGCGCCCGCATCCGCGACGCGCCCGGCAGACCCGACAGGCATCGACACCGTCGCCGCGGCCGTCGCCGCCCGCGCCGCCGCCACCGCCGCCCGCGCCCGGAAGCGCGCCACGTAGGACGGCCCGCCCGCCTTCGGCCCGGTGCCTGACAACCCCTCGCCCCCGAAGGGCTGGCTGCCCACGATGGCGCCGATCTGGTTGCGGTTGACGTAAAGGTTGCCGGCTTTCACGGCCTCGGTGATGTGTTGCACGCGGTCGTCGATCCGGGTGTGCAGCCCGAAGGTCAACCCGTAGCCCTTGGCGTTCACCGACCGGACAACCTTGTCGATCTCGTCAGCCTTGAAGGTGGCGACATGCAGGACGGGGCCGAACACCTCGCGCTCCAGATCCTCGATGCCGCGCACCCGGATCGCTACCGGGGCAAGGAACGCACCTTCACCCGGCGCGGTGATCTCGTGCAGCACGCGGCCCTCTCGACGGGCCTTGGCCACGTAAGCCGCGATCTCGTCCCGTGCCGGAACGGAGATGATCGGGCCAAGGTCGCTGGCCGGATCCCAGGGGTCGGTAACGGCAAGCTCATCCATCGCGCCGCTGAGCATCGCAAGGAAGCTATCGGCGATATCCTCCTGCACGTAAAGGCAGCGCAAGGCCGAGCAGCGCTGCCCGGCGGACTGGAAGGCGGAGGCGAGGATGTCGCGCACCGCCTGTTCGGGCAGCGCGGTGCTGTCCACGATCATCGCGTTCAAGCCACCGGTTTCCGCGATCAGCGGCGCATCCGGGTCGAGCGCGCCGGCCATCGTCCGGTTGATGCGCTGCGCCGTTGCGGTGGAGCCGGTAAAGCACACGCCCGCCAGCCGCGCGTCACCGGTCAGAAGCCCGCCGATCCGTCCGCCCCGCCCCGGCAGGAGTTGCAGCGAATGGACTGGCACCCCGGCCTCGTGCATCAAGCGCACCCCGATGGCGGCGATCAGGCTGGTCGCCTCGGCCGGCTTCGCCAGCACCGCGTTGCCGGCGGCAAGCGCCGCCGCGATCTGCCCGGTGAAGATCGCCAGCGGGAAGTTCCACGGGGATATACAGGTGAAGATGCCGCGCGGGGCCTCGTCGGTGGCCTGATCGGCATAGTAGCGCAGGAAATCCACCGCCTCGCGCAACTCCGCCACGCCATCGAACAGCGTCTTGCCCGCCTCGCGCGACAGCACGGCGAAGATCTCGCCGAAATTCACCTCGTAAAGATCGGCTGCTTTCAGCAATGCGGCGCGGCGCTCGGTCGCTGGCGCGTCCCATATGCGGGCCGTCGAAAGGGCGGTTTCCGCGTCCGCCTCGGTCGCCTCGCGCACATGGCCGACGAGGTCGCCCGGCCTTGCAGGGTTGCGCACCTCTTGCGGCGCATCGCCCGCCACCGGCCCGGCAAGGACCGGCGCGGCCTGCCACCCATGATCCGCGAAGGGCGCGCGGGCGGCCTCGATGCGGGCCATGTCCGCCCGGTCATGCAGGTCGAACCCCTTTGAATTGCGGCGCGGCGCGTAGAGGTCGGGCGGGTCGGTGACGCCCGGCGCGGGCTGCTGCATCGCCTTTTCCATCTGCGCGAACGGATCGGCGCCGACCACTTCCGCCGGCACGTCCTCGTCCACGATCTGGTTGACGAAACTGCTGTTGGCGCCGTTTTCCAGAAGCCGCCGCACAAGATAGGCCAACAGATCCCGATGCGCGCCGACCGGCGCATAGATGCGGCAGCGGGTGTCGTTGCGCCTGTGCAGGATCTCGTGCAGCGCCTCGCCCATGCCATGCAGGCGCTGGAACTCGAACACGTCGAAATCCGTCGCCATGTCGAGGATCGCCGCCGCCGAATGGGCGTTGTGGGTGGCGAATTGCGCATAGATCCGGTCGGAATAGCCCAGAAGCTTCTGCGCGCAGCACAAGTAGGCCACGTCGGTCGCGGGCTTGCGGGTATAGACGGGGAAGCCGCCCAGCCCCTCGACCTGCGCGCGCTTGATCTCGGTATCCCAATAGGCGCCCTTCACGAGGCGCACCATGATCTTGCGATCAAGCCCGGTGGCAAGCGCGTGCAGCCAGTCGATCACCGCCGGCGCACGCTTGCCGTAGGCCTGCACCACGACACCGAAACCGTGCCAGCCGGACAGGCTTTCGTCGCGCAACACCGCCTCGATCACGTCGAGCGAGATGTCCAGCCGGTCGGCCTCTTCCGCGTCGATATTGAGCCCCATCCCGGCGTTTTTCGCAGCCTGCGCAAGCCTCAGGACGCGTGGCACGAGCTCCGCCATCACACGGGTCTTCTTGGTCTCCTCGTAGCGCGGATGCAGCGCCGACAGCTTGATCGAGATGCCGGGATTGTCGCGGATGTCGTCGTGCCGCGCCTCGCCCGCCAGCTTGGCGATGGCATCGGAATAGGCATCGAAATAGGCCCGCGCGTCGCCTGCCGTCATCGCCGCCTCGCCCAGCATATCGTAGGAATAGGTGTAGCCTTCAGCGGTGCGTCTGCGGCCGCGCCTGACGGCATCGGCGATGGTCTCGCCCAGCACGAATTGCTGGCCCATCTCGCGCATCGCCCGGTGCACGGCGCGGCGGATCACTGGTTCACCCAGCCGACGCACGGCCCCGCGCAACGTAGCGGTCAGGCCGGGTTCCGCATTGTCTTTCAACACCTTGCCCGTCAGCATCAGGCCCCAGGTGGAGGCGTTGACAAGCGACGACGACGAATGCCCCAGATGCTTGCCCCATTCCGAGGGCGCGATCTTGTCCTCGATCAGCGCATCCATGGTTTCGGCGTCGGGCACCCGCAACAGCGCCTCGGCGAGGCACATCAGCGCGACGCCTTCCTCGGTCGAGAGTCCGTATTCGGCAAGAAACACCTCCATCAGGCCGGGCTTGCTGTCGTTGCGGATGGCCTTGACAAGATCGGCGGCAGCGCCTGACATGCGGACACGGGGGGCGGTGTCGGGAGCGTGGGCGCGCATCAGCGCCTCCAGAAGCGGGGCCTCCGCGGCCAGGTGGGCAGCGCGGATGGCTTCGCGCAGGTGGGCAAGATCGGACATGGCAGGGCAGACCTTTCGTGGTTTCCGGCCCGATCCTAGCAAATTTCCCAAAGTCAGGGTGCCTTTCCGTATTGTAAATCTGGTCTTTCGACCCTAATTT
>Ga0210012_1003809_pt1 | contig 12210 bp, 10 predicted proteins | sample CryGeymeta201504_FD_183974 | JGI IMG/M metagenome (GOLD analysis project Ga0210012, IMG submission 183974) | Groundwater microbial communities from Crystal Geyser aquifers in Utah, USA - Crystal Geyser metaG 2015-04 (SPAdes) (version 2) | ecosystem: Environmental > Aquatic > Deep subsurface >... | reverse complement strand
ACGGGCATTGCGCCGTATGTGTTAATCGGGAACGAATTTTATACGGCGCAATGCGCTGCGCTTACCTCGCAGAGGTTCTTACCCCCTCCGTGTGTTGACGCCATTGTGCGCCTTACGCAGGATAAAACTGGTAATCGGCATCGGCACAAAAATTTTCGCTGCGATTATTGCCCCGCACAATCACATGCTGTGGTTGACCGGGGATAACCAATCTGATTGTGACCACATTGATTGTGCGCCACACCTGGGCAAGCTGGCACGTAATGAGCGGGACGCCGCTGACGGTACTGAAGGAACTGGGCGGCTGGGCCAGCCTGGACATGGTCATGAAATACGCCCACCTCGCGCCCGGCTACGTGGCCAACTACGCTGAGAACATCACCAGCGCCGCGCAGGCCCGTGGGTGCAATTCTAGGCACAGCGCCGAGGAAGTTAGCGAGGACTATCGCCAAGACGGCGGGAAACTGGGGTGGCTGATGGGGCTCGAACCCACGACAACTGGAATCACAATCCAGGACTCTACCAACTGAGCTACAGCCACCGTTGAAACGGCAAAACAATTGGCGTGCCCGACAGGAATCGAACCTGTAACCCCCAGCTTAGAAGGCTGGTGCTCTATCCGGTTGAGCTACGGGCACAATTCTTTCGGCATCCAACAGTACTTCGTACTTCTGAATCTGGTCGGGGTGGAGAGATTCGAACTCCCGACATCCTGGTCCCAAACCAGGCGCGCTACCAGGCTACGCTACACCCCGAGAGCGCGGCATTATACAGGGCAAGCCCAGAAAATCAATTTTGATCACGCGACTTGGCGGTGAGTTGCGGCATCGCCAGCATCAGGTAATACACCATCGACCACAGGGTAAGGATGGCGGCAAGATAGATCAGGACGGTACCCAACATGCGGGTCGGAATGCCGAACAGGGATTCCTGATACAGCAGGAACAGGATCGCCAGCATCTGGAATACGGTCTTCAGCTTGCCCAACAGGGAGACGGCAACGCTTTTGCTTTTGCCAAGTTGAGCCATCCATTCGCGCAAAGCGGAAATGGTCAGCTCGCGCCCGATGATGATGAAGGCGATGATCGCATCCACATGGCCCAGTTTGAGCAGGATGACCAGCGCGGCGACCACCATCAGTTTGTCCGCGACCGGGTCGAGGAAAGCGCCGAAGGCCGAACTCTGATTCAGCACGCGCGCCAGATAACCGTCCAGCCAGTCGGTGATCGCGGCCAGCCAGAAGACGAATGTGCCAAGCAAATGCTTGTGGTGCAAAGTCAACGTTTCGTCCGACACGTAGAACACGGCGATAAACACCGGGATCAGGAGGATGCGAAACCAGGTCAGCAGGTTGGGAATGTTGGTTGGCATGTCAATGCAGATGGTTGTATATTTTTTTGGCCAGTTCCGGGCTAATGCCCTCCACTCGCCCCAGTTCCCCGACGTTCGCCTGCCGCACACCTTTCAGACCGCCAAAGTGGGTTAACAGATTGCGCCGGCGTTTTTCGCCTATGCCTTCGATCTCTTCCAGCGATGAGGCGGTGCGCGCCTTGCCGCGCCGCGCCCGGTGTCCGCTGATGGCAAAGCGGTGCGCCTCGTCGCGCACTTGCTGGATCAGATGCAAAGCCGGACTGTCCGGCGGCAATTGTAAAGGCTTTTCCGCGCCGGGTCGTAACAATTGCTCCATTCCCGGTTTGCGCTCCACCCCTTTTGCCACGCCGACCAGGACGATGTCGGCCAGGCACAATTCAGTCATCACCTCCACCGCTATGCCCAATTGCCCGGCGCCACCGTCGATCAGAACCAGGTTGGGTCGCTTGCCCTCGCCTGCCCGCAATTTCTGGTAACGCCGCAGTAAAGCCTGGCGCATCGCGGCGTAATCGTCGCCTGGCGTGATGCCTTCGATGTTGTAGCGACGATATTCCTGTGGCCGGATTTCCAGCTCGTCATACACCACACAGGAAGCCACCGTCGCCTCGCCCAGGGTGTGGCTGATGTCGAAACATTCGATCCGCTGCAGATCGGGCAAGCCCAGCGCGGCGCGCAAGGCGTCGCGGCGCAATACCTGTCCCGCCCGCAAACCGGCCTGACGGCGCAGGGCCAGCAGTGCATTGGCCTGCGCCATCTCCAGCCATTGCCGCCGCTCGCCGCTGACGCTGTGGCGAATCTGCACCTTGTGTCCGGCCTGTTCGCTCAACAATTCGGCCAGCGCGGCATCGTCGACCGCCAGATTGGTCACGATCAAGGGCGGCGCGTGATGCTCCAGATAGTGCTGCGCGAGAAAGGCTTGCAGCACTTCGGCGCGATCCTGTCCCTGCACGTTCTGCGGCAGGAAGGGTTTGTCGCCGAGGTGGCGCCCGCCACGCACCACCGCCAGATTCAAACATAGTGCCCCTTGCTCCCCGACCAGCGCGACAATGTCGGCATCGGTCGCGCGCCCGCTTTCCACGAACTGCTGCTGCTGCACGGTATGCAAAGCCTGCAGCTGGTCGCGCAGGGCGGCGGCGTGTTCGTATTCCATCTGCTCCGCCGCCTGCTCCATCGCCGTGCGCAAGCGCTGTTCCACCTCATCGTATTTCCCATGCAGCAGCAAACCCGCATTGCGCACGTCGGTGGCGTAAGCCCCGGCACTGATGATGTTCACGCACGGCGCGCTGCAACGATGGATCTGATGCAATAGACAAGGGCGCGTGCGGTTGCTGAATACACCGTCTTCACAGGTGCGCAACCTGAAAACTTTCTGCAACAGGTTGATGGTTTCTTTCGCCGCCTGCGCGTTGGGGTAAGGCCCGAAATACTGGTGGCGCTTGTCGGTCGTGCCGCGATAATAGGTCAGGCGCGGCGATGGATCGCCGGTCAGCACGATGTAGGGATAGGATTTGTCGTCGCGGAACAGGATGTTGTAGCGCGGCTTGAGTGTCTTGATGAGATTGTTTTCCAGCAGCAGCGCTTCCGCTTCCGAGCGCGTCACGGTCACCTCGATGCGCGCGATGTGCGACACCATCAGACGGATACGCGGGGACAGATTGCTGTCGCGGAAATACGAGCCGACACGTTTCTTTAGCTGGTTCGCCTTGCCCACATACAACACCTGCCCCGCCTCGTCCAGCATGCGATACACGCCGGGCTGCAAGGGTAGCGATGCGACATATTGCCTGGGATCGAAGTTGGCTGTAGTCATTAAATACTCGACCCAGCCACAGATGAAGACGGATATTCACGGATAAGCCCCAACCCAAAATCATCCGTGTTGATCGGTGTTCATCCGTGGCTAATTAATTTTTATTTTCAAGGATAGACTCGAAGACCCGATGGAACATCGCCTCGGTCAGGCGTTTGGTCTGGGTATTGTAGCGGCTGCAATGATAGCTGTCATACAGGCGCAGGCCGTTCGGCAATCCATGTAGGGCGGCATGGCCAAACCTAAAATCCTTCACCTTCAATCCACTGGCGCGCAGCACCGCCTGATGCGCGATAGTGCCCAATGCCAGCACCGTTGCCTTCTCTGGCAAGGCAGCCAATTCCTGCGCCAGATAAGCGTTGCACTGCCTGATCTCGTCCGGCAGCGGTTTGTTCTGCGGCGGCAGGCAGCGTACCGCGTTGGTGATGCGGCAGCCTTTGAGTTTAAGGACAGGATTGGCATTCCTGTTCGCATCCAGCGGCTCGGATGCAGTAGCAAGCCCAAACTTGTGCAATGTGGAATACAACAGGTTACCTGCGTAGTCGCCACTGAACGGCCTGCCGGTGCGGTTTGCGCCATGCATCCCCGGTGCCAGGCCGACAATCAACAGCGGCGAACCCGCAGTGCCGAATGACGGAACGGGCCTGGCATGATAGGTCGGCTGCGCCAGCCTTACCTCATTCAGGAACATGGCGAGACGTGGGCAGTCACGGCAATTTATGGAGAATTTTTTCATCTGGAATAAAAAGCCCCGCACACGGCGGGGCTTCAGGAACATTTTCTACTGCATCATTCCGCAGCAGGCGCCTCGGTTTCCGGACGCGGTTGCAAGGCTTTCATGCTCAAACGCATGCGTCCCTTGTCGTCCACTTCCAGCACCTTGACCTTGACGATCTGGCCTTCTTTCAGGTGATCGGACACGCTGGCGATGCGCTCGTGCGAAATCTGCGAGATGTGCAGCAGGCCGTCCTTGCCCGGCAGAATGTTGATCAGCGCGCCAAAGTCCAGCAGTTTGACCACCGGGCCTTCGTAGATCTTTCCCACTTCGACTTCGGCCACAATGTCGCTGATGCGTTTTCTGGCCAACTCGCCCGCCTCGCCGCTGACACAGGCAATGGTGATATTGCCTTCGTCATCGATATCGATGGTGGTGCCGGTTTCCTCGGTCAGCGTGCGGATCACCGCGCCACCCTTGCCGATCACGTCGCGGATCTTGTCCGGATTGATCTTCATCTTGATCATGCGCGGCGCGAATTCGGAGACATCCGGACGCACCGACGGCATCACCTGTTTCATCAGACCGAGAATGTGCATGCGGCCTTCCCTGGCCTGGCTCAATGCCACCTGCATGATCTCCCTGGTAATGCCGTTGATCTTGATATCCATCTGCAACGCGGTGATGCCGCTGTCGGAACCGGCCACCTTGAAGTCCATATCGCCGAGGTGATCTTCGTCGCCGAGGATGTCGGTCAGCACGGCAAAACGTCCGCCGTCCTTGATCAGGCCCATGGCGATACCGGCCACGTGATTCTTCAACGGAACCCCAGCATCCATCAGCGACAGGCAGCCGCCGCACACCGAGGCCATTGAGCTGGAACCGTTGGATTCGGTGATTTCGGAGACCACGCGCATGGCGTAGCCGCATTCCTCCTCGCTCGGCAACACCGCCACCAGCGCGCGCTTGGCCAGACGGCCGTGGCCGATCTCGCGCCGTTTCGGTGTGCCGACACGGCCGGTTTCACCGGTGGCGTACGGCGGGAAGTTGTAGTGCAGCATGAAGCGGTCGTTGTATTCGCCCTGCAGGGCATCGATCTTCTGCGCGTCGCGCATCGAACCCAAGGTGGCAATCACCAGCGCCTGCGTCTCGCCGCGGGTGAACAGTGCCGAGCCATGGGTACGCGGCAACACGCCGGTGCGGATGGTGATCGGGCGCACGGTGCGCGTGTCGCGGCCGTCGATGCGCGGTTCGCCGCTCAGAATCTGGCCGCGCACGATCTTCGCTTCCAGCGCGCTGAACAGCTCGCCGATCTCGTTTTTTGAAACATTCTCGAATTCCGGTGTCGCCAGCGCCTCGAACACTTTGGCGCGAATTGCCTCGATCTGATGGGTGCGAGCCTGTTTTTCGCGCACCGCGTAGGCCGCATTCAATTCATTTTCCGCCAGCGCATTGATGCTCGCGATCAGCGCTTCATTCTTCGGTGCGGGCGCCCAATCCCAGTCGTCGTTGCCGACCGCATCGGCCATTTCGTTGATGGCAGCGATAACTTTCTGCATCTGCTCATGGCCGAACACCACCGCGCCCAGCATGACTTCTTCCGACAGTTCCTGCGCTTCGGATTCGACCATCAGCACCGCCTGCGCCGTGCCCGCCACCACCAGGTCCATCTGCGAGACGGCCAATTCCTCCTTGGTCGGATTGAGCAAATACCGGCCGTTGGCATAGCCCACGCGCGCCGCGCCGATCGGGCCGTCGAACGGAATGCCGGAGATTGCCAGCGCGGCGGAAGCGCCGATCATCGCCGGGATGTCGGAATCGATCTGCGGGTCGGACGACATCACGGTCGCCACAATCTGCACTTCATTGTAAAAACCTTCAGGGAACAGCGGGCGCAACGGGCGGTCGATCAGGCGGCAGGTCAGAATCTCCTTCTCGCGCAACGGGCCTTCACGCTTGAGGAAACCGCCGGGAATCTTGCCGGCCGCATAAGTCTTCTCGATATAATCCACGGTCAGCGGGAAAAAATCCTGATCGGGCTTGGCGTTCTTGCGCCCGACCACGGTGACCAGCACCACGGTGTCACCCAGACTGACCAGCACCGCTGCGCTGGCCTGTTTGGCGATCTCGCCGGTTTCCAGCGTCAGTTGATGGTTTCCGTAATCCAGCGTTTTTTTGTAATGGCTCAAAATAGACCTCTCTTGAAAGTGTTAGCGGCAGGCGAGTTATCGGCGCGCCAAAACGAAGCGGGCCGCTATAGCGACCCGCCGGTGTGTTGTCTTACTTGCGCAGTTCGAGACGCTGAATCAGGGTTTTGTAACCTTCTTCGTTCTTGCTCTTCAGATAATCCAGCAACTTGCGGCGACGGCTTACCAGACGCAGCAGGCCACGGCGGGAGTGATGGTCTTTGTTATGCTCCTTGAAGTGTTCGGTCAGGTAGTTGATGCGCGCGGTCATCAGCGCCACTTGCACTTCGGGGGAGCCGGTATCGCCTTGGGCTCTTTGATAGTCGGCCACGATCTGCGATTTTTGGGCGGCGGTAATAGACATTGACTTCTCTCCAGTTAAAAAGGTGCAGTAATAAAAAAGTGCGGCATTCTACACTTGAATCGGGTCGGCGCTCAAGCTGAATTCGGTTGCGCCGCCGCCTTGGCCACGCGTGCCAGAAGGCGGTGCGGGGACAGCCTGCCAACGACCAGCAGCCCCAGTCCGATGAACGCGGAGGCCGCATACAGGCGGCGCGGACCGTCCGGCTGCCCGTCTTGCCATGCCAGCCGTTGCCCCCGTGCCAGCCGTTCCGCCTGGTGCGCATCCAGTGCCAGCGCGGGCAGATTCAGCACCAGGCTGTCCGGCGGCATCAGACAGGCGTCACGTTGCGCGGCATCCATCGCCTCCAGTTGCGTCAGGGTATAGGCCTGTTCCAGACTGAAGTTTCCAATCCCGCTGCGGCGCAAGCCGGTCAGATGCGCGCCGCAACCCAGCGCTTCGCCGATATCCTCCGCCAGCGTGCGCACATAAGTGCCCTTGCTGCACAGCACATCGAGCACCAGCTCGTCACCCGTCCGGCGTTCCAGGCACAGCTCGCGGATCATCACCTTGCGCGGCTCGCGCTCGATTACCACGCCCTGGCGGATATATTCGTACAACGGTTTGCCCTGGTGCTTGAGCGCGCTGTGCATCGGCGGCAATTGCATGATTTCGCCGGTGAATTCGGCCAGTACCCGCGACAACTGTTCGGCGCCGGCCGCCACCGCGCGCTGCTCCAGGATTTCGCCTTCGGCATCGCCGGTGCTGGTGCGCTGACCGAGGCGGACGGTGGCGCGATAACGCTTGTCCGCATCCAGCAGGGCATGGGTGAATTTTGTCGCCTCGCCGAAACAGACCGGCAGCAATCCGGTTGCGAGCGGGTCCAGGGTGCCGGTGTGGCCGGCTTTTTCAGCCCGGTAAAGACGGCGTACTTTCTGCAGCGCGATGTTGGAACTCAGTTCCAGCGGCTTATCGAACAACAACACCCCGTCCAGCTGTCGCTTCGGCAGCTTGGGAAGCTCACCCTTTGTGGTCACTGGCGACTGCTTGATCGATGAGTTGCGACAGGTGCGCGCCGCGCTCGATGGATGCGTCATAGACAAAATGCAATTGCGGCGTGATGCGCAACTTCATGGCGTGCGCCAACTGGCTGCGCAGGAAGCCGGCAGCCCGCTCCAGCCCCTGTTGCAGCAATTCGCCATCACCGTCCAGCGAGGTATAGAACACGTTGGCATGGGCGTGATCGCGGGTCACATCAACGCCGGTCAGGGTGACTTTGCGCACGCGCGGATCTTTCACTTCCAGCCGGATGAACTGCGCCAACTCGCGCAGGATCTGTTCCGAGATACGGTCTGTGCGCGCGAAGTCTTTCGCCATTACAGCGCCCGCGCCACTTCGACAATCTCGAACACTTCGAGCATGTCGCCCACTTCGAGGTCATTGTAACCGCGCAGCGACAAGCCGCACTCGAAGTTGGACTTCACTTCCTTCACATCGTCCTTGAAGCGCTTGAGCGAATCCAGTTCGCCGGTGTGGATCACCACGTTGTTGCGCAGCACGCGCACGCTGGAGCCGCGCTTGACCATGCCCTCGGTGACGTAGCAGCCCGCCACCGTGCCCACCTTGGAGATGTGATAGACCTCGCGCACCTCGACCATGCCGATAATGCTTTCCTTCTTCTCCGGCGCCAGCATGCCGGACAGGGCCGCCTTGATCTCGTCCACCATCGCATAGATGATGTTGTAGTAACGAATATCCACGCCCGACGCTTCGGCCAGACGGCGCGCCGCCACGTCCGCGCGCGAGTTGAAGCCGATAATGAGCGCCTTGGAAGCCAGCGCGAGGTTGACGTCCGACTCGGTGATGCCGCCCACGCCGCTGTGAACCAGGCTGACCCTCACCTCGTCGTTGGACAGCTTCTGCAGGGAACCGGCAATCGCCTCGATCGAACCCTGCACGTCCGCCTTGACGATCAGCGGCAGGGTTCGCACTTCGCCCTCACCCATCTGCTCGAATATGTTTTCCAGCTTGGCCGCCTGTTGTTTGGCCAGTTTGACATCGCGGAACTTGCCCTGACGGAACAAGGCGATTTCGCGCGCTTTCTTTTCGTCCGCAAGGACGATGAAATCGGCGCCCGCCACCGGCACTTCGGACAAGCCCTGCACCTCGACCGGAATGGAAGGACCCGCCTCAACGACAGCCTTGCCATTCTCGTCCAGCATGGCGCGTATGCGCCCGGAAACCGAACCGACCAGCACCGCATCGCCGCGTTTCAGGGTGCCGGACTGCACCAGCAAGGTCGCCACTGCGCCCTTCCCCTTGTCCAATCGCGCTTCGACCACCACCCCCTTGGCGGCGGCATTTTTCGCCGCTGTAAGCTCCAGCACCTCCGCCTGCAACAGGATGCCTTCCAGCAGGGTGTCGATACCCTGTCCAGTTTTGGCCGACACTTCCACAAACATGCAATCGCCGCCCCAATCTTCGGGTACGACACCTTCCGCCACCAGTTCCTGGCGCACTTTTTCGGAATTTGCATCGGGCTTGTCGATCTTGGTCACCGCGACCACGATCGGCACGCCTGCCGCGCGGGCATGGTGGATCGCTTCTTTCGTTTGCGGCATCACACCATCGTCCGCCGCCACCACCAGAATCACGATGTCGGTTGCCTGCGCGCCGCGCGCGCGCATGGCGGTGAACGCCTCGTGGCCGGGCGTGTCGAGAAAGGTCACCATGCCGCGCGGTGTATCGACGTGGTAAGCACCGATATGCTGGGTGATTCCGCCCGCTTCGCCCGAGGCGACCCGGGTGCGGCGGATGTAGTCGAGGAGCGAGGTCTTGCCGTGATCGACGTGACCCATCACGGTCACCACCGGCGCTCTCGACTCCAGCACAACATCCTCGTGCGCGGCCGTCTCCAGCAGGAAGGCATCCGGATCATCGGGCTTGGCCGGCACCGCCTTGTGCCCCATCTCTTCCACCAGAATCATCGCGGTTTCCTGATCCAGCACCTGGTTGATGGTCACCATCGAACCCATTTTCATCAGGGTCTTGATGATTTCGGCCGCCTTGATTGACATTTTTTGCGCCAAATCGGCCACGCTAATAGTTTCCGGAACGGTCACTTCCTGCACAATCGGCTCGGTGGGCAGGGAGAAAGCGTGTTGCCCCGTCTCGTGTTTTGCGTGCTTGTCATGCCGACCGGCGCGCAGGGAACCGCCACTGCGCAAACCGACCCCGGCGCGAGCATCCAGCGTGCGCGACGGGGGACGTTTCTTGTGTCCCGCCTCGTCCCACGGACTCTCCTTGGCGGCGGCAGTCTTGGCCGCCTTGCGCGAAGGCCGCGCCACCTTGTCACCGGGCTTGAGGGCGGGTTTGTGCAGGGTGCCTTCCGCCACTTCAACCGGCGCTGCCACCAACGGCTTGGCGGCTTCTTCCGCAACCGCTTCGACTGCGGCCTTGCGCTTGCCGCGCGCCTGCTTGGCCTCCAAATCGGCCTCCTGGCGGGCGGCCAACTCGGCCGCCATGCGCGCCTCTTCCTCGCGCGCCTTGATCTCCTGCTCGTCCAGCAGCGCCGCCGACCTGCCCGCGCTGCCCGCTTTTTCTGCCGGTGCCGCCGCCACGACTTTCTCCTCGGCGGCACGGCTTGGCGCGGCAATCGTGCGCTTCTTCCGCACTTCGACCTGAATCGTGCGCGAACGCCCGCTACTGTCGGCTTTCTTGATCGCCGTTGTCTCGCGCCGGGTTACCGTGATCTTGCCCTTGCTCGCGCCGTGTGCGCTGCGCAAGTGCTCCAGCAGCTTGGCCTTATCCTGTTCGGAAATCTGGTCGGAATCTTTTTCCTTGCTGACTCCGGCAGACTGCAATTGCTCCAGCAACAGTTCGACCGGCAGTCCAAGCTCGCCGGCAAATTGCGCCACATTGATTTTTCCCATTTTCTTCCTTCCGTCCTGCGGACGATTTTGCTTATGCGAACCAGGGCGCGCGCGCCGTCATGATGAGCTGATTCGCACGCTCACCGTCCATACCGGTGAGTTCTACCAGCTCTTCCGTATCCAGATCGGCCAGCGCCTCTTGCGTGCCAACGCCCTTCCCCGCCAGGGTGCGCGCGGTTTCCGGGTCCATCCCTTCGATCTTGAGCAAGTCCTCGATGTTGTGCCCGACCTGCTCCTCGTTGGCGATGGCCGCGGTCAGCAGCGAATTGCGCGCGCGGCTGCGCAGCTCCTCCACCGTCGCCTCGTCAAACGACTCGATCTCCAGCATCTCTTCCAGCGGCACGTACGCCACCTCCTCGATGGTGTTGAAGCCTTCCTGCACCAGGATGTCGGCCACTTCCTCGTCCACATCCAGCTTGGCCACAAACAAATCGCGCACCCTGGAAAATTCGGCCTCGTTCTTTTCGGCCGACTGTTCCACCGTCATCAGGTTGATTTCCCACCCGGTCAACTCGCCGGCCAGGCGCACGTTCTGTCCGCCGCGACCGATCGCCTGCGCCAGGTTGTCTTCTTCCACCACCACGTCCATGCTGTGTTTGTCCTCGTCCACCACGATGCTGGTGACTTCCGCCGGGGCCAGCGCATTGATGACAAAGGTCGCCGGATCGTCCGACCACAGGATGATATCCACCCGCTCGCCTGCCAGTTCGGTGGTCACCGCCTGAACGCGCGAACCGCGCATGCCGACACAGGTGCCGATCGGATCCAGGCGCTGGTCGTGGCTGCGCACCGCGATCTTGGCGCGCGAACCGGGGTCGCGCGAAGCGCTGATAATCTCCAGGATGCCCTCTTCGATTTCCGGCACCTCCAGCTCGAACAGCTTCTTGAGGAACTCGGCGCTGATCCGGGTCAGGATGATCTGCGGGCCGCGCACGGTGCGGTCCACGCGCAACAGATAGGCGCGCACGCGGTCGCCGACGCGCAGATTCTCTTTCGGGATCATCTGGTCGCGCGGCAGCAGTGCCTCGATCTTGCCAAACTCGACGATGGCATTGCCGCGCTCGATGCGCTTGATCGTGCCGGATACCAGGTGCTCGTTGCGCTCCATGAAGTCGGCCAGAATCTGCTCGCGCTCCGCGTCGCGGATTTTCTGGAAAATAACCTGCTTCGCCGCCTGCGCGCCAATGCGGCCAAAGTCGATATTCTCCAGCGGCTCCTCGATGAATTCCTCCAACTGGATTTCAGGGTCGCGCTTCTGCGCTTCCTCCAGCTTGATGTGCAGTTCGGGCGTCTCGAAGGTTTCGTCGTCCATTACCTGCCAGCGGCGGAAAGACTCGTACTCGCCGGTCTGGCGGTCGATGCTTACGCGCACATCCGCCTCTTCGGCGATGAAACGCTTCTTCGTGGCGGAAGCCAGAGCCGACTCCAGTGCGCCGAACACGATCTCCTTGTCCACGTTTTTCTCGCGCGCCAAGGCATCCACCAACAACAGAACATCACGACTCATCGTATCTCTCCGACTGCTTTAAAAAATCGGCACCAGACGTGCCTTGTCCACATTTGACAATTCGATCACGACCGAACCGCCCTCCATCTCCAACTGTACTGCCCCATCCTTCGTCTCACCAAGGATGCCGACGAGTTGCTTGCTGCCGTTCAGCGGCAGGCGCAACTTGAATTTTGCCTTTTGCCCCCGAAAGCGCGCAAAATCCGCCTCTTTCTTAAGCACCCGATCCAGTCCCGGCGACGACACCTCAAGGCGCTCGTACTCCACCCCCTCGACCGCGAACAGGCGCACCAATTGATGGCTGACCCGCTCGCAATCCTCGACCGTGATGCCCTCCGGCTTGTCCATG
>Ga0210012_1003796_pt1 | contig 12235 bp, 13 predicted proteins | sample CryGeymeta201504_FD_183974 | JGI IMG/M metagenome (GOLD analysis project Ga0210012, IMG submission 183974) | Groundwater microbial communities from Crystal Geyser aquifers in Utah, USA - Crystal Geyser metaG 2015-04 (SPAdes) (version 2) | ecosystem: Environmental > Aquatic > Deep subsurface >... | reverse complement strand
GATTAACTTCTCAGCATATAAGGCTCGAATGGGTTTAATTTTCTTGATTGCTTTATACATCAACGGTTGCGTTACCGAAGGCTCATCGGCTTCATTATGACCATGTCGTCGATAACACACCAAATCGAGTACCACATCTCGTTTGAATTTCATTCTAAAATCAAACGCCATCTGCGTTGCAAAAATAACGGCTTCAGGATCGTCGCCATTCACATGGATAACAGGAGCCTGAACCATTTTTGCAACATCGGTGCAATACAGTGTTGAACGCGAATCGAGAGGATTACTTGTGGTAAAACCAATTTGGTTATTAATCACAATATGAACGGTTCCACCCGTGCAGTACCCTCGAGCTTGCGAGAAGTTAAACGTTTCCATCACAACACCTTGACCGGCAAACGCGGCATCGCCATGGATCACAACCGGTAGCACTTGTTTTTTCTCGATAAGATCATTTCGTCGACGCAAGCGCGAACGTGAAGAACCTTGGACCACAGGACCAATAATTTCAAGATGAGATGGGTTAAACGCCAGTGACACATGCACGACATTTTTTGAGTTGGTCGGTAAATTGGATGAAAAACCCATGTGATATTTAACATCACCTGTTCGCTCACCATGTGAATACTTGCCTTCAAACTCTTGAAATAAAACTTCTGGCTTTTTACCTAAAACATTGATAAGCACATTGAGACGACCGCGATGCGCCATGCCAACAATCACTTCGCGCACCTCGTTTTGTCCGGCTTCACGTATGATTTCTTTCATCATCGGAACTAAAGCATCGCCACCTTCAAGTGAGAAACGCTTCTGTCCCACAAAACGGGTTCCTAAATATCGCTCAAGCCCATCAGCTGCAATCAACTCATCAAGCAACGTTTTCTTTCTTTCAGACGTTAATGCACGACGTCCTCGTCCGGATTCCATTTGTTGCTGAATCCACGTGACTTCCTCAGCATTGGCAATATGCATGTACTCAATACCAATGCTGCCACAATACGTTTGTTTGAGTGCATCACGAATCACAGCCAACGAAAAGGGTTCGTCAGAAAAACCTTTTCCAGCAAAAAATGTTTGATTTAAATCAGCATCTGTCAAATCATGATAAGCCAGATCCAGACTTGGCGGCGCATCTCGAACAACCATCTTAAGCGGATCTAAATTTGCCATAAGATGACCGTTGGTTCGATAAGCATTAATAAACTCAGTCACACGCGCTTGCTTATCACCACCCTCCGACGACACAACCACAGCTTGTTTAGGTCGATAGGCTTGCACTAAAAAATAGTCACGCAAAGCTCTATGTGAAATATCTGATGCTGCGCCATCAACCTTGGGTAAATTTTTAAATACAGTTGCCCAATCACTTGAGACAGAATCTGGATCAGCTAGATAATCTTCATATAACCCATCAACGTAGGCCATATTACCACCCGACAAATAAGCTGTATCCCAGGCGTTTTGTAACGTATTACTCATCATCGTGTTCTCCAACGAACAAATACATCAAGTTTCGTCATCCAACATTTGCTGTCGAATTTCACTGATAGCATGTGTTGGATTGAGTCCCTTCGGACAAACAGAGGCGCAGTTCATGATGCTTCGGCAACGAAACACACTGAACGGATCTTGCATTTCTTCTAAACGTTTTTCGGTTGCGGTGTCTCGGCTATCCGCTAAAAACCGGCGTGCTTGTAAAAGACCCGCAGGTCCAACAAATTTATCAGGATTCCACCAAAACGACGGACATGAGCTCGTGCAACAACCACACATAATACACTCATATAAACCATCTAATTTTGCACGGTCTTTCGGTGATTGAAGCCGCTCTTGTTCTGGTGGCGCTGTATCGTTTTGTAGATATGGCTTAATACGCTCATATTGTTTAAAAAACGTCGACATATCAACAATCAGGTCTCGCATCACAGCAAAGCCTGTTAACGGGCGTACCACAATCGTTTTACTTTTTAACGTAGACAACGGCGTAATACATGCTAAGCCATTTGCTCCGTTAATATTCATACCATCGGAGCCACACACGCCTTCTCGACATGAACGACGAAACGATAACGTGGGATCTTGCTCTGCTTTCAAACGCTCAAGCAAGGTCAAGAGCATCGGATCATTTGCCGTTGATACACTCAGCTCATAAGGTTTCATGTAGGGCTTCGTATCTGTCTCAGGATTATAACGATAAATAGACAGGTTAATTATTCGACTATCAGTCATGGGTGTGTATCCTTATCAATAAACACGTTTTTTTGGTTCAAATGGTTCAACATATTTTGGTGATTGATTCACTGGACGATAGTCAATACGATTATCTTCCTCAAAATACAGGGTATGTTTAATCCAGTTGGTATCATCACGCTCAGGGTAATCTTCACGACTGTGGGCACCACGACTCTCTGTACGCGCCAAAGCTGACTGCGCTGTCGCACAGGCCGTTGCCATCAAATTATCCAGCTCAAGTGCTGCCACACGCTCGGTATTAAAAATCTTACTTTTGTCCCTCAAACTTGCAGCATTTAAACGCTCACGAAGGGCTTGCAGGCGTAAAATACCTTGATCCATCACCTCACCTGTTCGAAACACACCAAAATCTTCTTGCATCACACGTTGCATTGCATCACGAATAATGGCCGGACTCTCGCCTGTTGTTGTCGACTTTTCCCAACGCGTATAACGCGCGAGAGACGCATCAATGGCCTCATCACTAACATCACTTAACTCGGGTAGTTCGTTTACTTTCCACATCTGCTCAATATGAATGCCCGCCGCACGACCAAACACCACCAAATCAAGCAGCGAATTACCACCCAAGCGATTGGCCCCATGAACCGAAACACAGGCACATTCACCTACGGCATATAAACCATCGACAACGTGATCTTTGCCTTTGTAATGGGTGACCACTTGCGCATGAATATTTGTTGGAATGCCACCCATACTATAATGACAGGTTGGCACCACAGGAATTGCATCAACAATTGGATCAACCCCTGCAAACGTTTTAGATAACTCACGAATGCCGGGTAAACGTGATTTGATTAAATCAGCACCCAAATGATCTAACTTTAATTTAACGTGATCAACGCCTTTCGGATCAAAGCCTTTGCCAGCTCGTAGCTCAAGCGCAATCGAGCGCGATACAACATCACGCGAAGCCAAATCTTTCACATGCGGGGCATAACGCTCCATAAAGCGCTCACCGTCTTTATTAATTAAATACCCACCTTCACCACGGCATCCTTCGGTCACAAGCGTGCCGGCACCTGCAATGCCCGTTGGATGAAATTGCCACATTTCCATATCTTGGAGCGGTATACCTGCACGCACCGCCATACCAAAACCATCACCGGTATTAATATGCGCATTGGTGGTGGATTGATAAATACGACCCGCACCGCCCGTCGCTAAAATACAAACCCGTGCCTGGAAAAATACAACCTCGCCTGTTTCAATACAAAAGGCCGTTGTACCCAACACACGACCGCTTTCATCACGAACGAGGTCGAGCGCAAACCATTCACTAAAAATATGTGTTTTTGCTTTAATATTTTGCTGATACAACGTATGCAATAAAGCATGGCCTGTACGATCAGCAGCAGCACATGTACGAGCCGCTTGCTCACCGCCAAAATTTTTCGATTGACCACCGAAAGGCCGCTGATAGATTTTGCCGTTGTCCATACGAGAGAAAGGCAACCCCATATGCTCAAGCTCATACACGGCTTGTGGGCCTTCTTTACATAAATATTCAATGCAATCTTGATCGCCAATATAGTCAGCACCTTTTACGGTGTCGTACATATGCCAGCGCCAATCATCTTCATCAGCATTCCCAAGTGCCGACGTAATGCCACCCTGGGCTGAAACCGTATGCGAACGCGTTGGAAAAACCTTCGATAATAATGCTACTTTTAAGCCCGAGTTTGCCAATTGCAGTGCTGCACGCATACCCGCACCACCGGCCCCAATAATTACCGCATCAAATGTCTTTCGTGCCACAGTCATCGTCATTATCCCCAAATCATCATGAAGCCTGCAACCAATTGGCCAAGCAACACAAACAACACCAGACCTTGAACCGTGAGTCTTAATGCTGTGCTTTTAATATAATCTGTTGTAACCGTCCACAACCCTATCCAAGCATGCAAAAGCAAGGAGAACAGTGCAAGTGCCGTTGCTATCTGAAACCAAGGCGTATGAAACCATGCGGTCCATGTCTCGTAACGCCATGGGGAAGACGCAAACCAAACCACGAAAAACAGAGCTGCATATATCGCTAAATAAATTGCGGTTACCCGTTGAATCAGCCAATCTTTTAGCCCATTTCCGGTTAAACTCGTTACACTAGTGACCATAAAGATGCTCCAAAAAGAAGGGTGCCCATCACAGCAAGCCCAATAACAACAAAAGCACTTCGACGTGCAGCAACAAGCGATTCGCCGAGTCCCATATCCATCAATACATGTCGAATACCAGCCAATACATGATAGATAAGCGCTGACGTAAAGACCAAAATGGCAAGCTTGTACCACACACACGTAGCTAAAAGCATCTGAAAATGCTCAAACGACGCAGCCGATGCAAGCGATAAGTTTAAAAAATAAAGCATCAAGGGCAACAACAGAAAAAGACCGATTCCTGAAATACGGTGCAAAATTGATGCAATAGCCATAGGGGGAAACTTCAAACTGCCTAAATTTAAATTTATTGGTCGCTGATGATTCATCACGTCATGCCTTCTTAAATTAAGAAACAACCTGAAGTATAGCACCCTGTCTTTAAAAAGTTGAGTCTTCGCATCGTCCAATGCAACATGATTCTGAGAATAACAACAGAAATTTTATCTATTTCACCTTTTTAGATGGATAACAAAGAAAATAAATTAAGGAGTAAAAGCCCGAGTACATCGAACGCGCCTGACGAAGCCCTTAAGGCCATCATTCTGGAAGCCATTGCCGAAGTTCTGGCTCCAGGCGTTGGTAGCCGAAAGTTCGGCAAACTCCGTAGAGCTCCAGTAGACGGCATCGGCGAAACCAGCTATCGCCACCCTATTCGTGTAAAGCGTATTGAGCTGGTTTTTGGCAGGTAAAAACCAGCCGGTGGTGTAACCGCCGGTGATGGAGAGGGTGCTACAGAGCCGTGCAGCATAAGTTCCTTCACCAAGCGCATTTACAATCGTGGCGGTATTCGCCGCCCCATCGGTATCACTTTGTGCACTGGTTGTGGTGCCATTACCACCCCATGCAATACCCGTGCTATCATCCGAGGTTGTCGCAATGAGCCCCGTCAAATCTGCAATGACTCCACCATCCGCCGGATCACCTACGGCAGCTGTTGTTTTAAGCTCAAAGCTCTGCGTGCCGGAGGCTGAAGTGCATGCATTGCTTGCACATGTGACGGGTACACACGCAAAACTACTGTCTGAAAAATCAGATTGCGGAACATCGTTGTTGGTGCTTTTTAAGGTAATGGCAACGGAATTAATCGTTGTCATATCAGCGATGGATAGTTTAGCACTACCCACACTCCAGGTGGATGCAGCCACGAGCCCAAACGGGGTACCAACGCTTATCGTATATGACGTGCCATCGGGTGTGGTGTAAAAACCACTGCCTGCCAGTGAACCTGTGCAGTCAGCTGATGTAAAATACCCTAAGGTTATTTTTGATACCGTTGTAGCGTCTGTACCACTACTGGCGGTTTGTTGAAAATTGACCGTTTTAGTTGCCGTCAAGATACCTTTGTGCCAAGGCTCCGTGGGCGATAGGTCGCGTAATAAATCCGTGGTCGTGATGGGTTTTGATTTGGAAAAACCTGTGGCTGGCTGGCTGGCTGGCTGGCTGGCTGGCTGGCTGGCTGGCTAAAAAAGTATTAAGGCCATCTACCACGGCATCAATAATCATGCAATATCCTTATTCTATAAACAAATAAACAAAGATTGAGCGATCATACAAGCTTTTTTCTTCGTTTACTCACATGGCCGATTTTTAGACTCCTTGTAACGAAGTCGTATGACGATACATATCACGCGGTGTTTCTGTTGGGTAACCATAACCTTGTTTTGATATACGTTTTACATTCTCTAAATATCTTTCACCCCACTCGCTGGGATCAAAATTGGTGACAACCACGTTATATTTTAAATTAATAATCGACTCAAACGCTTTACGTTGCGCAAACTCATGCCCCCCAAAAGCAACCTGAACTTCGGTTTCTTCACCAATCCCTTCGTCTTTGATGCGCTGAACGAGAACAGCAATCATTTTTTCGATGGTGTAATACAATTTACACATCGAAAAGCCTGCTGTATAAAAATCTTCGCCTTTGGATGCACTCAGCTGATCACCATAATCGGTAATAGAATACACAAATTCAAGTTGCTTCTTGTCCTCTAGCTTTTCTGGAAAAATCGTTTTAGGCGGTGAAAATCGCTCAAGCATCGGGTGTGTTACATAAAGATGAAAATCAGCATATTGCCACCATAATAAAGCAACAATTTCTATCTGAGACAGAAAATCAAAATCATCACCTTGGATCAGCGCTTGACGCTGCGCCTCTAACGTTTGAATCACTGTTTCATCTGAAAGATGATGCTGTGTATGTATCTGATCGTCGCTCATCAACGCCACCATTATTATCTCATGATATGTACCATCTTAGCTGAAATAACACCTAGGTAACAAGCCAACTAAAACGGAATCACTAAATCCTCATCCACCGCCTGAAGTTGCGTTTTAAACAGCGCTTGAATTTTATTTAAACTTACTTCATCTTCAGCTTCAAACCGGGCGACCAAGCATGGCGTTGTATTGGATGCTCGAATAAGCCCCCAACCATGTGAAAACTCAACACGTAGACCATCAATTACAATAAGATCCGCATCAGGAAAAACCGCTTCGGCGGTAAAACGCTTCATAAAATCAAATTTTTTAGCGTCATAAATAGGAATTTTAATTTCTGGCGTATTCACGCTGTTTGGAATCGCATCAAATATCTCGCTCAAAGATTGCTCCGAAGCGCTCACAATTTCAAGCAATCGTGCTGCACTGTAGAGCGCATCGTCAAAGCCATACCATCGATTTTTAAAGAAAATATGCCCGCTCATCTCACCCGCCAAAGCCGCTTGCGTCTGTTTCATCACGCCTTTAACGATTGAATGCCCCGTTGGACACATGCTCGCAACACCACCGGCCGCTTGAATCACCTGCGCCAAATGGCTGGAGCATTTCACGTCATACACAATCGTAGCCCCTGGCTCTGAAGCTAAGACTTGCTGTGCAAACAACATCATCAAACGATCAGGCCAGATAATATCACCCTGATTTGTGACCACACCCAAACGATCGGCATCGCCATCAAACGCTAAACCAAGATCAGCTTGATGTGAAGCAACAGCTGCTTTTAAATCAATCAGATTTTTTTCAACCGTTGGATCAGGATGATGATTCGGAAAAGTACCGTCAACATCACAATAAAGCTCGATCACCGTGCAACCTAATTGCCTTAAAACTTCAGGAATAATGGGCCCAGCAACACCGTTACCACAATCAACCACCACACGTATCGGACGTACAACTTTAATATCACTCACAATACGCTGCGTATAATCATCAAGAATCGCGAGCGGCATCTCCTGCCCTTTCCCATGAATAATTTTTTCTTGAAGTACACGTTGATGTAAAGCCTGAATGTCTTCATCTACCAAAGTTTTACCAGCCAACACCATTTTGATGCCATTATAATCCCCTGGATTATGACTGCCCGTAATCATGAGACCGCTATCAATCCCTGAAGTCTGGGTGGCATAATACATCACAGGCGTAGGAACCTCGCCTAAATCAAACACATCAATGCCGCTATCAAGTAAGCCTTGCTTTAAAGCTAGCGTAAGCTCTGGGCTACTCAAACGCCCATCTCGCGCCACACAAATACCCGTGCGATCGAGCGCATGCAGCTGATACGCAATCGCCTGCGCTATCATATAAAATGCATGCTCATCTAACTCAGACCCAATCACGCCCCGTACGTCATAGGCCCGAAAAACCGTGCTTGGTATTTCACGACGTGTGTATGTTTTAAACGCTTCCATGGTATTAATTTCTCCCTGAACTTCCAAATCCACCTTCTCCACGATCCGTCTCGTCAAATGCTTCAACAAGTTTAAAATCTGCTCGCACCACAGGTAAAAAAACTAATTGTGCTATTCGCTCACCGGGCTCAATCGTAAAATGCTCTTGTCCACGATTCCAACACGAAATTTTTAGCTCGCCCTGATAATCAGAATCAATCAACCCCACCAAATTACCGAGCACAATACCGTGCTTATGCCCCAGTCCTGAACGCGGTAAAATCACCGCAGCCAAAGCAGGATCAGCAATATAAATCGACAGTCCTGTGGGTAATAATACGGTTTCACCTGCGTTTATTTGCATGGCTTCATCGATGCAAACGCGTAAATCAATCCCAGCAGAACCAGGCGTTGCATACGTAGGCATAGGAATACTGCTCCCTACACGGGGGTCCAGAATTTTAACTTGAATAGGATAGCTCATCAGCAAGCTCAGGAATTAAAGTGCCGCTATTCTGCAAGCTTGCAGCAATAATTGCAACCAATTCCCCAGCCAAACGTACTTTATGTTTTTTAGATAAATTATGTTGCTTTGTACGCGTTAACACCGTGACTTCATGCTGCTCAACATCAAAGCCCAATCCCTCGCCAACTTGGTTTGCAACAATGCAATCCAAATTTTTATTAATTAATTTTTTACGCGCATATGAAATTAAATGATCTGTTTCTGCAGCAAATCCCATCACAAACCGTGCTTTTTTACTTGCAGCAACGTCTGCTAATATATCGGGATTTTGTTTTAACTCAAATGCAAGCTTATGATTCGCTTGTTTTTTAATTTTTGTTTCTGACGGTGTGTCAATCGCATAATCAGATACCGCAGCGGCTCCAATAAAAATACATCCAGGCTCAAGTGCCCCCATCACGGCTTGATGCATTTCAACGGCTGTTTTGACACGTTTTATTACAATACCTTCAGGTGGTGTTAATGCCGAAGGACCACTGATTAATATCACCTCGGCACCGGCAAAACGCGCGGCTTCAGCCAGAGCATACCCCATTTTACCCGAGCTGTGATTGCTTAAATAACGCACAGGATCAATCGCCTCTCGTGTTGGGCCCGCCGTAATCACTACGCGCTGCCCCGCAAGCAAATTATGTATGTTTTGCAAACGTAATGCGTTTATTATAGACTGCACTTCAAACATCCGCCCCAATCCCTCATCACCACACGCTTGCACGCCTTCCCCCGGGCCTATGATGAATGCACCACGATCGCTTAGCAGCTTAATATTGGCCTGTGTTGCAGGATGATGCCACATGCTTTGGTTCATTGCGGGACAAATCATCAACGGTATTTTAAGCACAAGTGCTAGGGTCGAAAGCAAATCATCAGCGATGCCATGCGCAAGCTTTGCTATCGTGTTGGCTGTTGCCGGTGCTATCACACAATAATCAGCCCAACGCGCAAGCTCAATATGCCCCATCGCTTGCTCTGCCGTCTCATCAAACAACGCTGTTCGTACCGCTCGGCCACTTAAAGCTTGCAGTGTCATGGGTGTTACAAAAGCCTCGGCTGAGGCGGTCATCACCACTTGGACCTCGGCGCCTAATTGAGTTAGCTCACGAACAAGTTGGGTGATTTTATAGGCAGCAATACCACCACAAATACCTAGTAATATTCGTTTATTTTTAAAATCTTGCATGTATTTTCCTTGAATCTAACACTAATCTAACGTTTGACGATAACGTTTCACACCAACAAACATTACGACAAACATAAAGCCTAAAATGGGGATAATCTCACGCCAGACGTCTAAAAAACCACTGCCTTTCAGTAAAATACCACGAACAATGATTAAAAAATGCGTTAATGGTAACATATTTCCTATCACTTGGGCCCATTCGGGCATACCTCGAAATGGAAACATAAAACCAGATAATAAAAGCGACGGCAAAAAGAAAAACATGGCGCCTTGAACCGCTTGAAGCTGATTGGTTGCCAACGTCGAAAACGTTAAACCCATCGCAAGGTTTGCAGCAATAAACGGTAAACACAAAACAAGCAATAAAAGCACGCTACCTTGCATGGGCACATGAAATAAAAATTTAGCAAATAATAAAATTAAACCGACCTGCATATACCCAACAAGAATATAAGGCACGATTTTTCCAACCATCACTTCAATCGGCCTCAGCGGTGTCGCCAGTAAATTTTCCATGGTTCCCCGTTCAACTTCCCGGGTGATCGCCAAAGCCGTAATAATCACCAACGTCATGGTTAATACAACACCCAATAATCCAGGAACAATATTATACGCCGTAATGGCCAACGGATTATAAACCGAGTGCACCATAGGAAAATACGGTGGTGGCTGCGCTTTAAGCTTAGATAAAACACCATCAAACTCTTGATCTAAGGCTCGATTTGCAAGCTCTTTAAAAACATTAACCGCACCTGATGTCGCTGAAGGATCGGTCGCGTCCACTTGTAAAAGCAACGTAGGACGAAGCCCACGAACCAAATCATTTGAAAACGTAGAAGGTATATTAACAACAAATTGAACTTGCGCGGTTTTTAATAAATGCTCCGCCTCTTGCTCTGTTGTAGCCGGTGCAACAAAACGAAAATAAGTGGAATTCTCCATCGCCGACAATATACGCCGGGTATACAGGCTATTATCTGTTCCGACAATCGCCGTAGGCAAATCACGCGGATTCATGTTGATGGCAAATCCAAATAAAATCAACTGAATCAAAGGGATGCCGACCATCATGCCAAACGTCGCTTTATCACGCCGCATTTGCACAAATTCTTTCGCCATCATGGCTTTCAGACGACGTCCCCAAAGAAAATTCATCCCAATTCTCCTTGCGTTTGTTCAACCAAGCTAATAAACGCATCTTCAAGTGTTGGTGTTATCACGTTCCACGTTATCGCTGTTGACTTAGCAAGCTCTTCAAGGCCTGATTCTATTTCTGATTGATCAAACCCTGAAAGATGAATATGGCGACCAAATAAAGCCGCTTGCTTCACACCTTTAATTTTTTTTATTTCTTGAAGTACATGGGTTGTCAGCTTGCCTTGTATTTCCCATGTTTTTAGTTTGGTTGCTTCAATCACATCATTCACAGCCCCTGTGATCATTAAGTCACCGTACGCAAGGTACGCCAAACGCGTACAGCGCTCTGCTTCATCCATATAATGAGTTGACATAAGCGTTGTAACGCCTTGCTCGCTTAAAGCATGAATGGTATCCCAAAATTCACGCCGTGCAATAGGATCGATACCCGCCGTTGGCTCATCCAGCAATAATAATTCAGGGTCATGCAATAAGCAGGCCGCCAAGGCCACCCGTTGCTTCCAGCCTCCTGAAAGCTCTCCCGTCAACTGCTTGCTTCGCCCACGTAAATTCAATTGCTCCATAACACGCGTAACGGCTTGCTTTGCTTGATTAACTTGATAAATATTCGCAATAAAATTAAGATTTTCTTCGATACTCAAATCCGTATACAGGCTGTATTTTTGAGTCATGTAGCCTACATGCTGCTTAATTTGCCTGGATTGGGTCAAAATATTATACCCTAAACATCGACCTTCGCCTGAATCTGGAACGAGCAAACCGCATAACATACGAATCGTCGTAGTTTTTCCACTACCGTTAGGACCTAAAAAACCAAAAACCTCACCTCGGTTCACGTGTAAATCTAAATCACGCACCACGACATGCTCACCAAAAGATTTTCGTAAGGCTTTTACCTCAATAATAACGTCATGTGCCATGTTTAAACCCAGTGATGGTGACAGGCTGCCCTGGTTTAAATAGATTAGGCTTCAATGGTTTAGCTCGGATACGAAAAACCAATTTTTCATAATTATCGCGACTATAAACCAGAGGTGGTACGTACTCGGCTTCGCGGGCAATATAATCCAGCTTTGCCTCGTTGTTTTTTGCGCATCCATCACACGTAAAATAAATTGTTTGATTTAACTTTAATTTTGAAAGCATCGAAACAGGTACAAAAAATTCTATATAAATATACTTCGAAAGCAATAAAGCAAGTACCGGTGTACCTGCAGCTACCCACTCACCTTCACGATAATAGGTATCAAAAACGCTACCATCTTCTGTGGCATAACCTGTTTTTTGATCA
>Ga0210012_1003794_pt1 | contig 12239 bp, 9 predicted proteins | sample CryGeymeta201504_FD_183974 | JGI IMG/M metagenome (GOLD analysis project Ga0210012, IMG submission 183974) | Groundwater microbial communities from Crystal Geyser aquifers in Utah, USA - Crystal Geyser metaG 2015-04 (SPAdes) (version 2) | ecosystem: Environmental > Aquatic > Deep subsurface >... | reverse complement strand
ATGGCCGGCGGCCATAAAATACTGGAAGCCGCAGGCATCAGTGTGACTGCCGGTGTACTACGCGCGCAGGCCGAGGGGCTGAATCTGCCGTTCTTCCACTATCTACGCACAGGCAGACCCTATGTCACCGCCAAAGCGGCCATCTCTCTGGATGGCAAAATGGCCACGCGCACCCACCAGTCACAATGGATCAGCGGTGAAGCATCACGCCTGCATGCGCAGAGACTGCGAGCCGCCAGCGATGCCATTATCGTTGGCGCCGGCACCTTGAAGCATGATAATCCATCGTTGACCGTGCGCGGGGTTCCTATCATCGGCGATGTGCCGCTTCGCGTCGTCATGTGCTTTGAAACGCCTAAATTCTTTGCCGACTGCAAGCTGCTGTCAGCAGAGGCGCCGGCTCGATTTTATGTGCGCAGCATCAATGCACATACGGAGCAATGGCGGCAGGCGGGTGTCGCAATCGAACAGGTCGGCAGTCTGGGCGATGCGCTCAAACATCTGGCCCGCGATGGTCGACTGCAGCTACTGCTTGAGGGCGGCGGCGAGCTGCACGCCTCTTTTCTTGAAGCACACTGCACCGATGAGCTTGTCCTCTATCAGGCACCTATACTGATCGGCGGGCGCGATGCCGTTTCCCTCTGGTCCGGCCGGGGGGTGGATACCATGGCGGAGGCACCGCACCTCGAGCAGGTAGAGCGCCTGATGCTGGATTCGGACCAGATGATTCGTGGCCGGATAGTCTACCCGGACTGATCCCGTGCAACCGGCTGAACCATGACACAAACCGGCCGGTTTGCTGCGTATATACAACCCGACAGCCTGCCGATGCTATGGCCGGTATGCGCATGGGCAGCCGGAGTAGCTCTGGCACGCAGCGATATTGTTTCGCTGCTTTCCTCTGCTCTACTGCTGCCTCTGTTGGCACTGTCTCTGTTGATCCTGCGCCGCCGCACCCCTGCCCTGCTATTATTGCTGGCCTTCCTCTGGGGCACGGGCGATCTGCTGCTGGATGCCGGCAGCGTAAACGTGGATCAGAGCTGGCTGGCAACCCCCGCAAGCAGCTCGGCCCGTATTCAGCAGATAGTACAGACCCCCGCTTTTACCCGCCTGCAACTGCATGAGATGCTTCGCGATGATGGTGCGGCTCTCGCCGGCAAGGCGCTGCTCTATATCTACCACAATCCATCCGGCCACACAGAGCTGCATGCCGGTGACCGCATTCATTTCTCTGCCCGCTGGCACCGACCCGAAAACAGGTACAATCCGGGTGCTTTTGATTATCGCGCATGGTGTTTTGATCACCATATTGCCCTGATCGGCAGCATACGCGGAGCGTTGCAGCTGCTCTCGCCCGGCAACTCCGCACTGCAACAGGGGCGAGAGCGCATCAGCAAGGCTTTGACAGGAGTGATCCAAGCGCCGGCTGGCGTGCTGCGGGCGCTACTGCTCGGCGAGCGCTCACTTGTAGCTGATAGCGTCAACACGGCCTTCGCGGCAACAGGAACCGCGCATCTGCTGGCTATCTCCGGCATGCATGTCGGCATGGTGGCGGCATCAGGCATGGCCCTGCTCTGGTGGCTGTTAACGCGCAGGGAGGCCTGGATCGTCACGCTGCCTGTGCGTACGCTGGCCATGCTGGGCGGGATCGTGGCGGCCATGGCCTATGCGCTGATCGCCGGCTGGCCGCTGCCTGCCGTGCGTGCCGCCATCATGCTGGCAGCAGGCGTGCTGGCATTAAGCCTGTCGGCACGTCATGCACCGCTGAACATCCTGCTGGCGGCCCTCGGGCTGATCCTGCTGTTTGATCCTGCCTCGGTTGCCTCGCTCTCCCTCTGGCTCTCATTTACCGCAACCGCCGCACTACTGCTCTGGGCGACAGATATGAAAACAGAGAGCCGCGCCACACTCTCCGTGCGGCAGTTGATCCCGGCGGCCAGAACACTGCTCTGGGTATCGCTGGTTGCCACGCTGGCGACACTGCCCATCACACTGGCGATTTTCGGTCGGCTGCCCGTCTATACGCTGCTGGCCAACCTGATGCTGGTGCCGATCTACGGGCTGCTGGTCATGCCGATGGGCGTGCTGGCGGAGCTGGCCGCCCTGTTCAATCTGCCGACGCTGGCGGCACTGCTGATGCAGGCGGCAGGCTTCGCTGTAGAGATCGGCCTGGTCGTGCTGCACTGGCTGATGACCCTGCCTGCCGGCGTGGTATGGGCCGTGCATCCGCCGTTATGGCTGGGCGGCCTCTATTTCGCCGGCATGCTGTTCGCCGGCTGGCTGCTGTTGCACAGATCGTATGCGCGCGCAGCACTGCTGGCCTCTCTGGTTGTCGGCCTCTATACGGCAGCAGTACTGCACGAGCGCGATGTGGATGCACCGCTCTGGGTGGCATGGGATGTCGGTCAGGCAGCAGCCTCCACCCTGCTGCTGCCCGGTGGCAGGGTTATCGTTGTGGATGTGCCGGGTCGGGCCGGCAGCCGCTATAACGGCGGCACCACGGTAGCTGCCGGCCTGCGCACCCTGGGCTTTACCCATGTGGATCTGCTGATTCTCAGTCATGCGCAAGCCGATCATCTCGGCGGTGCGCTCTCCCTGCTGCAAGCGGTCAATCACATTGATGAGATCTGGCTACCGGATGCGCCGGCAGCGCGCAGAGACCAACAGGTGCACAGTATCATCGCGCAGGCAGCAGCACAGGGCACGCGCGTGCGCTGGCTGGCCAGAGGCGACAGTCACCGGCTAGAAGACCCCGGTAGCAAAACCGCCGCAGCGCTTACCATCCTGTGGCCGCCGCGCGGTTTTGCCCCGAACAATGAAAACAACACCTCTCTGGTGGTATCCGTGGCATTGAGCGACGCGATACATCTGTTGTGGCCGGGCGATATTGAAACGGCAAGTGAGCGGGCACTGCTTGCCAGCGACATAGAGGCTGTAGGTGCCATGCTGATGCCGCATCATGGCAGCCGCACATCCAGCACGGCCAGCTTTATCAGACGGCTGGCGCCTGCATTGGCCGTGGCACAGACGGGTGCGCATAATCATTACCGGTTTCCGGCCGCAAAGGTTGTCGCCCGTTATCGCAGCATCGGTGCAGAGATCCGCAATACGGCCGAGGGTGCTGTAATGGTAACATGGCGCGACAGCCAGCCGCAGGCCCGTTACTGGTCAGCGCCGAGCCCCTCCCGGCGCGAACAGGCGCAGCACTACTGGCAATGGCTGAAAAAAGTAGCCGGGTGACATTTGCCCGCTCATCATGATAATTGCCGCAACAGTTTATTATTTTCATCGGAAACAGGACGGAGGCAGAAGTGATAGAATTTATTCAACAGGGCGGTACGGTGATGTACTTCCTGCTGGCAGCATCTGTCCTGTCGTTAACGATCATTTTCGAACGAGCCTGGAGCCTGCGTCGCTCCGTAGTCATTCCACTGAAAGTCGTCCAGCAAGTGGAGACATCCGTACGCGACGGCGATGTTAAATCCGCCATGACATTCTGTCAGAATCACAATACCGCCATGAGCCGCATCCTGTGGATCGCACTGGCCAACCGCGGCGTAAACCGCTCCGTGATGAAAGAGATCCTGGAAGAGTCCGGCCGTCAGGAGGTCGCTCATCTGGAGCGTTTTGTTGCCATACTCGGCGTCATCGCCGCCGTTGCACCGCTGCTTGGCCTGCTGGGTACAGTCATCGGTATGATTGAGGTATTTCAGCAAATTTCACTGGTTGGTGTCGGCAAGGCCGATGTACTGGCCGGCGGCATCTCCAAGGCCCTGAACACCACGGCCTTCGGTCTCTCAGTGGCCATCCCTTCCATTGTGGCCTACCGTTATTATGAATCACGTGTGGATAGTTTCGTGCTCGAGATCGAGCATCATGCGCTGCGCTTTGTTGAGCTGCTCAAAGGAGAGCGTACGTGAAACTGCGTCAGAAAAAGCGTGCGGATTTTCTGGTGGATATTACCCCACTGGTCGATGTCGTTTTTCTGATGCTGATTTTCTTCATGGTCTCCACCACCTTCAATGTCACATCCAGCCTCAAACTGGAACTGCCATCCAGCCATGCCACCGCTCAGCAGAAGGAGATCAAGCAGGTCACGATCGCCATCAGTGCTGATGGCAAACTGTTTGTACAGGATGAGGCGGTGACCGATGAAGAGCTGCGTCCGCGCATCCTCAATGCCACCCATGGCGACCCGAACATACGCGTGGTGTTGCGTGCCGATTCAGAGTCGCACCACAAGCGCGTGGTTTATGTACTCGATACCCTGCAAGGACTGAACATGAGTAAAATTGGTATTGCCACTATCTCTTCCGACGCACAGGAGAATCAGTGATGCGCATTGTACAGAAGTTCGGCGGCACATCGGTCGGCTCAATCGAGCGCATTCGCGCCACAGCTGATCTGGTACAGGCAGAGCTGGCGCGCGGCAATCAGATTGCCGTCGTGGTCTCCGCCATGAGCGGAGAGACCAACCGCCTGATTGCCATGGCCATGGACATGGATGAATCCCCGTGCGAACGGGAGATGGATGCACTGGTGGCAACCGGTGAGCAGGTCAGCGCGGCCCTGTTGGCCATTGAGTTGCAGCACCGCGGCATCAAGGCCTACTCCTACACCGGCGCTCAGGCCGGGGTCATGACCAGCAGCGAGCACAAGCGCGCCCGCATCAGGGATATCCGCAGCGAGCATCTGCAGCGCCATCTGCAGGCCGGTGAAGTGCCGGTAGTGACCGGCTTTCAGGGTGTGGATGACAATGGTAATATCACCACGCTGGGGCGTGGCGGCTCGGATACTTCGGCTGTAGCACTGGCCATAGCAGTCAAGGCCGATGTCTGCGATATCTATACCGATGTCGATGGCATCTACACCACCGACCCGCGTATTGTGAAGTCCGCGCGCAAGATTGACCGCATCGCCTATGAGGAGATGCTCGAGTTCGCTTCATTGGGCGCCAAGGTCTTGCAGACACGCTCGGTGGAGATGGCAATGCGTTATAATATGCCGATACACCTGCGTTCCAGTTTCAGGGACGTTGTCGGCACAATGGTAGTAAAAGAGGATGATACAATGGAAAGAGCCGCTATTTCCGGTGTGGCCTACAACCGTGACGAGGCCAAAATAACGATCCTGGGCATCCCCGATCACCCGGGCATTGCCGCCAATGTATTCGGGCCGGTGGCTGATGCAGGCATCAATGTCGATGTTATCGTGCAGAATGTATCGGCACAGGGATTCACCGATCTCACCTTTACCGTGCCGCGCAGCGACTACCGCGCAACCATGCAGTTGATGCGCGAGCTGTGCGAATCCCTGCACGGGCGAGATGTGCGCGGAGATGATGGTGTGGCCAAGGTATCGGTCATTGGTGTGGGCATGCGCTCCCATGCGGGCGTCGCCAAGACGATGTTCGACGCGCTGGCCAAAGAGGGCGTAAACATCCAGATGATCACCACCAGTGAAATCAAGATCACCGTCGTCATAGAGGAGAAATATATCGAACTGGCCGTGCGCTCACTGCACACAGCCTTCGGACTGGATACTGAAGCGGAGGAGAGCTAACGCTCCTCCTTGCATTATCTTCGAAGATAGTCTTTAACTGGTAGCAACGGGAGATCTCATGCTTATTTTGACACGCAAAAAAGGTGAATCCATCGCGATCGGGGATAACATCCAGATTCAGGTACTGAATGTAAAAGGCGGACAGGTTCGCATTGGCATTGAAGCGCCGCGAGAAGTACAGGTAAACAGGGAAGAGCGTCTGGAAGGCGGTGCCGCTGCAATTCCCGCTTCAGCCTGATTTAACTGATCTGACTGATTGAAAAGCAGGGCTTCAGCCCGGCTTTTGCTTTTAGCGTTTATACTGTCGCTGTTGCAGCTGCTCAGGTTACTCTTCAGCAGGGCGCTGGTGGCCAGCCCGGCAGATTACCCTGAACTAATCCACAACAGGAGCACGCGCCACATCTTCGGCCGCCACCTTCAGATTATGCGCCCGCGCTATCATCGCCTTCACCAGCACAACCTGTTCATTATCCTGATCCATGAACTCGACAAGACTGCAATCAATCTTCAAGCCATCAAACGGCAATAACTTAAGATCGCGCAGAAAGCAAAACCGGCACCGTTATACTTCATCATATTCCAGCGTCTGCTTGATCTTCTCCGCTCCGCAAAGCATGACAGGGCACTTACTTCCAATCACCACACTGCCAATCAACGGCCCATATCAGGATTCGGCAACTACTTGACAGTAGAGCGGCTGATGACAATGTGCCGTGCTTGATAAAACCTGCAACAGCGAGGCCTGCATTGATTTCAACCATGACACTACCGCCTGTCGTTCACGCGCTCGATCTGTTCGGTACGGCTGTGTTTGCCCTTACCGGCGCACTCAGAGCGCTGACCCGCAAGCTCGATCTGATGGGCGCGGTCGTGCTGGCCGTGGTCGCAGCAATGGGCGGTGGCATGATGCGCGATGCACTGCTCGGCCGGCACCCGCCTGCAGCATTTGCCGATCAGACCTATCTGCTGATTGCCATCATCGTTGGTATTGCCGTGTTTTTCTGGGGCCGCACCATCAGGGAACAGGAGAGCTGGCTGATTGCCTTTGATGCCATAGGACTTGGTGTGTTCACACTGGTCGGCGCATGGGTAGCAGATCAGGCGGGACTCGGCAGTGTCGGCATCCTGTTTATCGCCATGCTGACAGCCACCGGCGGCGGCGTGCTCCGGGCCATGCTGGTTGCCGAAATACCATTCATTCTGAAAAAAGAGATCTACGCCTCTGCCAGCCTGTTCGGTGCCTTGACCTATTTGGCCATGAACGCACTGGATAGTTCAAATACAGTCATCATCTGGTCGGTGATGCTGGTGACCACCGGCACGCGTCTGTTGGCGTGGCGCCTGCATCTGAATCTGCCCAAATGAGCGTCATGCAAGCCGCCTGGACAGACCTGATAGCGCTCATGCATGCATGGGGACTGTGGCTGGCCATAGGGTCCGTCGCCATATTCATCATCGGTCTGATATCGATGCCATTTACCGGCGCCATCCTGTCATCGAAATGGCCATCGTTGTGTTGAAAAACATACTGGGCTCAATTCTGTTGCTGACAGGTTTTATCATGCTGTTTACACCCGGACCGGGGCTTATCTGCATGCTGGTCGGCCTGATGATTATGAACTATCCCGGCAAATACCGGCTGGAGCGCTGGCTCATTCATCGCCCGTTGATTCTGCAGGCGGTAAATGCCATGCGTAAGAAAAGGAGCCAGCCGCCATTGCTGTCGCCGGAAACATTGCATGACCCCCGGTAACAGCGATGGCCTTGGCCTTATGCTGTCACGCCGAGAATTTTAACCAGCGGCTGTAGCTGCTTCTCATAATGTTTCCATGCCGCCACGGCATCAGCAAGGTCGCCATGATCCGGCTGCAGGCATGCGTCATTCGGCTCAAGGCCACAGTAGTCCAGCAACTTGCGCATCTCCGTCTCCGGATCGCTGACCAGTAACGCGTACTCCACCTCGCAGATCGCGCCCGTCGGCAAAACATCACGCCAGTGCTGCATCAACTGCAAGTACATCCGATAGTAATAGCCCAACTGGCCAAGGTTATTCTCATAACCGGATGCGCTGCCAAACAGGCTATTGCGGTAGATGGAGAGACAGGTATCCAATGGATCGCGACGCACATGAATAATCCGCGCCTTCGGCAGCGCGCAATGGATGGCGCCGATCAGGCGGATATTCGACAGCGTACTGTCTGTATAACAGGTGGCAGAATCGCTATGCAGCAACTCCAGGTAGCGCTGGCCCAGTGCCTGCCACTGCTCCGGTTGCCAGTCAGCCATCGCTTCCAGCGACAGCGGGGCATCCTGTGAACTGCAACGCTGCAGCGCCTCTTCCAGACAACCGCACTCGCCACGCACCGCCACATCAGGATGCGCCCCTAAAAGCTGCTCAACCAGCGCACCGCCACTGTGCGGCATGCCGACAATAAACAGCGGCGAAGCATCATCAATAGCTGCCTGCTGCTGCACTACCGCCGGCGTGTAGGTCTGCATCACCATCTGCAGATGGGCCAACTCCTGATCCTGATCGTAATGACGCTCAGCGGCGAGAATCGCATTACCCTGTGCAAAGCAATCGAAAGCGGCGTCATATTCACCCAGATCATCCAGCACCTTGCCATAGGCGAAGGCCAGCTTGAGCTGCTCAGGCGAGCCCTCCGATGAGCGCTCATACATACCGGCAAGCAGCGTCACATCCGCATCACACTCGCTATAGCGCTTCAACACTGACAGAGGGCGTGCGGCATCGGCATAATCGGGATCCAGGCGCAACACTTCCCTGATTTCACGCTCGCCCTCCGGCTTACGCCCTGCCTCCAGCAACAACTCCCCATAACGGCAGTGCGCTTCAACATGGGCAGGATCGATCGCTAATAGCTGCTGCAACGCTGCCTCGGCATCTGGCATACGATCAGCCGCATGGCAGATATGAAACAGCTTCATCAGCACAGCGGTATCACGCGGCTTCTGCTTGTGGGCCGACTGCATCAGCGACACGGCTTCATCAAACCGGGACAGCGCAACCAGAGCACTGGCACAACCCATCTGGATCTGCAGTTGATACGGCTTGAGCGCCAGTGCACGGCGATATGACTCCAGTGCAGCCACAGCCTCGCCCTGCATCAGATGGATAGCGGCCAGGTTTGCATGGAACTCGCAGCGGCGTGGTGCCACAGCAACAGCCTGGCGAAACAGTTGCACAGCCTGTGGCAAATACCCTCTGCGGCTGGCTATCACGCCACGCATACTGGCAGCATCGGCATTGCCGGGCTGTATCTGGTCGATACGCATACAAAGCTGCTCACACAGATCAGGGCGGGCCTGATTCAGCGCTTTCGCCGACTGCTCAACCAGTGCATCGATCTGTCGCCTCTTACTATTGGAGACCTTCTTCGTCACCTGTGCCATTAACGATCTCCTGCTGTACTACACATGCGCAGCCACCAGCTTCAACCAGTAGTGAGTCAACACGGCGGCTCGCTCATCCGCATCAGTCTGCTGCAACAGCTGCTCCAGCTCGGAGAGGTACTCTGCAGGAATGTGATATATCGCGCCGGAGGTCTCCCAACCGGCCGGTGTTTCGAGCAGACGCAGGCCGACTGTATCGCCGGCATCAAACATGCGGCTGCCATATGCATCGGCAATATCAATCACCTCACTGTCACTTGCCAGAATATCGCGAACACTGAAACTCACACCGGGCAGGCAGTGATCCACCGTGAAGAGGCGCAGCGAGCGCGTGGGCAATTGTGTCAGATAGTCGCGCTGAGCCTGATTCAGTTCCAGCTCATCCGTGTTCAGAATCAACTGCAGCGGACTGTTTTCACCTGCCATATCGGCAAAGCGCCCTTCGGCCACAAGATATTCCAGCAGGTTCACATCATGGATACTGCGGATTCTTGCATCAGCACTGGCAATGCCCTGCCGCTCCTCATCCGAAATATCAGCCAGCCAGACGTCTTCCACCCAACGGGTAATCTCTTCATTGTAGTGCTGGCTGACCCATGAGAGGGCATGCTGCACACCTTCGCGCCGCCCCATGCTGGCTACAGCCTGATCACGCTCATTGATCATGCAGCATTTTTTATATTTCTTGCCACTGCCACACGGGCATGATTCATTACGTTGAACTTTGCGGGCCACGGGGCCTCCCCTTGCTGAGTTTTTCTACGCCCCATATAGCCCGGACGCTTCCCAAGTGGGCGATGATAGTAAATTTACCACCAGCTTGCCATGCCCTCCGACAAGCAGCCTGCAACAGCGTTAGCGCTACCCAAAGAAGCGTGACTCGGGCATGCTGCGCCGATGCCACATCTTGTTCTGATCGACGGACCCAATTACGTATTTCGCGCCTTTCATGCCGTGCGCCATAACCTCACCAACTCAAAAGGAGAGCCGACCAATGCCGTGTTCGGTTATGTGCAGATGCTGCGCAGCATTCTCAAGGAGCTGGGACCAACCCACGTTGCTGTAGCCTTTGATCCCAAGGGCGGCACATTTCGCAATCGCATGTATGCCGACTACAAGGCACACCGCCCGCCGATGCCCGAAGATCTGGCTGCACAGTGGCCGACCGTGTTCGATATCACCGATGCCTTCCGGCTGAACCGCATCTGTGTTGAGGACTATGAAGCCGATGATGTGATTGCCACACTGGCCCGTCAGGCTGAGGCCAGAGGCTGGGATGTCAGCATCGTGTCAACCGACAAGGATCTGATGCAGCTCGTTGGCGAGCGGGTATGGATGCTCGATACCATGAAGCGCAAAGACTACGGCCCGGAAGAGGTGAAAGAGCGCTGGGGTGTCGGGCCTGATCGTATTCAGGATCTGCTGGCTCTGGCCGGCGACAGTGCCGATAACATCCCGGGTGTGCCGGGCATCGGCCCGAAAACAGCCGTAACACTGCTGGAGGCTTACGGCGACCTGGAAGGCGTACTAAACCATGCCGCAGAGATAAAACAGCAGAAGCGGCGTGAGAATCTGATTGCATTTGCCGAAGATGCGCGCCTCTCCTACCGACTGGTCGCTCTCGATGAACAGGTACCACTGGCCATTTCGCTGGATGATCTGGCCGTCATGGCGCCGGATCGCGAACGGCTGGCCGAGTTATTCACGCAGCTGGAGTTCCGCCGCATGCTGGCCGAGTTCAGCGACCTGCCGGCCGCCGCCGAAGCGGCTGGTGAGGCAGTCAAACAGGCGCCAGTTTCTACGCCTGAAACGATTCCTGCCGTAGTCGATAACGCCCCGCGCATCGATCACCTTGTCGACAATGAAAGCAGTCTGCAGGCACTGCTGGCCGTACTGGCCGGTGCCGACATGATTGCACTGGACACTGAAACCACCTCACTGCAAACCCATGATGCCGAGCTGGTCGGCCTCTCCTTTGCCACCCGGCCCGGTGAGGCGTGGTATATCCCGGTAGGCCACCGCAGCACCGATCTGCTTGTACCGGCGCCTACACAGCTGCCGCTTGCCCATGTGCTCGACAGCCTGCGACCCATTCTGGAAGCGAGCAGCCGCCCAAAATGCGGCCATAATCTGAAATATGATGCACAGGTATTGCGCCGGGCAGGCATTGTGCTTGCCGGTATCAGCGCTGATTCCATGCTGCTGGCCTACTGCCTCTATCCCGCCAAATACCCACCCAAGCTGGATAGCGTGGCTGAGGATTATCTCAGCCATCACTGTACGGCTTATGCGGAAGTAGCAGGAAAAGGCGCGAAACAGGTCTGCTTTGATGAGGTGCCTGTGTCCGTCGCGGCCCCCTATGCCTGCGAGGATGCGGAAGTATCCCTGCGCCTGACCCGCCATCTCGGCGATCTGCTGCAACAGGAGAATCGTCTCCCGCGTCATGACGATATCGAACTCCCTTTGTCACTGGTGCTGGCCGATATGGAGTGGACCGGCGCACGTGTCGATGCAGAGATGCTGGCAAAATTGTCCAGTCGTTTCGGCTTGCGCATTGCCGAGCTGGAATCGCAGATCCATGCCGCCGCAGGCGAGGTGTTCAATATCCAGTCGCCAAAACAGCTTGGCGTACTGCTGTTTGAAACTCTGGCTATTCCCGGCGGCAAAAAAACCAAATCCGGGCAGTGGGCGACCGGTCAGGAGGTGCTCGAAAAGCTGGCTGATGAGCATGAAGTACCCAGTCTTATCCTGCAGGTTCGCCAGTTGGCCAAACTGAAATCCACCTATAGCGATGCTCTGCCCAAACTGATCCATCCGAAAACCAGCCGCGTACACACCTCATTCAATCAGGCAATCACCACCACAGGCCGCCTCTCCTCCTCCGATCCGAACCTGCAGAACATTCCCATTCGCAGCGTCGAAGGACGTGAGATACGCAAGGCCTTTATTGCCGAAGATGGATGCATGCTGCTGGCGGCGGACTACTCGCAGATCGAGCTGAGGCTGATGGCGCACTTCTCCGGTGATGCCACCCTTTGTGCCGCCTTTGCCAATGGCGAGGATATTCACGCCGCCACTGCCGCCACCGTTAACGGCATTGCACTGGCCGATGTCAGCGGTGAAATGCGCAGGCGCGCCAAAGCCATCAATTTCGGCATTCTCTACGGCATGAGCGCCTTCGGACTGGCCAAGCAGTTAAACATGGCGCGTGGTGAAGCACAGCAGTTCATCGACACTTATTTTGAACGCTACCCGTCGGTGCG
>Ga0210012_1003792_pt1 | contig 12242 bp, 10 predicted proteins | sample CryGeymeta201504_FD_183974 | JGI IMG/M metagenome (GOLD analysis project Ga0210012, IMG submission 183974) | Groundwater microbial communities from Crystal Geyser aquifers in Utah, USA - Crystal Geyser metaG 2015-04 (SPAdes) (version 2) | ecosystem: Environmental > Aquatic > Deep subsurface >... | reverse complement strand
AATCCGTTGACCAGCCCGTGCAAACCGGCCTGAAGTCCATCGACTCCATGGTTCCCGTCGGGCGCGGCCAGCGCGAACTGATCATCGGCGACCGCCAGACCGGCAAGACTGCGGTTGCGGTAGATGCCATCATCAACCAGAAAGGTCAGAACATGACCTGTATCTACGTCGCCATCGGTCAGAAAGCATCGACCGTCGCCAACGTGGTGCGCAAACTGGAAGAGCACGGCGCGATGGAATACACCATCGTGGTCGCAGCGACCGCCTCCGATTCCGCCGCGATGCAGTTCCTCGCACCCTATGCAGGTTGCACTATGGGGGAATATTTCCGCGACCGCGGCGAAGATGCATTGATCGTTTATGACGACCTGACCAAGCAAGCTTGGGCATATCGTCAGATCTCCCTGCTGTTGCGCCGTCCGCCCGGCCGTGAAGCTTACCCCGGCGACGTGTTCTATCTGCACTCGCGTCTGCTGGAGCGTGCCGCCCGCGTCAACGCAGAATTCGTCGAGAAGTTCACCAACGGTGCCGTCAAGGGCAAGACCGGTTCGCTGACTGCATTGCCGATCATCGAAACCCAGGCGGGTGATGTGTCCGCCTTCGTGCCGACCAACGTGATCTCCATTACCGACGGTCAGATCTTCCTGGAAGCCGACCTGTTCAACGCCGGTATCCGTCCCGCGATCAACGCCGGTGTATCAGTGTCCCGCGTCGGTGGTGCAGCGCAGACCAAGGTCATCAAGAAGCTGGGTGGCGGTGTGCGTCTGGCGCTGGCCCAGTATCGTGAATTGGCGGCGTTCGCGCAGTTCGCTTCCGATCTGGATGAAGCCACGCGCAAACAACTCGAGCGCGGCAAGATCGTGACCGAACTGATGAAGCAGTTGCAGTACGCGCCGTTGTCGGTGTCCAAAATGGCGGCAACCCTGTTTGCCGTCAACAAGGGCTATTTCGACGATATCGAAGTGCCCAAGGTGCTGGCTTTCGAAGCGGCGCTGCATGCCCAACTGGGGTCCAAAAACAAGGAACTGATGGACGCGATTGAAACCACCAAGGATCTGTCGGCAGACAACGAAAAACTGCTGGTTGCAGCGATTGATTCGTTCAAGGCAACTGCAGTTTATTAAGGCGAGGTGAGTTATGGCCGGCAGTAAAGAGATTCGCACCAAGATCAAGAGCGTGGAAAACACGCGCAAGATCACGCGTGCGATGGAAATGGTGGCAGCGGCGAAGATGCGCAAGGCGCAGGAACGGATGCGCGCCGCCCGCCCCTATGCCGAAAAGATACGCAACGTGGCGGGTCATCTGTCGCGCGCCAACCCGGAATACAAACATGCATTTCTGGCCAAGCGCGAGAAAATCAGCAACGTCGGCCTAATCGTGGTCACCTCGGACAAGGGACTGTGCGGCGGATTGAACACCAATTTGCTGCGCCTTGCCGTGAACGAGATGAAAAACTGGGAAGGCGAGGGCAAAGGCCTGCTGGTATGCCCGATCGGCAACAAGGGGTTCGGATTCATGAACCGGATCGGTGCCAAGGTGCGCTCGCACATGATCGGACTGGGCGACACGCCCCATGCCGAAAAACTGATTGGCACTGTGAAGGCGATGCTGGATGCTTACGTGGCAGGCGAGATCGACGCCATCTATTTGAGCTACAACCACTTCATCAACACCATGCGCCAGGAGCCCCGCGTCGAACAGTTGTTGCCGTTGAGCGGCGAAAAATTCGGCACCAGCGACGCCACCTGGGATTACATCTACGAGCCGGATGCGAAGAAGGTCATTGACGAATTGCTGATGCGCTACGTCGAGTCGCTGGTGTATCAGGCGGTAGTGGAGAATATTGCCGCCGAACAGAGCTCGCGCATGGTGGCAATGAAAGCCGCTTCGGACAACGCGAAAAGCGTCATCAGCGAACTTAAACTGGTGTACAACAAAGCGCGTCAGGCAGCCATCACCAAGGAAATATCCGAGATCGTTGGCGGCGCGGCGGCGCTGGAATGATTGGGCGAAACTAGCATGAGCATGGCGAATGTTGGTGGAGACCAAATCTTCAAACGTGGCGGCGCCGGAGTGATGGGTTGTGGCAAAGAATTTCAGAATTAATTTAGACGGGGAATCTTAAAATGAGTCAAGGAAAGATTGTTCAGTGTATCGGCGCGGTGGTTGACATCGAATTTCCGCGCAACAAGATACCCAAAATTTACGAAGCGCTGACATTGGCAGACGCCGGCAATTCTACCGCCGAAGTTGGCCTGACCTTCGAGGTCGAGCAACAACTGGGCGACGGAGTGGTGCGCACCATTGCGATGGGTTCTTCCGACGGTCTGCGTCGCGGGATGGCAGTGAAGGCAACCGGTCAGGCGATCCAGGTGCCGGTCGGTACCGGCACACTGGGCCGCATCATGGACGTGCTGGGTCGCCCGATTGATGAAGCCGGCGAGATCAAGTGCGACGAAAAGCGCGCCATCCACCAAGCCGCCCCCAAATTCGACGAGTTGTCTCCCTCTGTTGATCTGCTGGAAACCGGCATCAAGGTGATCGACCTGGTTTGCCCGTTTGCCAAGGGTGGCAAGGTTGGTTTGTTCGGCGGCGCTGGTGTGGGCAAGACCGTGAACATGCTGGAACTGATCAACAACATCGCAAAACAGCATTCCGGTTTGTCGGTGTTTGCCGGCGTCGGCGAACGTACTCGTGAAGGCAACGACTTCTACCACGAAATGACGGACGCCGGCGTTATCGACATTGAGGACTACACCAAGTCCAAAGTCGCGATGGTGTTCGGCCAGATGAACGAGCCGCCCGGCAACCGTCTGCGCGTGGCGCTGTCCGGTTTGACCATGGCTGAAAAATTTCGCGACGAAGGCCGCGACATCCTGTTCTTCGTGGACAACATCTACCGCTACACACTAGCCGGTACCGAAGTGTCCGCGCTGCTGGGCCGTATGCCTTCGGCCGTGGGTTACCAACCGACCCTGGCCGAAGAAATGGGCCGTCTGCAAGAGCGTATCACCTCGACCAAGGTGGGCTCGATTACTTCCATCCAAGCCGTTTACGTGCCGGCGGATGACTTGACCGACCCGTCTCCGGCGACCACCTTCTTGCACCTAGACTCCACCGTCGTGCTGTCCCGCGATATCGCCTCGCTGGGTATTTACCCGGCGGTTGATCCGCTTGATTCCACCTCCCGCCAACTGGATCCGCTGGTCGTGGGCGAAGAGCACTACGGCGTGGCCCGTCGCGTGCAGCAAACCCTGCAACGCTATAAGGAATTGCGCGACATCATCGCGATTCTGGGAATGGACGAACTGGCACCGGAAGACAAACTGGCTGTCGCCCGCGCGCGCAAAATCCAGCGCTTCCTGTCTCAACCGTTCCACGTGGCGGAACAATTTACCGGTGCTCCGGGAAAGTATGTTTCCCTGAAGGAAACCATCAAGGGATTCAAGGCGATTGTAGAAGGTGAATACGATCATCTGCCGGAACAGGCGTTCTACATGGTGGGCGGCATCGAAGAAGCGGTCGAAAAGGCCAAGACGCTGCAATAATCAACGGGGGCAACCATGGCAATGACTGTACATGTGGACGTGGTGAGCGCGGAAGAACAAATCTTCTCCGGCTTGGCCGAATTCGTCGTGGTACCGGGCGAAATGGGCGAGCTGGGTATCTACCCGCGCCACACCGCGCTGCTGACCCGCATCAAACCCGGCGCAGTGCGCATCAAACGCCCCGACCAAGAGCAGGAAGAACTGGTCTATGTCTCAGGCGGGATGGTTGAAATCCAGCCAAGTGTGATCACAGTGCTGGCCGATACCGCGATTCGCGGTGCCGATCTCGACGAGGCGCGCGCACTGGAAGCCAAGCAGGCTGCTGAAGAGGCGATGAAGAATCGTACTTCCGATATCGACTACGCAGCGGCGCAAGCCGAGCTGGCGGAAGCCATCGCTCAACTGCGGGCCATCCAGCAATTGCGCAAGCACACCCACTAGGCGCTGCGGTGCTAGGTCTGACAAAGAGCAGCTTCGGCTGCTTTTTTGTTGCCTGAACGATATACTTCGCCATCTTGAAAAATGTCATGGTTATGAGCCCCTTGAACATCGTCATCCTGGCGGCCGGCAAAGGTACGCGCATGGTTTCCGACAAGCCAAAGGTGTTGCACACGCTGGCGGGTAAGCCGTTGTTGCAGCATGTGCTGGACTGCGCCCTGTCGCTGCAGCCGCAACAAGTTTGCGTGGTGTACGGCCACGGCGGCGAGGCCGTGCCGCAGGCGATGGCACAATACAACGCAAGATTCTTGATACAAGAACCTCAGCTTGGCACCGGTCACGCGGTGCAACAGGCCCTGCCTTATCTCGATCATAACGGTCGCACCTTGGTGCTTTATGGCGACGTTCCGTTGATCCAGCACAGCACCTTGCACCAGATGCTGCAAGCGGGCGAGGGGCTGGTGCTGCTCACCGTCAACCCCGACAACCCCACCGGCTATGGCCGCATCGTTCGCAACGCCGAAAGCGATGTGCAAAGCATAGTCGAGCAGAAGGACGCCTCACCCGAACAGCTGAAGATCGAGGAAGTGAACACCGGCATCATGCTGGTGCCAACTGCGAAGCTGCGCGAATGGCTGGGCAGGCTGGGCAACAACAATGCGCAAGGCGAGTACTACCTCACCGACATCGTCGCCATGGCCGTGCAGCAGGGCGTGCCGGTGCATACCGTACAACCCGGACAGCGTTGGGAAGTAGAAGGTATCAACAACAAAATGCAACTCGCCACACTGGAGCGCGTCTGGCAGCAAAACGTTGCGCGGCGATTGATGCTGCAAGGGGTCACGCTCGCTGATCCTGCACGCCTGGATATGCGCGGTGATCTCACTTGCGGACGCGATGTCGAGATCGACGTGGGCTGCATTTTCGAGGGCAAGGTCACTCTGGGCGACTCCGTGCAGGTGGGGCCTTACAGCATCATTCGCAATGCGGCCATCGCGCCGGGTACGCAGATCGCAGCTTACAGCCACATCGATGCCAGCGAAGTCGGCGCCAATTGTCGTATCGGCCCGTATGCACGACTCCGTCCGGGAACCCGGATTGGGGACGACGCGCATGTGGGCAACTTTGTCGAAATCAAGAACAGCGAAATCGGGCAGGGCAGCAAAGCCAACCATCTGACCTACATCGGCGACAGTACTGTTGGTTGTCGCGTCAATATTGGTGCCGGCACCATCACTTGCAATTACGACGGCGCCAATAAATTCCGCACCGTCATCGGCGACGATGCCTTTATCGGTTCGGACACGCAACTGGTCGCGCCAGTGACCGTGGGCAAGGGTGCGACCATCGGTGCCGGTTCCACCATCACCCGGGATACGCCGGAAGGCGAGCTGACCCTGTCGCGCAGCAAACAGATCTCGATTAGTGGCTGGCAACGACCCAAGAAAGTGAAAAAATAAAATGTGCGGAATCGTGGGCGCCGTTGCGCGGCGCAATGTGGTGCCGATCCTGGTGAACGGTTTGCTGCGGCTGGAATATCGCGGCTACGATTCGGCCGGACTGGTGGTGGTGCATGAGGGCAAACTGGAGCGGGTGCGCAGCACCGGACGGGTGGCCGAGCTGGTTACGAAAAGCGCCAATACCTACGGCGAACTGGGCATCGCCCACACGCGCTGGGCGACGCATGGTGTCCCCTCCGAACGCAATGCGCATCCGCATGTCAGCCGCAACCTGATCTCGGTGGTGCACAACGGCATCATCGAAAACTATGAAGAACTGCGCACCGAACTGACTGCTCAAGGCTATGAGTTCACCTCGGATACCGATACCGAAGTGATCGCTCACCTGATTCACAGCCACTACGCGCAAGGCAGTTTGCTGGTCGCCACGCAAATGGCGCTGGCGCAGCTGGTTGGCGCCTACGCCATCGGCGTGGTGGCGGCAGACAGGCCGCATCAGCTCATCGCCGCGCGCAAGGGTAGCCCGTTGCTATTGGGTGTGGGTGAAAGTGAGCACTTCATCGCATCGGATATGTCGGCATTGCTACAGGTCACGCGCAACGTGGTGTATCTGGAAGAGGGCGATGTGGTGGAACTGAATCTGGCTGACTATCGCATCTTTGATTTGCAGGGCAATTCCGTCCAGCGCGAAGTCCAGATCAGCGAACTGGATAACGACAGTGTGGAGTTGGGCGAATACCAGCACTACATGCAAAAAGAGATTCACGAGCAACCGCAGGCCCTGGCCGACACGCTGGAATCGGTGTGCAACAGCCAGTCGCTGGTGCCCGGCATCTTTGGCGCAGAAGCCAAAAATATTTTCCCGCAAGTTGAAAACATCCTGATCCTCGCCTGTGGCACGAGCAATCATGCCGGGCAGGTGGCGCGCTACTGGGTGGAAGAAATTGCAGGCATCCCGTGCAGTGTCGAAGTTGCCAGCGAATATCGTTACCGCGTCAGCGTGCCCAACCCGAAAACCCTGGTTGTCACCATCTCGCAATCGGGCGAAACGGCAGATACCTTGGCCGCGCTGAATCACGCCAAAGCGACCGGGCATGCGTTCACCCTGGCCATCTGCAACGTGCCGGAAAGCGCCATCATTCGCCAGTCGAAATTGCGCTTCCTCACCCGCGCGGGTCCGGAGATCGGCGTCGCCTCGACCAAAGCGTTCACTACCCAGCTTGCGGCGTTGTTCCTGCTGACATTGGTGCTGGCAAAACTGCGCGACCGTCTGGACGCAGATCGGGAACAGCAATTCCTGCAAGAGCTGCGGCATTTGCCGGCTGCTGTGCAGAAAGTGCTGGCACTGGAACCGCAGATTGCCGAGCTCGCCAACCATTTTGCCGACAAACAGCACGCACTTTTCCTCGGGCGCGGCATGCATTTCCCCATCGCCGCCGAAGGTGCGCTCAAGCTGAAAGAGATTTCGTACATCCACGCCGAAGCTTATCCGGCGGGAGAGTTGAAGCATGGCCCGCTGGCGCTGGTGGACAAGTACATGCCGGTGGTATCGGTCGCGCCCAATGACGCACTGCTGGAAAAACTGAAATCGAATTTGCAGGAAGTCAAAGCGCGCGGCGGCGAGTTGTATGTGTTTGCCGACACGAACACGCATATCAAGCAAGCCGAAGGGATTCACATCCTGCAAATGCCCGAACATGCGGGCTTTTTGAGCCCTATTCTGCACACCATCCCGCTGCAACTGTTGGCATATTACGTTGCATTGCAGAAGGGAACGGATGTGGACAAGCCCCGCAATTTGGCAAAGTCGGTCACGGTCGAATAACACCGGACAGAAGTGCAGGGTTGAAGCCACAAGTCGCGAATGAATAAAATCATTGGCGCACCCCCGTTCCCGCCAACGTGGAGACACAGCACATGGCGGTCATCGCCGTATTCAACCAAAAAGGCGGGGTCGGCAAGACCACCACCTGTCTCAATCTGACCGCAGCGTTGTCCCTAGCACAACGCAATCCGATTGCGCTCGACATGGATCCGCAAGGCCATTTGAGTCTTGCCTCGGGCCTGAAGCACGGCACTTCGCAAGCCAAGAGTATCGTGTCCTTTTTCAAGGAAAACACCCCGCTTGCCAAGCTGCTATACGAAACGCCGGCTGGCTGGCAACTCATCCCCGCCACACTTGAACTGTCCAAAATCGATGCGTTGTACGGGAGCGACCCGCAGGCGGCGAAGTTGCTGAAACAGGGACTGGCCGAAGAGCTTTCCCTGACGGGCGCGCCGATCCTGATCGATTGCTGCCCGATGCTGGGCGTGCTGACCTTGAATGCGCTGCTTGCGGCAGACAAGGTGCTGATTCCCGTTTCCGCCGATTACCTGTCCCAGCATGGGGTGCATCGGCTGGATAGCGCATTGAATGTGCTTGAGAAAAAACTCCAGCGCAAGTTCGAGCGCCGGATCGTGGTGACCCGCTTCGACTCGCGGCGAAAACTCTCCTTCGACATCTACGATCAGCTCCGGGAAAGATATGGAGACTTGTTGTGCAGGACACGCATCGGCGAAACCGTTGCACTGGCGACCAGCCCCATGCATGGTCTGGATGTGTTCGCCTATGCGCCGCACAGTCCGGGTGCGGCAGACTACCGGGCGCTGGCCAAAGAGTTGATGGACAGCGGCTTCGTTTAACGTAAAACTCGCGCAGCGATTCGTTTGCCCTTTCTCCCGCTAGCGGGGGAAAGTTGGATAGGGGGAAACGGGCATGACGCGTTTCACAATCGGTGGCGGCAACTTGCCATGACCGTTAGATGAAGTGGATGTAAGCAGCCAGAATCAGAGTCGCCGCCAGCAACAAGGCAATGACTGACAACCACAGGTTGCGCTGTTTCTGTTGTGCCAGCATGGTGCGCAACAATGGTTCGAGTTGCTCGTGCGGTTCACTTTGCAAGCGCTGATGCAGCAGGCGTGGCAGTTGTGGCAACAGGGTGGCGAAACGGGGCGCTTCACGGCGCAGCCCCTTGATGAAACCGCGCCAGCCGATCTGTTCGCTCATCCAGCGCTCCAGCCACGGTTTTGCCGTCTTCCACAGGTCCAGTTCCGGATCCAGTTGCAGCCCCAGTCCCTCGATATTGAGCAGCGTCTTTTGCAGCAGCACGAGTTGCGGCTGGATGCGGATACCGAAGCGGCGCGAGGTCTGAAACAGCTTCAGCAGGATGCGACCGAACGAGACTTCCTTCAGCGGCTTGTCAAAGATCGGTTCGCACACGGAGCGGATGGCCGCCTCGAATTCATCCACCCGCGTGTCCGCCGGCGCCCAGCCGGATTCGATGTGCAGTTCGGCCACCCGCTTGTAATCGCGGTTGAAAAAGGCGATGAAGTTGTGCGCCAGATAATTCTTGTCGGTCTCGGTCAGCGTGCCCATGATGCCGAAGTCGAGCGCGACATAGCGTCCATCGGGGGCGACCAGAATATTGCCCGGATGCATGTCGGCGTGGAAGAACCCGTCGCGGAACACCTGGGTGTAAAAAATCTCGACCCCGTCCCGCGCCAGCTTGGAAATATCGATCCCGGCCGCGCGCAACGCAGAAATCTGGCTGACCGGAATGCCGTGCATGCGCTCCATCACCATAATCTGCTCGCTGCACCAGTCCCAATAAACTTCCGGCACCAGCAACAAACGGGCATCGGCAAAATTGCGCCGTAACTGGCTGGCGCAGGAGGCTTCGCGCATCAGGTCCAGCTCGTCGTGCAGGTATTTCTCGAATTCGGCAACCACTTCTTTGGGCCGCAGGCGTTTGCCGTCTTCCCACCAGCGTTCGATCAGACCCGCGCACACGCCGAGCAGGGCGACGTCGTGCGCGATGGTGGGGGCGATGCCCGGGCGCAGGATTTTCACCGCCACTTCGCGCCCGTCCGGCAAGCGGGCAAAGTGCACTTGGGCAACCGATGCGCTGGCGACGGGCGTTTCATCGAATTCGGCGAACACCTCATGCAGTTTCTTGCCATAAGCATGCTGCAGAATTGCCACCGCCTGTGCCGAGGGATAGGGAGGCACCTGATCCTGCAGCAGCGCCAACTCTTCGGCAATGTCGCCCGGAATCAAATCGCGACGCGTCGAAAGGAGCTGGCCGAACTTGACGAAAATGGGCCCCAATGTTTCCAGCGCCAGGCGCAGCCTCACCGCGCGCGGGCGCGAGGTGTCGCGGAAAAAAAGCAGCAGGTTGAGCGGACGCAACAACCAGCGGGTGCGCGCATGCGCCAGCAGGAACTCATCCAGACCGTAGCGCAGGACGACGAAGACGATTTTGAACAAGCGCAGGGAACGCATCACGGACTCAGGCAAACACAGAGGCACGGCGAGGTTGCCGCGCCCGCAAGTGTACTTTAAAACACGGCTTAAGCTTGCTGGATTCCTGCCAGCAACCAGACGGCATGGTCATCTTTCAGGTTTTTCTGCACATGCCAGATTTCGTCAAAGTTCTCCGGCGCGCTGTTGTTCTCGCGCAGCTGACCGGTGAGGCGCACGCTGGCGATCGCCAGATCGTTCTCCGTGACGACTTCGAGCAATTGCGCGTTGACGAAGCCGACATCAGTCTGTTGCGGCACATCGCCGCGCTCCTGCAATTGCATGCTGATCTCGGCAAACATCTCCGGTGTGGTGTATTCGCGGATATCGTTCAGATCCTTGCGATCGTTGGCCGCCTGCAGGCGGATGAAGGAAGTCTTGGCGCTGCGCAGGAAACTGTCCACTGGGAAATCGGCGGGAATGTTGGCTGGCGCCGCGACGGGAGTGCTACCGCCCGCCATGGCCGGATCTTGGGGCGCCCCGGAATACGGCGCGCCCGCCCCGGCATATTGCATCGCGGGTTGCACCGGTTTTTTGCGCAACATCGAGATCAGGAAGAACAGCGCGAAGGCGCCCAGGACGAGCATCAGCAACATGCCCATGCCTTCGCCCAGCCCAAGATGCGAGAACAGTGCGGCCAAACCAAGACCTGCGGCCAATCCGGCGAGCGGCCCCAGCCATTTGCTGCCGGTGGATTGGGGTGCGGCGGGTTGTGCCGGGGCATTCTGCGGAGCGGCAGCCGGTGCTTTTTGCGGCGGCGGGGTAATGCTGCGCTGCTTGCCGATGCTGCCGCCTCCGCCAAAGCGTTTGGCCTCGGCATTGACCGCAAGCAGGGAAAGACTGGTCAGAATGATGGTCAGGAAAATGGCAAAACGTTTCATCAGGGAAATCCGGCAGGTTTGCAGCGCGGAATTATAGCGTCAGAACGGCGCTGCGTGTTCGAAGCGCAGGGACACGCCGCTGGCGGGATGGCGAAACGCAAGGGCGCAGGCATGCAGCAGCAAACGCGGCGCAGAATGTGCGTCGCCATACAAGGCATCGCCAAGGATCGGATGGCCGATCGCCGCCAGATGCAGGCGCAACTGGTGGGTGCGTCCGGTGACCGGTTCCAGCGCCAGGCGCGATTGATTTTCCAGAATGTCGAGCACGCGATAGCGGGTGAGGGAGGGCTTGCCCAGGGTGAAATCGACCTTGCTCTTCGGACGATTCGGCCAATCGATGGCGAGCGGCAGAGCGATCTCGCCGGAATCCTGCTCCATTTGACCGGCGCAGACCGCGACATAGCGTTTCTCGATCTCGCGCCGCTGAAACATCATCGACAGACAGCGCTGCATCGCCGTCCCGCGCGCGAACGCCAGCAAGCCCGAAGTTGCCATATCGAGGCGGTGAACGACCAAGGCATCGGGGAAAATTTCCTGAATCCGCGCAGACAGGCAATCCTGTTTGTCCGCGCCGCGTCCCGGCACGGCCAATTGACCGGCGGGTTTGTTGACGATGAGCAACGACTCGTCCTGAAAGACGAGTTCAAAGCGCTGCGTGTTCAATGTACTTCGGCAATCACCGGCGTGTGATCCGACGGTCGCTCCAGTTTGCGCGGCGCTTTGTTGATCACGCAGGCGGTGCATTGCAGTGCTTCGCTGATGAGGATGTGATCGATGCGCAGTCCCTGGTTGCGGCGGAAGGCCAGCATGCGGTAATCCCACCACGAGTAACTTTTCGCGTCTTGCTCGAACAGGCGGAAGGCATCGCGCAGTCCAAGTGCCGCCAAACCTTTGAAGGCCTCCCGCTCCGGCTCGCTCACCAGCACATTGCCTTGCCATGCCTGCGGATCGTGCACGTCGCGGTCTTCGGGGGCGATGTTGTAATCGCCGAGCAGGGCGAGTTTGGGATGTTTGGCCAACTCATCTTTCAACCAAGCGGTCAGCGCCGCCAGCCAGTTGAGTTTGTACTGGTATTTATCGGAATCCACGCTTTGCCCGTTGGGCACATACACGCACACGATGCGCACATCGGCGATGGTGGCAGCGATGACGCGCTTTTGTTCATCTGCAAAGTCAGGAATGCCGGTTCGCACATCGGAGATCGGATCGCGGCTGAGGATGGCGACACCGTTATAGGTCTTCTGCCCGCTGCATACGCTGTGATAACCCGCCGCCTGCAATTCGGCATGGGGGAAATCCGCATCCTGCTGCTTGGTTTCCTGCAGGCACACCACATCGGGTTGCTGTTCCGCCAACCAGCCCAACAGATGCGGCAAACGCACCTTGAGCGAATTGACGTTCCAGGTCGCAATCTTCATGGTGCGCTGCGCGGGCGATAAGGCGCGGTCTTGGGGTAACCCGCGACATCCAGCTCCTTGTTCCAATCCGAGGCGAGAAAGCCGCGCAACCAGCTCCTGCCAACGGTGGCTGCAGGGATACTGTCACCGCCGGAGAGCTTGCGGAAGGCGTCCAGGTC
>Ga0210012_1003780_pt1 | contig 12262 bp, 12 predicted proteins | sample CryGeymeta201504_FD_183974 | JGI IMG/M metagenome (GOLD analysis project Ga0210012, IMG submission 183974) | Groundwater microbial communities from Crystal Geyser aquifers in Utah, USA - Crystal Geyser metaG 2015-04 (SPAdes) (version 2) | ecosystem: Environmental > Aquatic > Deep subsurface >... | reverse complement strand
AGACAAACCAAAGATAATTCAGAATTAAAGAAAGTCCTTTTCAAAGAAAAAGAAGCGTTTAATCAAGCTAGATTTGGAATAACAAGTTCTGAAAGAGATAGAGAATATGTAATTGAGAATCATAGAATTCCATCACAAAATATGTTTACTGTTCCAAATTATGTCGATCAAGAAGTATTCTCAAAAAAAGAAAGCACATTTTTTGATGAAAATCGAAATCAAAACGAGGTTTTGTTTATTGGACGTTTAAGCGATCAAAAAAATTTGTTTTCATTACTTGAAGCATTTGAAGAATCTGAATTTGCTACTAAGCTTACTCTAATTGGGCAAGGTGAAAACCTTAAAGCATTAGAAAAGAAAGCAGAAACCTCAACTAAAATTATTGAATTTCTAGGCTCTGTTCCAAATAATGAATTACCGAATTATATAAAAAAAGCCAATGTCTATATTTTGCCATCTTTTTATGAAGGTTTACCAAAAACTTTGTTAGAAGCAATGAGTTGTGGTATTCCTTGTATTGGAACAAATGTTGAAGGTATTCGAGAAGTTATTACACATGGCAAAAATGGGATTCTTTGTGAAACAGATTCTATATCAATTGCAAAAGCTTTAGATTTGGTATTATCAGATGGTAAATTGGCTGAAAATCTTGGTAATCAAGCAAACTTGACGATAAATGAAACTTATAGTTTAGACAAGGTGGTTGAAATAGAAAAATCATTATATAAAAAATTGTTGAAGCCTTGAAATTTGAAAAACTAACAAATAAAATCGCTTTTAATAAAGTGAAAAATGTTCAATAATTGGAGTCGTTTAATTTGACTAACTATTACAGATGTGGAAAATTAATTGAATGGGATTCAGAAAATCCACCTATAACGTGTTTAATGAGTGTTTATAACGGAGAAACTTACCTTCGTGAAGCTATTGATTCAATTTTAGACCAAACATATTCGAATTTTGAATTTCTTATAATAAATGATGGATCTACTGATAATTCTGTTTCAATATTAGAAAGTTATGATGATCCACGAATTCGATTGATCCATAATGGAGAGAATATCGGCCTTACAAAAAGCTTAAATAAAGGTATAAATTTGGCAAAAGGCGATTACATTGCTAGAATGGATGCCGATGATGTAAGTATTAAAGAGCGGTTTGAATATCAACTCAAAAAAATAAGTGGGTTTGATTGTGTTTGTTCACAAGCAATCGATATAAATATTAGTTTAGATAATTCTAAAAAGATAGCTTCATATTTATTTTTTGAAAACCCAATAATACATTCTAGTGTCTTTATAAAAAAAAATGTTCTCAATGTTAATAAATATGATTCGACAGTAAGATTTGCTCAAGATTATGATTTATGGACCAGATTAATTAAAAAACATAAATTTAGTTTAGTTCAAAAAAGTGTAATAAAAAATAATTTAAATGAGAATAGACTTGGAATATCAAGTTTTCATAAACAAAAAAAATATGCTGATTTAGTTCGTTATAAATACTATGAAAGCTTTGGCTTAATCTTAAACGATAGTGAAAAAGACATAATTTCTAGAATGACTTCAATAAGTCCTGGTTATAGTTATAAATATTTTCATGAAGTTATAGAGCTTTTTAATAAATTAAAAAAAGTATATGATGATTCAATTGATGAAAATCTACTCAAACTATTAATAGATAGGTATATAAAACTATTATTTACTCATTATCCGTTAATTTTTAATATTAAAAATCGAAATTTTAATATTTTCGTGCAAAGAAAAGAAATCTACAATGTTTCAGATTACTTCAATATTTTATAATATCGGTAGAGTAACTGGCATTATAATGTCATTTATTTTTCGAACTCCAAATTCCTTTTTATTTTTTCATTCTTCAAGTATTGGTGGAGCAGAAAAAGTTCACATTGATATTTTAGAAGCTTTGAATTCTCAAAAGATAATCACTGTTATAACTGAAAATCGGTCTGAAAAAGGTTGGGAAAGTACTTTTCAAAAATTTAGTTACAAGTGTTATGATATTTCAAACTCAAATAGAAATCGTAAAATATTTTTCTTTTTTCTTGGATATTTTTCATCTTGGATTAACAATTCAAAGTCTATTCTTGTTTTAGGTTCTGCTTCCTATTTCTACTACAGATTATTACCATTTTTAAAAGTTAAAAATAGAATAAACTTACTTCATGCCTTAGTTAATGAAGGTGAAATTGGTTTTGAACATCTTTCATTAAATGTTATTAATCATATTGATAAACATGTTCTTATAAACGAAAAAGTAAAAAATGATTTTCAAGATTTCTTAAAAAAAAATAATTTAGATTTGCCAGAGTCAAAATTCATCGTAATCGATAATGGTGTAAGAGATTTTGAAGAACCAAGTTTAAACACTGAAAATGAGGTATTACATTGTCTTTTTGTAGGTCGTGAAAGTAAAGAAAAAAGAGTGCACATTCTTGAGTCGATTATTAAAAAATGTGAACAAGAAAAGTTACCAATACATTTTACTTTAATAGGCTCTGATTTTGAGACAATTTCTAATCAAAATTTTAGTAATACACTTATTCTAGGAAAAATAATTGATAGAAATGAGCTTAATACTATTTACAGAAAATCAGATTGTCTTATTATTTGTAGTAGTAGAGAAGGGTTTCCAAATGTTATTCAAGAAGCAATGGCATTTGGAGTCGTTCCTATTTCTACGGATGTTGGTGGAATTCCATATCATATTAAGCATAAAAAAAATGGTATTTTAATTTCAAAGAATTTGTCTGAAACAGAAATCGCTAACGAGATGATTACTAACTTACTTGTGTTCCAAAATAATATAGGAGAATTAAATCGAATTAAGAATAAATCGTTTCAATATGCACTCAACTATTTTAGTATGAGTTTATTCGTAAAGAAATACCAAGAACTAGTAAAATTATGAGAATAGCTCTAATATCTTTCGAATATCCTATTGATACGAACTGGGGAGGAATTGCAACCTATGTTCAACAAGCTGCTTATATGTTATTAAATGGTGGGCACGAAGTGGAAGTATTTTGTGGTACTCAAAAAGAAACCTACACAATGAGTGACAATGGAGTTCCAGTTCATTTGTGCCATTACAAAAAAAGAATGGAGTTTTATAATGATGTGTTTGAAGAATTCAAAATCGCTCATGAGAATAAACCTTTTAATGTAATTGAAGTTCCAGAATTTGCAACGGATGCTAAAAGAGTAACAGAACTGTTTCCAGAAATTGCTGTTGTTATTAAAACTCACTCACCTTTATTTTTAAATAATAAGCTTAACACATCTAAATGGTCATTTAGAAGAAAAATTCGTCATATTTATCAATCCGTAAGAAGTTTAGAGAGACCTGTTCTCCCATTATTTTATACAAAAAAAAGCGATTCTGAATTTATTGAGACAGAGAAAGCAGATCTTATAAGCTCACCTTCAAAATCATTAGAACAGCTCGTGCAAAATGAGTGGGGTATTAATGCAGATAGATGTTTAAGAGTTCCCTATCCATTTAACCCAACTGACTCTTTTTTAAAATGTGAAATTAAAGAAATCGCTAAGTTGAAGTCAATTGCATTCATTGGTCGATTGGAAATTCGGAAAGGGATTCTTGATATAGGTAAAGCAATTCCAATACTATTAAATAAGTTTTCAGAGTTACAATTTATGTTAATTGGACAGGCTCAATCATCGCCTGAAAATAATGTAAATATGAAAGATTATTTATTAAAGAACCATTTAAAAAATAATACTAAAAATGTTCTTTTTACAGGAAAGATTGAAAAGGCAAATATTGTCAATTACCTATCATCAATAGACATCTGTATTTTCCCAAGTATTTGGGAAAACTTCCCTAATGTTTGTTTGGAAGCCATGAGTGCTGGAAAAGCCGTAATTGCATCTAAAGAAGGTGGAATGTCTGACATGATTACTCATTTAGAAAATGGTTATTTAATTAATCCAAACTCACCCGAAGAAATTGTAAAAGCAGTTGAATATTTTATTGAAAATCCAGAAAAAATTGCTGAATTCGGAAGAAAAGCGAGAGAAAAAGTTCTAAAAGCCTATAGTCCAGAAACCATATTACCTCAACAAATAGCACTTTATGAACGTGCCATTGAAATTCGAAAGAATAAACTAAAGTGATAATGACAGAAAATTTTGTTGATTCAATATTACCAGTTGAAGGGAATAAAAGACCTATTTGGTCGGTCATGATTCCAACTTATAATTCCAATGAATGGCTTGCAGATACCATAAATTCTATTTTGAAGCAAGATTTAGGACCAGAAATTATGCAAATAGAAGTTGTTGATGATGCATCTCCAAAAGATGATACAAAAACGTTTGTTAAAGAAATTGCTGGTGAACGGATTCAATGTTATGTACAACCCCAAAATTTAGGCTTAGTTGGGAATTTTACCGATTGTATAAAAAGAGCCCGAGGACATTATGTGCATATACTCCATGGTGATGATTTAGTAGAAGATGGCTTTTATATTAAGAATCAAGCTATTTTCGAATCCAACTCTGAAATAGGAGCAGTAATAAGTAGAACAAAATACATTAATGGTGATGGTTCTTTTAGAACGATGGGACCTGCTTTACAACCATTCTCAGGTTTGGCCAAAATTTTTAAAGAAAGATATTTTAGTGGTTTTGGTGTAAATACTCCAGCCGTAACCGTTAGAAGAGAAGTTTACGAAAAAGTAGGTGGGTTCGACAAACGAATTGCTAATTTGGGTGAAGATCGAGAAATGTGGTCTAGAATTTCTCGTTGGTTTGAAATTGGTTATCAACATGAAGCGCTTGCAGTATATAGAATTCATGAAGCTGCGTTATCTAAGAAAATTCATGAAGATGGTTCAGTCCTTAAAGATCTTATAAAATCAAATGAGATTGTTTCAGATCATTTTAAAGGAACTGAATTTGAATACTTATTTGAGCTTAAGCGCGAAAAGATTGCTAGAAATGCACAAATAAGTGCGGCAAAAGCATTAAAATCAGGTAATTTTAATGCTTTTCGTGTTTACTCTATGGAATCATTTCGATATTATCGAAGTCTAAAACAAGTGTATTGGCTTTCTAGAGCTATAATTGATAAATCGTACAAATGAACCGAATTTATATTGCCGGTTGTGGCGGAATGTTAGGCGATGCCTTTTATAATACGTTTAAGAAGGATTTTGAACTAAAATGTACAGACATTGATTTAAATGAGGATTGGCTAAGTTATTGTGATATTCGTGATTTTACCGCTTACCGTGAAGATGTTGTAAATTTTAAGCCAGATTTTTTATTTCATCTTGGAGCATTCACTGATTTAGAGTTTTGCGAAAAACATGTTGATGAAACCTATAATACCAATACACTTTCAGTGGAGAACGCTGTTCAAATTGCGAATGAATTAGACATTCCTATTTTATATATAAGTACTGCAGGGATTTTTGATGGTAAACAAGAAACCTATGATGATTGGGATACTCCGAATCCATTAGGGCATTATGCGCGTTCAAAATATATGGGTGAAGTTTATGTCGAAAAGCATGCTAAAAAATATTTTGTATGCCGAGCCGGTTGGATGATGGGTGGTGGACCTGCAAAAGACAAAAAATTTATTGGGAAGCTAATCAAGCAACTGAATTCAGGAGCAAAAGTATTTCATATTGTGAATGATAAATTTGGAACACCAACATTTACGTATGATTTTGCAGCAACCGTAAAAGTGCTAATTAAAACAAACTATTATGGAGTATATAATTCAGTCTGCCAAGGTTTAACAAATAGAGTTGAAGTAGCACAAGAACTGTTGGCAATTTTAGGTAAAACTAATGAAGTTCGAATAGAGGAAGTAGATTCAAGTTTTTTTAAAACAAGTTACTTTGCACCTAGACCTGACTCTGAGCGATTATTAAACAAAAAATTAGGTCTGAGAGATTTAGATAATATGGGAGATTGGAAAAAATCCTTGAAAAGATATTTAGAAACAAACGATTTTGGAATTAAATAAAGTAATACTTAATCGATTATTTTTAATAATAAGTGGCTTAATTGTAATATTGAGTTTATTTTTTGATTTTTACACAAAAAGTTATTACTCAGGTGCCGTAGCTGACGATGCTTATTATTATTCGGTAGCATCTTCTTTGTTAGAAACTGGAGTAACCGTTGATGCAACTACAATTCCGAATAAGCCGACTCTAAATGCACATTGGGCAATTGTAATTGTTTATGCAATATTTATAAGCTTCGGTCTTGATTTTTTACAGATTTCAATAGTTACAAGTCTTATTGGAGGATTCTTGATGCTAGTTATATATTTCAATATTCGAAATATATTAGAGCGATTATCTGTGTCAGATAGTAAATTGAACGCCTCATTTATAGTTTTACTTCTAACCTGTTATACATATTATTTAGCACCTGTATTAGCTGGTAGAACAGAGACTTTTTTTTTCCCATTATTAGTTTATTGGCTTGATTTTACGACTAGAAATAAAGGGGTTGAGACAACATTCAATTGGAAAGTCTACTATATTTTTATTTCAATGTTACTATTTGCATTTAGATTGCAAGCTTTATTAATCTTTATAAGTCTTTTATTTACTTATTTATTTCACAAAGAAGTAAAAGCCTTTTTTCATTATTTAATCTATTTTGGATTAGCAATTATACTAGTTTATTTAATTAATAGTCTACTAAGTGGGCATGTATTATCTGAAGCTGAGAATGGCTTAGTAAGTGAAACAAGTAGTTTAACATTTGAAAAATTAGTACAAAACTTATCAGTTGTATTAAACCTATTTTCAAATAGTTTAAAAACTGCATTTCTTTTATATAATAAAATTGTTTTCGTTTTAGTAATGATACTAGGAATAGGTTCAATCTTTGTTTGTAGCAAAAAAGACTATTTAAGACATTTCTTTGTATTGATTGTATGTATTTCAATAGCTGCATTTGTTATATCTATTCCTACTTACATTGCAAAGAACACCCTTCGATATATAAGTTATATCATTCCAATATTACTTTTATTAGTCTTAAGTATAAAAACAGACAAAAAAATAAAGAAATTAATCTTAGGATTACTTATAATAACAACTTTTGGTTCTTTACATCAAATGCAGTCAGATTTTAGAAATCTGAATTTAAACAAGTATCATAAAGTAAATAGAAATAAAAAATATTTATATTTTAACAACTTATTATTGAGTGGTGAAGAACGAATATATGGATATAGTTTATTAGGTTATGAAACCCATAGACTCATATATTCATCTACAAATAAATCTCTATATATCCTCGATAATCTTAATAATCTTAATGATTTAAAAGGTTATTTGTTAATACCTGAAAAATTATTTATGAATGGTAAATTAAAAAATAATAAAGTAATTTATACTTTTAAAATAAATGAAGTTTATGTTTTGTTAAAATTAGGTCAAAGCTCTCTAAACAATGTGAATTGATATGAATATTGCAGTAGTGATTCCATGCTATAAAGTGAGAAATGAAGTTTTTGATGTAATCGAAAAAATACCAGATTATGTTTCTAGTATAATTTGTGTTGATGATGCATGTCCACAAAAAACAGGTAAACATATTATTGAAAATTGTAAGAATCAGAAGGTTATTGTCATATTTCATGAAAAGAATAAGGGAGTAGGTGGTGCTACAAAAACAGGTTATAAAAAAGCTCTACAATTAAAATCCGAAATAATTGTAAAAGTAGATGGTGACGGACAAATGGACCCAGGTCTGATAAAGGATTTGATTGAACCAATTATTTTAAAGAAAGCTAACTATGTTAAAGGTAATCGTTTTTATTCTTATGAAGATATTAAAGAGATGCCCCCAATAAGATTAATTGGAAATTCGATTTTATCATTTGTGAATAAGATTGTTTCTGGTTATTGGTCAATTATGGATCCTACAAATGGATTTACAGCAATTTCTCTTAGTAGTTTAGATAAATTAAACTTAGATAAAATAGCTGATGATTATTTCTTTGAAAGCGATATGCTATTTCGGTTAAACATAAACCGAGTAATAATTGCTGAATTTCCAATGAAATCAGAGTATTTGAATCATAATAGTAGTCTTGTTATTTCAAAGGTGGTAAAATCGTTTCCTCTTAGATACATTAACCGATTCTTAAAGCGTATAATATATACCTATTATTTGCGTGATTTTAGTATGGGTTCTATTTACCTTTTTATTAGTTTAATTAGTCTAGCTTTTGGTATAATTGAAGGTTCTTTTGTTTGGAGGAAGAGTATTTTAACTGGAATTCCTGCAACAAGTGGGACTGTAATGTTGGCGGCATTACCAGTAATTTTAGGTGTTCAGACATTATTATCTTTTTTGCAAATTGATATCAACAATGAGCCAAAGAATAAATAATATTGTTAAGTTTTAAATAACAAATAGACTATTAACTCAACGCTCGGATTTGAAGAATAAGTTAAAAGTTTGAAGAGGAATAAAGTGGAGTTTACTATTGATTTGAATAGTTTAATTATTCCAAGCACAGTAGCTGCTAGCTTTAGTATCTTAATAAGAATTTGGAAAGTGACAGGAGAGGTCAGTATTTTTGCTTTGCTAAAATTATTTAATAGAAAAATTAACATAGTTAAGTCATGAATTATCAATAAAATGAAATATGCACCTATAGCCTTATTTGTTTATAATCGTCCTTTGCATACTGAGCAAACTTTAAATGCACTAAAGAATGCAGAATTGGCAAATGAATCTATATTATATATTTTTTTAGATGGACCTAAAAATGATGAAGCTAAACCTAAAGTTAATGAAGTTAGAGAAATCATTAAAAGAGAGCAATGGACTAAAGAGGTTGTAATTATTGAAAATGGATCAAATTTTGGGCTAAGTAAATCAATTTTAAATGGGATAAATCAAATTTTTAAAATTTATTCAAGAATAATTGTTTTGGAAGATGATTTAATTATAGATAATCAATTTTTAAAGTTTATTAATTTTTATTTGGACGAGTTTGAAAATGATATGTCAGTAATTCAAATAAATGGATATATGTTTGGTAATTTAGCAGTAAATAATAAAGTAAATCCATTTTTAATGAATTTTGTGTCAACTTGGGGCTGGGGTACATGGAAAGATAAATGGCAAAAAGTTAGCTTTAAAAAGCTTAATCTGTTTGAGAAAATTCTATTGATGATTAATAAGAATGCATTCAATTTGAATAATTCATATGATTATTACACTCTTAAGTTAAAAAAAGATAAGGGTTTAGTTCAATCTTGGGGAGTAGATTTATGGTATTATGCATTTAAGAAAAATAAAATGTCAGTATTTCCTCCAAAATCATTAGTTAAAAACATTGGTTTTGATGGAAGTGGAACAAATGGTGGTAGTAAAAAAGAGTTAACGAGTAACGATTTTGGAAAGGTCATAATTACAAAAAAAGAAAATGTTGTACATTTAACTATAGTTAAACAAGAAATTGAAATAAAATTAAAATCTAATGAGTTGGAATTTGTTTAAATCAACTAAGTCATCATTAAAAAATGAAACTATTCTAGATTCTAATAAGCAAGATTTGGAATTGTATTGGGATCCTAAAATGGCAAAAATACTTGAGGAGTGGGGGGAGGAAAATGTTTGGAATGAAATCCAAATGTTGTTATGCTCGCTAAATGGTAAAATCTTAGATATTGCATGTGGAACGGGTATTACATCAATGAAACTCCAAAAATTTTCATTATTAGATGTGTATGGCTGTGATATATCTGATTTATTAATATCCAAATGTTTTGAAAAGGGACTTTCGATGCAAAAATATATTGTATGTGATGCAACACAAATGCCATATGTCGACAATGATTTTCATTATAGCTACTCAATCGGGTCGTTAGAGCATTTTACTGAAGTAGGTATTTCTAAATTTATAAATGAATCTTATAGAATTACATCAAAAATATCATTTCACATGTTACCAACATCAAAATCTGAAAAAAATGAAGGCTGGATGAAAACGCGTCAATCTTTTCATAATAACTCAGTACAATGGTGGGTTTCGAAATTCAATGAACGCTTCGATAGAGTAGCAGTAATTCGATCTAAATGGGAAGATTCTATTTCACTTGGTTATTGGTTTGTTTGTTATAAGAATGAAAATATTTAACAAAATCAAATCACTCTATAGTTTGTTGGGAATTCAACCAAAGTCAAAATCTAATACAGTTGTTGATTCTATTGGTAGTAATACAATTAATAATTCAATCATTGAAAAACGAAATCCTAAGTCAAAAATTAAATTTGGAAGTAACTCAACAATTTCTGGAAGATTTGTTTTAAACTGTGAAAATTCATTAATTGAAATTGGAAATAATGTTTCAATTGGTAATTCTTCAATTTTTGAATGTGCTTTAGAAATAATCGTTGAAGACGACGTATTAATTTCATACCAATGCATTATTCAGGATAGTAATAATCATTCTTTAAATTTAACTGAAAGAGTTAATGACAATTTAAACTGGAATAGAAAAGGAATTCATGATTGGACAATTCCTATATCAAAAAAAGTAATTATTGGTAGAGGGTCTTGGTTAGGAGCAAGAGCAATTATCTTAAAAGGTGTTGAATTAGGTGAAGGTTGCATTGTTGGTGCAGGTTCAGTTGTAACAAAATCATTCCCTGCATGGAGCATAATTGGAGGGAATCCTGCAAAACTTATTAGAACATTAACCGAAGAAGAACGATAATTGAAAATGACTTGGGAAGAAGCTGTAATCCATTTTCAAAAAAATGCATCCAAAGAATTAATTGAGCAGTGTTATTTTCATCCAAAACCGATTGATGCTGCTCGTTCTTTTGAACAAAGTAGAGAATTTAAAGACTCATTAGCTTTAATTAATTCTAAAAAAGGCGGAAAACTTTTAGATATTGGAGCTGGAAACGGAATAGCTAGTTTTGCTTTTGCCCAAAATGAGTTTTCAGTTTTCGCCTTAGAACCTGATCCTAGTTTTTTAATTGGTTCAGGTGCAATTCGTAGTTTGAACAATCATCTCAAAAACCCGATTCAAGTTTATGAAGAGTTTGGAGAGCAACTTCCATTTGAGGATAATTATTTTGATGTGGTTTATTGCCGTCAAGTTCTGCATCATGCTAGAGATTTAACTCAATTTTTGAAAGAAATTGGAAGAGTATTAAAAAAAGGCGGCTTAGTTCTCACATTAAGAGATCATGTTATTTCAAAATCAGAAGATTTACAGGCTTTTTTGAATCGACACCCATTACATAAATTTTATGGTGGAGAACATGCTTTTTTACTAAGTGATTATGAGAATGCTTTTATAAATTCAGGTTTAAAAATTAAATCTAAATTTGGCCCATTAAGTTCTAATTTCAATTATTTTCCAGTATCTGAAGAATCTATTAAAATGAAAATTCGAGGATTACTTAAACCCGAAATTAATATTATTGAATATTATTTGAGTCGATTTATGTCCGCACAGAATATTATTTCAAAATACGGTGATATAGCTTCTGAGCGCTTAAATGATCCTGGCCGATTATACTCTTATTTATTGGAGAAAGCAGAATGAAAGTTTTAATTACAGGAATTTCTGGCTTTTTAGCAACCTACTTATCTGAATCTTTTTTAAAAAAGAATTATGAAATTCTTGGTTTATCACATGCATTTATAAATCAACAATTCGAAAATGTTCAATATTTAAACCTGCATTTACCAGACAATCGAATTTATGATGTGATTAAAACAGAACAGCCAGATGTTGTTATTCATGCTGCAGGAACCGCGTCTGTACCAAAATCAGTTGAATCGCCTTATGAAGATTTTTCTATAAGTGTACCAGGAACTGCAATGTTACTAGATGCTTTACGTTTGCACAAGCCTGATGCCCATTTTATCTTTTTCTCAAGTGCTGCGGTTTATGGAAATCCTGAAATACTTCCAATTACTGAAAACTCTTTTGTTCAACCGATTTCCCCTTATGGTTTTCATAAAAGAATGGGGGAGTTATTATGTGAGGAGTATTCAACTATTTATGGTTTAAACACATCAATTCTTCGGATTTTTTCTGCTTATGGTAAAGGCTTAAACCGTCAGGTTGTGTTTGAAATAACTCGGAAATTAATTTCCTCTAGTGATAATAATGAGAATATTGAGTTTTATGGAACTGGTGATGAAAGTCGAGATTTCATTCATGCATCAGATATAGTTCAAGCAGTTCAGTGTTTAATTCAAACTA
>Ga0210012_1003772_pt1 | contig 12272 bp, 12 predicted proteins | sample CryGeymeta201504_FD_183974 | JGI IMG/M metagenome (GOLD analysis project Ga0210012, IMG submission 183974) | Groundwater microbial communities from Crystal Geyser aquifers in Utah, USA - Crystal Geyser metaG 2015-04 (SPAdes) (version 2) | ecosystem: Environmental > Aquatic > Deep subsurface >... | reverse complement strand
AATGAAGGTGGGGCCGTCAACGCAAGCCAACTAGCTAATCTCCAAGCCCAGATTTAGCACCTCAAAAAGGCACTTTAAAGATAACATAATTAACCTCATCAAGACCTTGCAACAGGAGGAGTGGATAACCTAAAACATATCATCAACTAGCTCCATATAGTATGCCAATAGATCAAGAATAATTTCACAGAACGAAACAAAGGTTAAGACAACCTCTTCCGGGTCTTCATCCAGAAATACGATCAAATCTAGTAAAGATTCTACGAGCTCAACACTGAGACTTCAGCAATTCAGTAGAAAGCCCGCTACATATCAAAATAGCTCCAGAAGATCAAAGCTCACATAATCAAGAGTCAGACAAAGAACATGAAAGAAAAGCAAGAGTTACTGACTCTGATCAAGCCATGTGAGAATGCAGTGGGCTAACTAGTTTCTTTATCTGAAACATTGAGCTAAAAAGAGAATACGATACTCTAATGATTAGATTTGATTTGCTTCTTGAAATTATTTCAACTTCAGTATTGAGAATATATTGTTTACTCTTTTTATGGATAGTAATAATTTCAATTACGTTTTATGAAAGGCGTAGTCAACAATACTGTTAAGATAGATATAAATATCAGAGATATAGACTTCGTCTTCACGCCTCTCTCGCTTGCTGTCAACAATGCACCAGAAGGGAGATCATCTGATACATACATATTCGAAATTGAGAAAGGTAAGGCTAGTTACATTTAGGATGTCAGCTAATTCAGCGCGTTAAACAGCCACTTCGCCTTTTAGCTCAAACTAGCACCAATTTTCAATAATAACAACGTATTGTCCTCAAGATTCCACATCAAAAAGGTTCGTAACATCAGCTAGCAATGTATCATCTGGAGAATTAGCAACTTTAGCATATTTATTCATTTCCTCTCAATTTAAGTAAAGTATATGAGGAGTACATTGCTTAGATCAATTAGCATGCTCAAGATTATCTTTTTGTGGAAGATCGCATGAATAAGAAGTTGACTTTGGGGAAAAGTTGGAAGGCGTTGAAAGGCGAACTTAAGAGGAATAGGAAAATCATAAAAGTGTCGGACCCTCTTGAGCTATTTACTCTTAAATATTCAGTGGAGGTCGTTGGGGAAATAGACAAATATGATGATGAGCATACTGAAAAGACTCGAGTAAAATCAAAAAGTTCTAAAGGGTCTCTGCTGTCGTTTTCTTCTCTTTCTTCAAAGCATAAAAAAGAGGAACCTACTTTACCATCAATGGAAAAAATAGATGCCAAAATCAATGAAGATTCAAAACAAATTGCATAAATTACAAAAAATATCACAAGCAAGAATGAGTCATCTGTCCACTTCTAAAAGGATATCCTGTCACCTGTGCTTGAAGAGGGGGTGTCTCCTAAACAATAATTGCCACTTTTGCCTCTGAACTTACTTCATCAGAAGAAAGGCGATGCGCTTAGTGATATAATTGAGCGAAGTAACGAGGGACAAAGCAGTATGACTGGCTTGGATAGCGACAGAAAATGGAAGGAGTTATCAGAGATCAAGGAATCTGACAACGATGACGTGTTCATGCGAGTCAAGACTCAGCTAATATTAAGAGGAGAAAACTCGCCTCGAAGATAAAAATAATTGAGAAGAAACAATAGCTTTGATTAGGAGCACTCCAAAAAGAGTCCTAAATCAAATCTCCACGTCAAATTTAAAGAAGACTACAAAGAATAGGATGAGTCTGAAAAAGAGTGCCTTTAAACATCCATCAGTGTGGAGTAGGTAACTCCAAAGGTTAAAGAGATCAAAAACAAGAAATGGATGATTGCGGCATGCATTATAGGTCTACTGTGGTTGTTAATGTCTCTGGGAGGTGTCTTTTTCTTTAACTAGAAAAGAGCAAATCCACGAGGCACTGCCAAAAACGTCAGGCTAAAGAAGCACAGAATTGGAAGTCGATGATATTGATGGTGATCTCTTCGTTTTACTACAATTTTCAATAAGTAGAGTATCTGTTATATCCATAGAGCTTGTTTTTAAGCTAGCAAGAGTTTACTTCCATGGAGTTTGCCTCCTGAAATTTCTCTTTATCTGGAAGCTCCATACAATGAATGGTAGTATGGACACATATATATACAAATATCAGCCGTTTTTCTTGTCGCTCTTATCGTAGATGCCGTATTCGATACCTTTCTTGACTTATTCTTCATACTAGCGATTGAGTTGACCGTTGAGTTGTTCAATGAACATGATCATATCGTATACTTTGTCATCTTTTAGATTGCGTAGTTTAGCTGCCAGGTCAATTCCTATATCTTTATGGAGGCCGATGCCGCGGTTGTATAATTTATTGATTTCTGGGTGTGAGGTGTTCGGGTCAAGGATGTTTGTGGCGACATCATGCAAGACGCTATCGAGGTCCATATTGATGGTGGCATTTTAGTTGAGATATGAGCCATAAGAGGACAGGAATTTTTATAGGTTGCTCATAGTCCGGTTTTATTTCTTTTCTTTTTACTCATTCGACATAGTTTAGCACACGATTTTTAAATACTGAATAACAAAAATAAAGGAAAAGGACACTTGTCAGATGTCGATTGCTGAGAGAGAGTTTCAGGATGGGAAAGAACAGTTTTTATTTAGAGGCTACAGGCACCATCCAATAAGTGCTGCAAAGAGGTGTTATTTATATTATTTTTATTAGTACTCATGAGCTTGTAAACCAGCACTGCTTTACTTATGACATCACAGGAAAATAGACCTCTTTTACCTTACCTGAAACTTGACGGTGCCTCCCGAGGGTCTGAAGAGCATTCAGAATAAATGTTCTTCAAGAGCCAGATCAGTCTGGCCGATACTTGCTAGGAAGAGGATCACCCTAATGGCTCTTTCACTCACGATTTCTCAGAGCTTGACAGCTTTTCCAATGACTGCCAAAGCATCTGCGTCGAGGAGGGGGAACAAGATATCTGCCAAGATTTCATGCTCAATGGGTGTTGCATGAAGGGAGCCAACTGCGAAATGGAGCATCCTGCAACTCGCAGACGGGAGAGCCACCACAAAACTGGTGTCAGATTGTGGCTATGGGAAAAGTTTCCAGAATTCAGCCTGGAGATCCAGATGAGGTCCAACTCATTTTTAAACTGAGTTTTTCCTTGTGATTTACATAATACTTCATTGCTACCTACCCACCAATATCCATATACTGTGGATTACCCCAATACTATCAAAATACCTTAGAAATTCTCTATAACATTTAAATATGAACTTGGTAAGATGCACCTATTTTGACTCGAAAGGCATCCCAAAGGTCATCCTAAGATATTATGATGATTGTTGATGTATAGATATAGCTATAGTTAATATTCCAATGTTGTCACAATTAATTAGGAACTGTCGAAGGTTGCCTCTTGGCTTGCCCTTCAGAATTGCCAATATCAATACTGCCAAGATACTGGCTGATAAGAAAAAAAGGGTTTATCAGACTCAGAACATAACTACTGATCCCAGCAAAGTACAAAGTAGTGGTGTTGGACTGTCGAGAGTTGAGGAACAAGAGAGGGAACAGAAATTTCAGGATGTTTTGTTGGACGTTGGTCGAGAGTTTCATCAAAAATTGTAGGCTGTAGGCCAAGATAGTAATTTTTATGCGATGAAGATGTCAACATAAATTCTCTAAAGGCGATCATTGGTCGAGGTCAGCAAAAGCTCAAAAATTAATTAGGCACACTCAAAGCTTTAGAACTTATCAACTACCTATAGATAATGAAAAACCTCTGTCTGCATAAAATTGATGACTAAGAAGTTATTGAGTTAGCCTACAAAAAAATTGGCATGATCGTCGAGGAGAACCCCGCACACCAAGAAGTCATCGCTAAACACATGAAAACTTTATGGAAGTAGGGAGTATCTTTCTTTATACAAATCCGGTCAATGTGTTTGATTCAATTTTTACCAAAAGCAGATCAACAGTAATACCTTAACAAGTAAATCGTTTGATGATTCAGGGTCATCCCTTTGGTTCAATACATGAAAAGTGCCAACATTTTGATGCTTCTTTACGAAAAGTGGAAATACAACTATTCCTATAGTTACGACTTGTTGGACTAGATTCACAATAACTAGTACTACAACACAATGACGGAGATAAACGAGTGCTATCTTAAGATGCTTTTTGTTCAATCTATCATGGGACAATTTCATGCCAAAACAGATGATCTTTTCCGAAGCATACTTCTATCTTCACAGGAAAAATCGACAGTCATTCATCATTCTGCATTTAGTAGATGTTTATAAATCATGTATTTACAAGGTTCACTGATTCAGACTGAAAATACGAGATATCAGATGGAGAATAGTTTGAATATGTTTGTCAGTATTGCAAAAAATCAAAATTTTGAAGATAGTCAGATCAAGATCGAACAATTGATTGATATCTACCTCGGCTTTGAAGAAACAAAATCAACAGGAGAGATTCTCCTTAATGAAATTACATATTTAGCACAGATATCTAAATTTAAGTTAACTTAGGAAAATCTCCCGAAATTCAAAAAACTGCTTCTATCGGTGGTGAGCAACATTGAGCCTAAATTAAAATATGAACGAAGAGACAGTCTCAACAAGGAGTATACCTTTGACTCAGTGAACTTTCTTAAAGATTTTTTGCCCTTATATGTCCAGTTCTGGCCTGAAGTTATATTCGAGCTCAATAATGCACATCATTAGCTCTTTCCGGCAAACCAAGCCGAAGGGAATCCTTTGGTGAAACTGTTCCAGGATACTTTGAATCAACTGGTCAAAAAATAAGCGAATAAACCAACATTGAAAGGATTTTTCAAAATACTGACATTTATGAACTAAAGCAAACAAACTTTAACCTCTCCGATAAATTCACAAATTTATACAAAATTGCTTGAGGAGGTCAGCCAATTATCCAATCCTACAAATGAGCAGCTCTAATGTCTTTACTACATTCTCAAGTTACTTGGCGACAAATGCAAATAAGCTCCTTTCAAAAATCTGATCGCCTCCATAAACACCAACATAATCTAGCGAGAAATGCAGAAATAATTAGAGCAAGAGTTAAAACAGTCATTAATCATTTCTTTGGACGATCGGATTATCTGGTTAGCTCTTTGCAGTGCCCAGGTCAAGAAACACTACTTTACGATAGATGAGTCAATCGTTTAAGTTTTTGTCAATAATAAGCTTTACTTTTTGATCAATAGTCTCAAATATTAGCAAGTGTATGAAATAATGGCCTACTCTCTTAGTCTATCGAGGTTGACGATTGAAGTATATGAGAGGTTGCTATTGAATTTATCAACATTCATCATCTACATAAGTGACCAAAACAAGAAAAACGCCCTAGGAAGCTGTTTCTATCTCAACCATAAGTATTCCCATCTCTATGCACCCATTTGCCAACTAATCCTCAAGCACAAAAATCTCTTCCGCAAAATAAACAACAAATAAGCTTTCAAAATAGTCCAGATCATGTTCCTGAAGTAAATCGATTCTTTTGCCAACATAGCTATCCTCAATTTTTTGGACATCTTGAGCAGTCCAACTAATTTGACAGTATCTTTCAATAAAAAATTACAAGAGTTGAGATTTGACAGTGTTGAGATTGAGGAGTTGTATGAGTCACATAATTTGAGGGCTTTTGAATATTACAATGAGTCAATTTTGAGGTATTTCTAGGGAAAATACGATTAGAATTATATCAGAAACAGACTCAAAGAAAGAAATCTTATGAAAAGTGAAATTCAATAACTATTCTCTAAGGTCTAAGTGTATCAGACTATCTTACTGGATGGAAACCTCAACATCCGTTTTTCCATACCTGAACCCAAAACAAACATCCCATAATTCAAAAGTCTCTATATTTGTCAAAAAATATTCCAAAAAATATAATCAAACCACAACCTAAATTTTCTGGAGCAATTCAACAACAAAGGCAAACCTTTCTAAAAACTGAACCTAGCCTAATAAAATGACTATATCAAACGTGAGCTCCTTGTTGAGGAATAAAAATTTAATGAGTTCAGGTTGGTCAATAGGGTGCTTCCTAAATATACCAAATTGGAGGTATGGAAAAGTTATATGTTTTTTGATAAAAATTATGCAATTGACCCCAGAGATATATTCTCGAGTAATAAGCAACTAGCAGACAATATCATTATCAAAGTCATCAAGGGTATCCAAGGCAGTAAGTGTATTTTTATTTAGAGTATGAGAAAGTGAAGGAAGTGCTAAGGGAGTTCGCCTGCAATGAAGAATTAGCTGAGGAATTACAATCTGCCAACATTCATTTTGAGCAGCACGGTGCAGCTTTATAATTGAAGAAATCCCAAGAAGATTAAAGCGATTTTACAATCCTATGTGCAAGTAACAACAACTACAAAATTCTATACATTTGCGCCTACATCATGAAACTCCACGGGGTCAATGTAGGCATAGTGAGAGACAACCAACCAACCGCTAATCTATTCCAATTGCTCAAGCCAATTTACTAATCATCTGAATAATCCTAGGACTCCAAATTATAGTAAGATCAGGTCGAGATAGACGAGTGATAATGACTACCCTTTACATAAATCAAATTTTGTTATTTTTTTTACTGTTAATTGATATATGATAAGACACACGTTGTTTATTTTGAATGTGATAAAAATCATTAAAATTATACACATCACAACATCACATCCAATATGGAGGAAGCTGATATGTACCTATGTTGGAATGTAGTAAAAAATAATACGATGATTTGCTTGCGGTTTACAGCAAAAAACGAAGTGAGTGCTAAAATATTGAGAGACAGATACCTATCACCAAGTCATAAATATAGGAGCTCAAGGCCAGACTATCGGAAATTGTGGTTGGAGCCAGTATCAAGAGTGAACCAGAAGTTAGTGAGGAATAAACTAAGGAAAAGGAGAGATTGATTAAGGAGTATGAAGAACTTACCAGTCAGCTCAACAGAATCTAAGTGCAAATATCGCAAGATAACGATCCAGAGATTTTGGCATTGAAAGCAGAAATCAAAAGCTTGGAGTCAGCTAATGCTGGCTTTGTTGTTTCCGATAATCGAGGTGAACTGCAGCATCAATAGCAGTTGCTTTCAACAGCACAGAGGTATATCTTTAAGTGATATAGAAACGCTGAACAAAAAGCAGCTAGCATTAGGCAACTTCAAGAAGAAATTCAAAATGAGGAAAGGGTTAGTAATCAGCTCAGGCAAGAAGTTTAGGCTATTAACACTCAAAGAAACTCTTCACAAAATAGCGGCGTCGTGGACGATAAAGTAGGTCAGCTTGAGGAAGAGCTCAGAAAACTTGAAGATGAGGAAAAGCAGCTGATTGAGTCACTCAGGAAAGAGGATCAAATTTTGGAAGAGAAAAGGACTAAATTCGAGACTCAGAATAAATCTCAGCATGACGAACTGACTCAATTAAAATGGAAAAATGTCGAACTTCAGACTACTTTGGATAAACTAGAAGCCGAACTAAAATATCTTGATTCACAAGGCCCAAAAAAATCTGATGCTGATGAGTTGAAACGTATTGAAGATGAGCAAAGAGGTCTTAATAAATAAATCGATTCTCTCAGGAGAGAGCTTGACTCAAAGAAGCAACTTCAAGCCAAGAAAAAATAATAGGCAAATCGGGAAAAGAACAAAGAAAAGAAAAATTTCAAGCAAGAGATGATTGAAGAGACCACAGCCCATGAACTTTATTCTAAAGAGCTGTAAAGAGAAAAAGCTAAATTGGAAAATGTCATTAAACTTAGAAAGAGTTACGTCAGTCAGGAAAATTTGCAAATTCTTCAGAAATAATATGAAAGACATCAGAAGGCAGGAAAGCCCAATCTTCAGGCTGAATAGAATAAACGAGAAAAATTGACAAAGGAAAGGGAGACTATCAAATCTCGTATCAGCTTCTTGAACGAATCCTCAAAGCAAATGTAGCTCGAAAGCGAAACCAAGTTAAAAGAGTTGAAGCAAAAGGGAGACGAACTTGTCAAAGAAAAGCTAGAAAACGAGAAAATTTTAGGCGATTCGACTTATAAACTCAACGAATATATGAAATAGTTCCCCGACCACGAGAAGAGAAAGTAATAGGCCAAGAACGAATAAAAGAAAAGGAAACATGAGGCCAAGGAGAAAGCCAAGCTAGAGCAGCAGAGATAGAAAGAGATCCAGAAGCAAAGAAAAGCCGAGAGCAAATTGTTAGCTGAAGATGAAGATAAAACAGCATGGTAGGAATGGAATAATTGGGAGAAGGCTGGCAATTTACCAAGAAGAGATTAAAAATCTTTATTTCAGAATAGGCAATTCCAATTGATTGTTGCAGCCATTGCAGCGATAGCCTTGTTGACACTGTCCTTCAGCTGATTGTATTCTAAATTACAAAATTTCAATATTGAAAGTTAATAGATCGAATGTTATTGTTTGTAATATAAAATGGATAAGTAGCAGTTTGAACAGATCCAAAAATAATCAAAATAAGTATCAAAGGGTAAGAATATTTCGATTAAAGAATAAAAAAAAGAGCCAGTGGTAGGTTTAAACGAGTTGTCAAAAAAGAAGGAAGAGCAGAAAATTCCATTAATAACAATAACGTTATTAGGACAACCAAAAGTAGGAAAAACATCAATAATCTAATCATATTTCATGAGACCTTTTGGTTAAGAGTATCATCCAACAACCGAAAGTGACTACTAGTAAAATTAATATTACAAAGTTCAATTACTTATGAAGGTCAAAGATTGTTCTACTTCGATAACAAAAATATTCGGTAAATCAGTAAATTTACTTTTAAATTTTGGGATACTCCTGGGCAGTAAAAATACCAATAGTCGATCCTAAGTTATTATATCAAAGAAGCGAAAGGACTGATATTTGTTTACGATGTTAAGGATCCTGAGAGTTTAAGAAAAATCTAGAGTGAGTGGATCCCATTTGTGAAAAAATTCCAAAAAGAAAAGGCTTAACTGTTATTGTTAGCAAACAAAATTGATCAAGATTCCAAAGTTGACAACAAGGTAAAATTTGATACAATTCTAGGAAGTTGAAAAGTTAGCCAATAAATACGGGATGCTTTCTAAGGAAGTCAGTGTTAAAGCTGAAAAAAATGTTGACTCTGTATTGTTTAAATTTGCCAGACAAATCATGAAAAAAGAAATGGGTGTAATTCCTCTACAATAAATCTACATAAATTTATTGTTACACATAAACGAGGATTTTGACGATGACCTGCTTCAAGATGTAGTGGAGGTCCTTGGCAATAGTTGACATGATGATTTGCAGTCAATTTATAAGAATAAAGAAAAGGGATATGAGTGAAATCGATGTACTTTAGTGAAACAATATATTTGACCGCACATAACAAATCCAAATCAGGAGAAGTTCTTCTTGTTGGAGGTGACCATGGTGTATATATGTCCACCTTTGCGCTTGAACAGGCCGATTTCAGTTTTGAGGTCTTCAATTTATTTCGCCAGGAATTTAATAAGATCCTTCAGGTTTTGCCTTTCTTTATCGAGTTCATCTTTCTTGGAAACATCATAATTTTTCTAAATTATCAAAAAGGTACAAATAGTTGTTTATTGGTGGAGTCAAGTTTCTTCTTGAGTTAATTTTCATGTTCACCTAGATCGGTGATGTCGTTGATTACTTTTGTGTTTTGACGTTTGGCCTCGAGAAGTTATCTCTTTTTCTCTTGGAGTTGCTATTTGATTTGTTCGATCTATAATAAAATTAAAGTTACTCTTTTTGATACCTATCTCTACTATCGCTTATAGAGAGTAACGGGTCTCACTAGATGATCTGTAGGCTCGAGTTATTTTAGTTTTTCCATCTAGAATGTGTTGCCAAATTTCAACAGTTGTTTTTATTCATATTATTTCCTCTTGACTTCAATAGTGTTGGCGGCTCTTTACACTAAATCAGTTAATTTTGTCAATTTTTTCTTTAAATTAGTCTCCTTTTTGCAAATGTCAACAGTCTCCTTTTCAAGTTAGACAATTCTCTCTCCAAGACGGTTGAAAGAATGCCTGGTGAAAAGAATAGGGTTAGTGAAATCTTCTTGTAATCTAGCCCGACCTCCAACTTTAACTGTATATTCGATTTGAGAAAATCTGAGAGGGAGAGTGACATAGACTTGATTTATTTTAAGCAATTTCTTTTTCTGATAGGCTTTTAGTTATTTTTCAGCATTGGTTAAAGAGGTAGTGATAGTTTTAATTTTATTGTTGATTTGATTTCTTTGTTTTTAGAGGTCACTTTTCCTCTTGGAGTATTATTATATTTTCTCGTCATACTCACATATCTTTCTGACTCTTTCGAAATTTTTATGATCATTTTAGATCACTGTGATATCTGGTTTTTCATCCTCATCTTCAAATTCATCCTAGCTCTATTCCGATTCTTCCTCTTCCTCTTCTTAATCTTAGTCATCTTCATCATGATCACTTTCTTTTTATTTTTATTACATTTCTGCTTGTTTCTTTAGTTTGCTGATCCTTTTCCTTTCTCTTATTTTGTAGTATCTTATTATTCTTTACCGCATCTAGTCGTCATCTGGATAGACAAATTCTCGTAGTATTTTCTTCTACTCTTCATATTTTTTCTTGAACTCTTAGTTGAGGATCTCAATTTAGCCGATTTCTGTGGTCAGTTGGAGGAAAGTCGACTCGAGATTGTTTTTTTCATTTCCGTGGGTGGTCAGTTGATCCATGAGTTGCATATCGTAGGTCTACATATCTCTGAAGATAATGAATTCCTGAGCATAAGTGAGGATCTTCATTTCGACAAGGTTCAGATCGCTTTGAAGTTGGTATTTTATGCTTTTGAGGGTCTATAGCTATTGATCAAAGTTGTCTATTTCGTTGAAGAGCTCTTCTTTGAGGTGTTCTTTTTCAGTCTCCAGTTTTATTTTTCTGATCTATTGGAGTTATTCTTCGAGTGCTGATTTTTTGACTTTTAGCCCTGCTCTTGGTTTGATTTGTAGCCCTGGCTTTTCTTCTTTCTTCTCAACTTTTTTCTTTCTGGGTCTTTTAATTTTCTCACCTTCGTTGTTGCCTTATTTTTCTTATTATTTTCCACCTCCCATGCCCATTCCTGATGTTTTCTTGCTGGCCTCCTTTTCTTTCTGCTTCTGGGCTACATGTTCTGTGATATCTTCTTCTGTAATTTCAATTTCAGTCTCAGGAATTTCCAAATCTTCATCAATCTCAAACAATATATCATCGTCCTCAACACCCAATTCTTTATTGATTTTTCTCAATCTTTCATTGAAGGGGTCCAGTTTGTCCACAAGTTGTTTCTTTGCCTCTCGCAATTTTTGAAGACGAGAGTTGAATTATTTTTTTTCCTCAAAGAGATATTGATAGTGGAGGAAGAGATGTTTTTTCTTACGGCTGACATTCAGTCTCTAGTTTTAGGGTACTTGATAATCAGGAGAACATTTTAGCTTGTAGTCACCCTTAGTGGCGTTGGCGTTAGATAGTTACTTTTCGAATTAAATTTCTGCCTATCTGATTTTATTTCTCACTTCTTGATTTTATTCTTTCCCTTTTTTCTGATCCTTTATTTTGGCTTCGAGAATGGCCTTACTTTGTTCGAAGCTAGCTACAGTCTTATTTTTCTTATCATCAACAGTCGACACTTGCTCTTCTTGTATAATTTTTTCAATATTAGCAAGTTATCTTTCGATGTAATTGGTTAATTTGTTCATTTTGAAGGACGAAACCACAATATTTTTGTTGATTCCTTTCACACAAAATTTATTGAATTCTAAGACATTAAGAAAATAATCTTATATTTTTTTCTTTTTAGTGGCGGCATAAGCTTCATCCCAGGATAGTTCCTTCCTGGTTTATTATTCTTCATTGTCTATTCTTTTCTGATATGAGGCGGTGTATTATGGATCGACTAACATTTCTTCAGGGGTCAGTTTGGCTAAATTATCACTTTCTTTATTGTTTGCATCCACTATTTCCTTATACAGCTCTTGGAGCTACTTTACTTTCTTCTTCTTTCTTAACTTCACCTTCTCGGCTTCAGTCAATTTCATATCTTCTTCAGCTTTGAGCTTCTCATCCTGAAGGCCGTATATGGTACTATCTTGAATGTCCTAGTCAGGATGAGCACCGAAATCTATTTTATCGGAGAAGTTGGTGGCACTGATACCGAGTATGACGGAAGGGATGGAGATTTGTACAGGGTCGATGTACTAACACTTGACTCCTTTCATAAAGGTAGAGTAGTCAATTTTGTGT
>Ga0210012_1003770_pt1 | contig 12280 bp, 15 predicted proteins | sample CryGeymeta201504_FD_183974 | JGI IMG/M metagenome (GOLD analysis project Ga0210012, IMG submission 183974) | Groundwater microbial communities from Crystal Geyser aquifers in Utah, USA - Crystal Geyser metaG 2015-04 (SPAdes) (version 2) | ecosystem: Environmental > Aquatic > Deep subsurface >... | reverse complement strand
CATGACCTACAAGGGCTATGCCGCCCGGATCGAGTATGACGACGAAGACGGGATTTTCACGGGCCGGATTGCCGGTATCCGTGACGGTGTGGGCTTTCATGCCGACACCGTGGAAGGGCTGCGCGACGCCTTTCACGAGGCTGTCGAAGACTACATCGAGACCTGCGCCAGAATCGGCAAGGAACCGCAGAAGACCTATTCGGGGCAGGTCATGTTCCGGGTCAGTCCCGAGGTTCACCGCAAGGCCGCACTGGCCGCCGAGCTGTCGGGCAAGAGCCTGAACCAGTGGGCCGAAGAAGTGCTCGACCGGGCCGCAGGGTAAGCCGCAGAACCTTCAGGCGTGTTCGATTTTACCCTGCCTTCCGGAAAAGGGCGCTGCCGGTTCAGGGTGTGAAGTATACGTTCCTATTTCTTGCCAACTTCACACCCATCAAAAATCCCCCTTTTTCAGCAACGGGCCGAAACGGGCGATGAAGGAACGGTTCACCACATCTTCGAAGGTGTCGTGTTCATCGCAGAGGCGTTCATAGGTGCGCCAGTGCATGCCCTTGGGCTTGCCCCAGCCTGACCCTTCCAGAACGCCCCCAGGCCAGCCCATGCGGTCACGGATGCGATGCGCCCGCCGTGCTGCCCGATCCCCGGCGTCTTCGCGCTGCGAAGGATAGGCGAGCTGGTAGCACTTGCGGCAAGCGAAGATGCCCCCGCCATAGATCACTGCAACACGTTGGCCGCACCCACGGGCAGGGCAGAGGAACCAGTGTCTTTCGCCGCCCATGTGACAGGGTGTTGTCGTCAGGTGGACGGGATAGCTTTCGTCTTTCCATTCATCGCCACCGCTTCTGTGCCGATAGGTCAGGATCACGCGCCCCAGCTCTGCCGTGACGTTGATCGAGGCGACGACCTCGCCATGCCGCGACCAGGTGATGCGCCGGTTTGCCCCTGGCGTCAGCATGCCTTCGCGCTTCAGCCATCGCACATCAATCGACCAATAGCCTTCTGTCGTGTCCTTGGACCCGAAATGCCATCGCCGCCCGCTTCCACTACCGCCCATGATCCCTCACAGATTTTCCCGAAATCATTTGGCAAGATGCCCGACACCCTCGCAGGGGCGATATGCGGGCCTCTCAGGGGCTTTCTGTGCTTTCCGCATAATCCCAGCCGACATCACGCTTCCACGCCTCTAGCGCCGCTCTCTGCGCTTCTACGGCGGCATAATGGATAGACCGCGATACCCCGATCACCTTTCCTGCAATCTTTGGGGCGATCAAATGCCGCTCCCCCTGATCGACCAAGTATCCCGCCCACCGTTGCGCACTCGCCAGCTGTGACACCGCTATGTTGCGTTTGATCTGCCACCCACCGCATTCTGATTGTGCCACCACACTCTGGCCTAATCGGGCATATGAGGCGGGGCTGCCGGTTAGTCGCGTCAACAGCTTCACCAGCTCATCGTCAGGAAGGGGCCAATACAGCCCGAGGTGAACATGCAGGCCAAGGCGCGCGCCCTCGTCACGTGACCAGATGCAGGAAAGTGAATACCCGGCTTTTCTCAGCAGGCGCGCCAGCTCTGCGCGAAGTCGCTCGTTCCGTTCCTTGTCGTTCAGGCCGATGATGTTGCCTTCGATCAACTCACCGCCGAAACACGCCGCCCAGGTAATTGTTATGCGATGTTCCAAAGGCCACCCTTTGAAGTAGGCGAAAGCTGTTGCGTCTGGGAAGTGATCCTTTTGGCGCTGCAATCTCGCTAGCTTGTCACGTGTAGCCCTACGTTCACGGGCGTTCGGTTCGCGGCGATGTGGGTTCTTTCCTGTTCTGTGGGCTGGGGAATAGGTGTTTTCCCTTACTAAAGATACGCGCGCGTAAGAGCTACCCGCTGAAACAGTATCTCCCTTTGTTTCTTGGCTATTTGCTATGATCTCGTTTGGGTGGATCGTCACGGAAATTCACCCCACTATTTTAGTCGGGTATTTGGGCTGTTTTCGTGCTGGCCTAGCCATGCCTCGAAAGCGTCCCGCCTGATCCGCTGCACCGCGCCGATCCGCACAATGGGGGGTGTTTGCTTCTGGGCTACGAGCTTTTGCCAGGTGCTACGGCTGATCCCCATTGCCGCGATCACATCGGCCACTGTCATTAGCTGATTTTGAGTTACCGTGTCCGTCATCACCCATTCCTTGTGTCAGACCACAACATGCCGTTGTTATGATATAACACAAGCGGATACGCACCGAAAGACCTGAAAAGACCTGAACGGAACAAAACGGCAACTTCGGGGTTAAAGAGTATCTCTGTAAGAGATAGTTAAACAGTTAGCCTGTCTTGGTCCTAAAAAAAGTATATTACTTTCAGTATATTGCGCCCTGATTCCGTCAGGGTGGACGGGTGATACCCCGAATGAAAACGGGTGATACCCCGAGTCTCTGAACGGGTGATACCCCGAGTCCAAAATAGACTTATCCACAGGCTCAGAGCTTGTAGCGCCGGTCCTGTCGCCACTCGATCTTGTCAGGGTCACGGTTGATCGACAGCGACGGGCCGTTCGCGCCCTCGATCTCTCGCAGCGAATATTCGGGCAGGGCGTTGCGTGTGATGGCCTTTCGCAGATCACGGGCGAAGTCGCCGTAGCTCTGGGATGATCCGCTGCGCCCGTGCAGGTCACGGAAGGTGAATATCCACCCGGCCTGCTTGCCTACATGGCGACGGGCGAGGCGATACAGGAACCGATCAAGGCCGCTTGTCAGGTCAAAATACTTGGGCGAAATCGCCAGGACGTCACGGTCCTTGGTCACGGCCTCGAACAACCATGCCGGAAGCTCTAGCCATGCGCCCTTTGCCTTGCCATCGTCGCTTTCCTCGATCTGGAAGGCCGATAGCAGGTTGAACGCCCCGAGCTTTCGCCGCTTCCCTTCCAGGGCTGGGCTTTCATAGGCGACACCTGTTGCCCGCAGGCGATGCAACGCGGCCTTCAGCTCTGCATAGCCCTTGCCGCCAGTATCCCGCCCGACCGCGCTTAGCAGATTGTAGGGGTGGAACTGGACGCGGGGCGACACAGGAAGGCCAGCGTTCACCGCCTCGTTGATCTGCGAGATTGCCCACAGAAGGACGTCATAGTCCCAGATCGTCGCTACCCCGTATTCCTCTGGGGCTGTCACAAGCACCCGTTGCCCGCTGGGGCCTTCCCATTCGATACGGGTGCGCTTGTTCTTCGACAGGGCCACAAGGGGGGCGCTCATGGCTTCCCGTTCGTCCCGGAATGGCACGTCCCCGATCAGGGCGACAAACAGGTCAAGCTGGCGGTTCTTGCTCATGCCGCCTGGGCCTCGATCTCGTTTTCCCGTGCCATGACATTGCGCACTGTCGCGGCATACCACAGGCCGCCCCGCGCTGTCTTTATGCCCCGCGCGTTCAGCTCGTCCGCAATCTGGCGAAGGGATGCGCCACGAGCCGCGACTTGGCGAATGACCGGCAAAACATTTGCCGCATGCCGATCAGCCTTCCTTGCGTTGCGCTCTGCCCCTTTGCGGGCCGCGTGGCGCTGTTCCCCCGCCCTTCCAGGCATAGACCAGCCTAGGGCCACACCACGGGCCTTCGCCGCTGCCAATGCCGCGCGGGTGCGATCTGAAATGGCTTGGGCCTCATGCTCTGCGACAGCCGCCATAACGTGCAACAGGAAGCGGTTCGCCTCTGGCATGTCCGCCGCTGCGATTTCGACCCCAGCTTCTAGCAGATTGGCAATGAAGGCCACGTTGCGGGCGAGGCGGTCCAGTTTTGCGATCAGAAGAACCGCGCCGATCCGCTTGGCCTCTGCCAAGGCGCGGGCGAGCTGGGGACGGTCATTCTTCTTGCCGCTTTCGATCTCGACATATTCCGCTGCGATCTCGCCCTTGCCCGCGACGTGATCCGCTACCGCCTTACGCTGCGCATCCAAGCCAAGGCCGCTTTTGCCCTGGCGATCCGTGCTGACCCGCAGATAGGTGACGTAGTGCATGGCGCGTTCCCCCGAACCTCAACATTTCTCAACAGATGTCAGGTTTTTTCAGGTGCATAAACACCCTACGTCCGTTGTGTCTTTATACACCTATGCGTATTTACGTATTTCCGCAAGTGTGCATGTGTAAATTTATGCGTTTGCGACTCTGCGGAACTGCGGTAACGTCGCCCCATGAAAACGATAGTCATAGCCGCCCAGAAAGGCGGGGCCGGGAAAACCACCCTCGCCCGCAACCTTGCCGTTGCGGCCTCTCAGGATGGCCGCGACGTGCTTTGCCTCGATCTCGACCCGCAAGGCTCACTGCGCGCCTGGTGGGAAGGCCGGGATGCTGACGCGCCTTCAATGCTGGACCGTGACCCCGCGCCAGATATTCTCAGGGCCACCCTGAACGCGGCACAGGCGCAATTTGATCTGTGCATCATCGACACCCCGCCAGCCGCACCGGAATGGCTGGCAGAAGCGCTAGGGGCTGCTGATCTGGTGTTGATTCCGGTTCGCCCCTCGCCCGACGATCTGCGCGCCGTAGGGGCCACTATTGCCGCCGTGAACGCCGCCCACGTCCCGTTCGCCTTTGCCCTGTCACAGACCCCCCGCGCCAGGATCACCGACGAAGCCGCGCGCGTCCTAGCACAACATGGCCGTGTCGCGCCGGTCAATATCGCGCAACGGGTCAGCTATGCGGAAACCGGGGCCACGGGGCAGGGTGTCACTGAAACAAACGACGACAAGGCGAGGGCCGAGATTGCCGCCGTCTGGGACTACGTGAAGGGAATACTCCATGGTTAGGAAATCGCTGTCCCTCGATGGGATGCTGAACACACAGACCCGCCCGACAGATACCGGCATACCGCAACGGGGGGCAGGGCTTCAGCCGCCCAGCAAGCCCACAGCCAAAGCACCCAAGAAGCGGGAAGGGGAAAAGCGGCTGACGCTCGCCCTCGATGGCGACACCTATCGCCGCCTGCGGATGCATGCCGCCGAAACGGATCAGACACACCAGGACATTCTGGAAGCTGCCCTTGCGGAATACCTTAATCGCGTAAATGCGTAATTACGTAAACGCATATTCGCGGAAGTAATTTTATGAACCTTTTCAACCGCAAGACCCTGAAACGGCACATAAAGCCCGCGCACATCCCCGCCGATCACTTGGCCGCACTGGGCACCTAGGCAGAGGGCCGACTATTTCAGCGCCCTGTTAGGGCTTTGTTAAGCAGTCCCCCAAATGATCCTGATCAGATAAACCAGGGGATGAAAGAATGACGAATCACAGCTGGCTCTTGGAAGTATTTGACGATATCGACGCGTATTCTCAGCGCTACGGCTTGACCTCTGTCAGCGATGCGATTTTGACTGTTCGCGAAGTAGCTATATCCGAGATTTCGGACTTGGAAGAAGCCAGTGATCAAAGTATCATTTCTATACTTCAGACCATTCAGCACTGGAAATTCCATTAAGCAGGTCGCTGCAATAGTTCGCCCTGAACAACGTGGTCATGCCGCCGCGTAGTGGATTTTTCTGCCCTGTGGCGGCATGATGATCGCAAGGATCATCGCCACGATGGCGCGGAAGAGGCCCTGAGGTGGGCGAGGATCTTGCGGATGTTGTGGCCGCAGCCACAGGGGACACGGCGTCGCCGAGGGCTCCCTTGAGGGCGCAGCGCGCGAGCCTGCCATCGGTATTCATGTGGCCAATCTCGGGCTCGATGCTGCTTCGCCGTCGCAGGAGTTTCGCGAGAGTGGGCGTCAGGCCGCGGCGCGTGCCGCTGATCAGCACCTGCGGGCCGACGACGACGCGGCTCGGCGCATGGTCGGTGAGGATGGCGACCTGCTCCAGCACCTCGGCGAGGGTGTGCCCGATCCACATCCGCACCATTCTCACGGACAACGTCCTATGTCGGGAAAATCTGGCTGCTTAGGTCAGCAGGTCATGGGGCATCCGGTGTCCCGGATGCCCTGATACGGTTGCCCAGACGGGCTCTGCCGTCAAGAAATGATCTCTTCCATAGCAAACACAGGGTACGCGCGGCGGCGGCCCTCACCGTCCTCAATACGAGATCCCAAATCCCGAGCAGAAGGCCCGAACATTATCTACGAGGTCAGCAAGCTGCCTCCACGGCTCGTCAGAGAGAGGTCCTTCCGCCTGGGCTCACCCCCTCGAAGAAGGGGCGATAGGGTTCGCCGTGATTGACCACGGCGTGTACGGTGCGCGCCATCTTGGCCGCGATCGCGGTGTAGGCCTTGCGGCGCAGATGGGCATTATGTCGGTCTTTCGAGATGTAGCGTTCGAACTTGTCGCGGAAGCTGTTGGTCCGTTTGAGGACGGCCGTCTGACCGGCCATCCAGAGCGAGCGCCGGAGCCGGGCATTGCCATACTTCGAGATGCGGCTCTGACCGCGGAACATGCCGGATTGCACGGTGGCGAGATCCATGCCGCAGAACTTCAGGAACTGCCGGTGATGGCGGAAGCGGCGCAGGTCACCGGCCTCGGCCAGGATGGACATGGCGTTGATCGGACCGATGCCGGGAATGGTCGTCAGCAACTGATAGTCGGGCAAGTCGGAGAGGAGCTCGACAGCTCGAGCTTCAATCGCATCGCGCTGGCGGACAAGGCTCCGACCCTCGGCGAGCACGAGGCGGAACATGCGGACCGCGTCGGAATCCGGGCGGACTGGAAGGCCAACCGAACCAGAGGCCGTCGCATAAATATCTGAAAGCAATTGCTCTTTGGACACCTTCCGGCCAACGACGTCCCAGGCATCCGCGATGAAGGCGTCCCGGCCCATGGCCGAGATCATGTGTGGCGATGGGTACTTCTCCAAGAAGGCCAAGAACCAATCCGTCCGCGCGCTGCGATGAAATCGTTCGGCCTCGCCGCCCGAGGCGCCGCCGCGATCATCCCGCCCCGCAAGAACGCCAGACCATGGAAGCCCGACACCGCAGGAGCCATAGCCCGGAACGAAATCCTGCGGACATCGAAGCGGGTTGGCCGGACGATCTGGCGACGATGGAGCGGGTATCACCGCCGAAGCCGCGCCGAGACCAAGATGCATTGCGTCAAGCTCTTGGGGCAGCGCCTGTCCGCACGCGACTTCGACCGTCAGGTCGCAGAGTTCCAGGTTCGTGTCGCTGTGCTCAACGGCTTCACCGCGCTCGGCACTCCCGTAACGGAAGCCGTGGGGTAAGTCTGTCCGGGGGAAGGGAAAAAACTGTCCATCACCCGATTTGTGCAACAGAGCCCTCAAAGTATATAAAGTCACTCCAATTCGAGAATACACTCGGCTCGAAATTTCCAAAAACAAATATCTCAAGAGGGCTCGAATCTAAAGCGATGGAGAGGATATGTGTGCTGTGGTCAAAAATAACGGACACATCGTCCCCGGATGAGAAAACTCTGATTATATCACCCTCCGGTATGTTGAAATCCTGGATTGTATCGCCACTGTCTGATGAAGTGAACAAGAACTCATCTGCGCCCAAACCACCGATCAAGGTATCCACGCCTTCCCCTCCAAAAATTTGGTCATCCCCGTCTCCACCCGATAGGTAATCATCCCCACCAGACGACCATATTGTGTCATTTCCATCCCCTCCGTATATTGCGATATTGCCAATCTGGAAATCTGGACTTGTAAGGTCAACGATATCGTTTCCAGATCCAGAAGATATCTCTTCAATGGAGATAATTCGCGGGGCGGAGGCAAGTCCAAAGCTGTCTTGACTCAGCGACACGCTACTGTGAAAGCCACTATAAGAATCATGCAGGAAGTAGGCATCATTTTCATCCGACAAGATAACCATATCGAAGCCATTGCCACCATCGATTACCGCATTTGACCGGGAAAATCCGTTAATTGATACGCGTAGCTCATAAATTTCACCACTACTGAAAAACGAATTAATGGCATAAAAATCTTCAAAAACTTGACTTGACCTCACTTGAAAAATATCATCGCCGTCATCACCCCTCAGATGATCGTCGCCAAGATCGTAATGTATATAGTCATTACCGGGTCCTCCTCTAAGTATGTCATTACCGGGCCCTCCACTCAGAACGTCGTCCCCATTATTTCCAGAGATTGAATCATTCCCAGCTCCTCCAAAAATGCTGTCCGCTCCCCCCATTCCTCCTATGCTGTCGTTACCAGCAAGTCCGTTAATTTCGTTGTCAAGGCCATCGCCAACAAGGCTATCACTTCCACCAGTGCCAGTTATTGAGGAGCTGCTTAAGGGCACTATGGCCATTTCAAACGTCATCATAACTATCTCATGATCCTGATTGATTTCAAACGTGAGTTGATCCGCATATCTTATGAAAGTAATATTTTCTGTATGAACCAACCCCTGCAGCTGATCAGTGTCATCGCCTCGAACAACATATCCTGTTGGAAAACTGTTCCTGAGCGAGGTTGCTGAAGTGATTATATATTCGTCAAGATCTACAAGGTCGACAACAACATCTAAACCATTTTCTGATATATCACCTGCCACAAAGAAGACGGTTACAGAATCAGGGTCTGTAAAGGTATAACTATGCAGTAAAGTTCTTGGATTTCTGGGGATATAATCTCCAGCTAAGCGCATCCCGTTGATGTTTGTGGAAAGCCAAGAGAACATTACGCCTTGATGTAGAATCTCGACCTCGCCATTGATAATAGTGGAAAAGCTGTTCAGATTGGTAACGTCGACACCCCATGCCGCTGCGGCATCTACGCCAATCGAAGAGTACCCCGCGAAAAGTTCAAGCATGGTCCCAGCCGCTCTCAGGCCGAAATCATGATAGCTGAGGTCAAGACCATCGGCCGTATGGGCCGACGAACCTACTGTCCAAGCGGATAGGAAAATGTCGAGATTGCCCGGTCCCCCAGCAGTACGGACCGCTTCAACCCAGGCATCCATGTAGTCCTTCAGCCTTTCCGTTCTGGATTCTCCAATATCCTCTGCGTCTCCCTGGGTTTCCTTACGTACAAGGTTCCTCAACCCGATGGGGAGAGAGTGTGCGACTACGGAGTCGATAACTTTCAGAGCTCGGCCACTAAGTTCATTGATTATCGCTTCGTTGTCTGAGGCGGTCACACCAGCCTGAATAGCGATATTAATATCTGAAATACCATGCCGAGCAAAGCCATTCACAATCTCATTGATTAGAAGATTTGCGACCTGACCGTAGGACTCTGGATTATCTCGAAACTCGACCAATCCATAATACTCATTCCCGATCTCAAGAGTAAAGTTGTCAGGAAGCGGTCCATAAAATCCGGTCAGAAGTCTATCTAAGAAATCCCTCACGTCAGACATAGCTTCGCTGGCTCGCCCAACATATCTAGCTGTCGGTATGATCATCGAAAATGCTAAACCGTTCTCTACCGCATATTCCAACATATTGGTAAGATTGGGTCGAGTACGGTTTGGATTGTAATTGAAAAGATATCGACCGTCAAATATGCTTTCTGACGATATATCATAGATGTTGAGTTGCACCTCGGACAGCGTCCCACCAGGCCACCGAAGTGATCTTCCACCCAGCATTTCAAATTGAGATTGAAAGCCGTCCCATCCATTGAACCCAGTCTGAATAACTCCAAACCAGTCATCATCAATTATGCTGTTTCCAACATTGGTTACGGCGGGATTGACTGTTTGGTGGCTAAGCATAGTATTTCTTGCAGTTGTTGCAAGATGGATACTTTGCTACGCTGCAGTCAACCAAGAGCCAAAATTACGGCAGAAGATTGAACTGTATAAAGAATTTATTTCACATTTTCACCTTTGCATCACGAATTTTATATTGATTCTATTTATGTCCGATATCGATAGGTTTTCCAGGGTGAGGAGTATCTCAAAGGTTTCAATAGACACGATATCTGTATAGGCGACACCATCTTCTTCGCGCACATTGGTCGTTAGTTTCTCATCAACCTGAGCGATATTGACCTCTGGATCAAAGATTATGATCTCGATTGTGTCTTCTTCTGGATCAAAATCTCTTATCAAAGCATCCGTTCCAAATAGTTGGATCACATCTAGTCCATCACCTAGGCTAACGATATCGTTGTCGCCAGTTTGAACTACATCATCACCTGGCCCTCCATCCAAATGGTCCTGCATATCCTGATCAATATAGTTGTCATACGAACTTCGGTGTCCTATGAGGGTATCGTTTCCTTCACCACCAATCAGATGATCCGAACCGTCTCCTCCGTCTATATAGTCATTACCAATTGACCCATCCAACGTGTCAGAGCCGAAGCCGCCTATTAAGGTATCGTCAGCGCCTCCTCCATTTATATAGAGATCGTGCAGTGACCCTACCCCTTCGTAACCATCATCACTAGATTTATTACTAAAGTAGTCCGGGTCATCACCCCCGAAGACCTCGAGCATGTCATAGTCAGAGCCTGCGACAGGAGAATGGCCATCGGATTTAATGGAAGTGTCTTGGCCCTCTTCGCTCTCTTCTTTGTCCCAACCGCCGACAGCCAGTAGCACAGGGAACATTAGAATAAGTAGAGTTATCATATATGGCCTCTATATTATTTTCTGTTCATCTTGGAACTACAGTTCGGCATGAATAAGGAAATCTTTGATTTTTATGTGTACTATTGAGCATTGTTGAATTTTAGAATAATTTTTCTAACCGTTCCATCCCGGATGTTCATGTAAGCTGTCGGGGATCACCGCATCTTCGAAGGTGTCGTGTTCATCGCAGAGGCGTTCATAGGTGCGCCAGTGCATGCCCTTGGGCTTTCCCCAGCCTGACCCTTCCAGAACGCCCCCAGGCCAGTCCATGCGGTCACGGATACGATGCGCCCGCCGTGCTGCCCAATCCCCGGCGTCTTCGCGTTGTGAAGGATAGGCGAGCTGGTATCACTTGAGACAAGCGAAGATGCCCCCGCCATAGATCACTGCAACACGCTGGCCGCACCCACGGGCAGGCCCCGAACGTGTTGGACAAGAAGTCCAGCGCGACCAGTGCTGGTTCGGGCGCAGCGGCACCGGCATCGGTGTGCGGCTGCCCCGTGCCCTTTTGCGGCCTCGGCGACGGCGCACCGACAGGCCCTCTTCCCGGTAAATCCGGTAAAGCTTCTTTTCGTTCATAATCATGCCCACGCGCTCCAACATGACACCGATGCGCCTATAGCCAAATCGGCGCCGCTTCTCGGCGATCTTGTTCATTTCTAAACGGATATCCGGATTGTCGGGCGGACGATCACGCCGCACCGTCTTCGGATCGACTCCGATCAGGACGCAAGCTGACAACCCGGCTTCAGGAATGGTGGACCCTGCCCGACTTCGCCGCCTTCCGGGCAGAGGTGAAGAAGGTGTTCAAGGCCGAATTCCCCTGGCCGAGCGTTCCGCTTGGGAAGACTGGATCACCCGCGACCGCGCCGAAATCGCCCAGGCCGAATCCCAGATCGACAGCATCGTCTACGGCCTGTTCAACCTGAGGCGTTCATAGGTGCGCCAGTGCATCGTCATCTCCGTCTTTGGTTTCGAGTGTTGCAACCCAAACCTTTGCCGACGATCGACGGTGGCCGCCAGCGTCACCACCGGCCGCGCGCTGCGCTACGCCGGGGGCTCCGCGCGCGGCCTCTTACACCATTGGATGGGACACTGCCTCCTGCCATGGCTGGAAATTGTCGATCATGTACCACAAGTCACCGTTCCTGCCCCCCCCCGGACAGACCCCACCCCGAACGCCCCCTAAATCGCTCTACTTTAGGCAAGATTAGAGCTGACTGGTGCAACACACCGCACGCTGCAGGCTTGCATTTTTCGCTAGCACATCCTACCTTGCAGCGATGAATAGCAAGCACCGCAAGACCCTTGCCGCCGTCTTCACCGATCCGGTGTCTGGCACCATCGAATGGGCGGCAGTCGAAAGCCTGCTGCTGGCCGCAGGGGCGCGGCTGATCGAAGGGCGCGGGTCACGGGTGCGGTTCGAAAAGGATGGCGAGGTAGCGACGTTCCACCGCCCGCACCCTGCCAAGGAAGCGAAGCGATACCAGGTGCGCGATGCCCGCGACTTCCTGGAACGGATCGGGGTGAAACCATGACCAACACCATGACCTACAAGGGCTATGCCGCCCGGATCGCGTATGACGACGAAGACGGGATTTTCACGGGCCGGATTGCCGGTATCCGTGACGGGGTGGGCTTTCATGCCGACACCGTGGAAGGGCTGCGCGACGCCTTTCACGAGGCTGTCGAAGACTACATCGAGACCTGCGCCAGAATCGGCAAGGAGCCGCAGAAGACCTATTCGGGGCAGGTCATGTTCCGGGTCAGCCCT
>Ga0210012_1003767_pt1 | contig 12287 bp, 9 predicted proteins | sample CryGeymeta201504_FD_183974 | JGI IMG/M metagenome (GOLD analysis project Ga0210012, IMG submission 183974) | Groundwater microbial communities from Crystal Geyser aquifers in Utah, USA - Crystal Geyser metaG 2015-04 (SPAdes) (version 2) | ecosystem: Environmental > Aquatic > Deep subsurface >... | reverse complement strand
CTCAACGCGGTTGGAAGCAAACTGCAATCAACAATGCAATACAATTAACTTAACGATACTCTCCAGATCCTAACATCGCATGGTATTGATTGATAGTAGGAAAAACTTTATCATGGCTTTTTGGCTGATGTTATCTGCAATATGCCTTTTTTTACCTAAAAACACCTCAGCTAGAATGATGGACGAACAGGATCCCGGAATCGATCTAACTAGCGTATCCTTTCAGGGTGCGCATGCTGCTGAACACATTACCTTGCAAGTTGAAGAAGGACACAGTTTCAAATGTTTCGCGTCGAAAGAAGAACTAGAGCAGGCCGTCAACAAATATGCCGGACACAATCACATTGATGTTGACATGGCTGCAACCTACGGTTGGCCCATTGGCAATTGGTGTACCAAGGATGTCACCGATCTAAGTGATTTATTCTTTGATCATCCCTTTTTTAACGAAGATATTGGCATGTGGGATACATCCATGGTCACCAGTATGGAAGCCATGTTTCAAAATGCCTTGGATTTCAACCAGGATATCGGTGACTGGTCGACATCGAAAGTCACCTCCATGAGTCGCATGTTTGCCGGTGCCAAATCCTTCAATCAAGACATTAGTCATTGGAATACGACTTCGGTCGAATCGACCAGTTACATGTTTTTGCATGCAATTGCCTTTAATCAAGATATCTCATCCTGGGATTTATCCGGCTGCAAAAATATGGAACGCATGTTGCGCGATACACGATCCTTTGCCTATAAAACAGAGGTGGAAGTGGCCTGGCATCTCGATCAAACCGATGCCAATACTCACAAAATGTTATCTGATTCCGAATTTTAGAAAACAGCATCGCCGCCACCACCGTCACCACAAATAGTGGGATACTGTGAACGGCAATCCAAAACATGAAATAGGCAGAAAAAAGAACGTGGCCTTTGTTGTGCGATTTGATGGTTGGGGAAAAAGCCTTCCAAACCTTCCTACACGACACGAACACGCTTGCTATTTTGTTCTCCCGGCTTTGCCAATGAAAAGTCCGATAATATTAGGCATGCATGTACCCATCAATGAAGAAAGGATGAACGCATGCTGAAAATATGTATAGACGGAGCCAAACAGCATGTGAACTACTACAACCAGTAGCAAGGATAGCCCGTAAACGTGTCTACAGCAGACGCGAGGCTTGTACTACTTGTCATTTGAAAAGTATACTTCTATTGAATACTACTACTACTAGTAGTACCTAGTACAGTACTAAGTACTGGTACCTGGTACCGTACCAGGTACAGTACTACGTACCTTTCCAACCTATTCCTGATGAATAGTCAGAAAGCACATTCCATCAACAATTTGTGCTTGGCAGATTTCCAATAGCCCCTTTCTGTCGTTTTCCACAAACATTACTCAAATTCTCGAAGATTTTGAGCAGGAGACAAAACTATTATTATTTGACCAAAGTAACACGTCTTATTTGTTTTCCGGTTTGATTGCCGTTAACCAGGTACCCGGTACCTGGTACTCGAGTACCGGTATCTGGTATTTTGTACCTTCGAGACTTCAACCTACCACTCCTGAAGAAACTTCAACCAGTTCTGCATAAGCAGTGTGTTAACTGCCCTTTGATTGAGTTTGTGCTGAAAACTCAAATAGTTTTTCGCGGCCTGTCCGACGTCTCGTTTTCCAGTACCAGGTACTCCTGGTAATAGTAGTAATGTTAGGCCCTCCTACTCCTCTTGAGGCTCTTCAAGTAACACTAGTAGACCCTGGTATTCTACTACTAGGTAGCAGTAGAAAGTACTACTAGTAGTACTACTACGGTAGGCCCCTAGAGTCCGAGTAGTAGTACTACCTGGTACTAGGTACTGATAGTACCGCCTGGTAGACTAGTAGCAGTACCTAGTAGTACCGGTGGTAGTACCACGTACTACCAGGTACTACTAATGATAACATGGCTTCCAATTCATTCAAGCATTTCACTGATTGAAAGTTCTTATTATTTTCTTGTCTACTTCAAGTTGAATTAGCCGATTATTAGCCAGCCACCTGCTACTAGTACTACTGGTACCATACTGGAGGCATTTCTGAAATTGAACTCGACTTTTTGTTTTAAACTTGATACGGAGCTTGATACTACCCGTACCAGCAAATCTCATAAAACAGACTTTTTCCCCACTAGCTACCTGGTACTAAGCTCTCTTAAAACAAAAAGCAACTGCTTTCTATCGATCTACTCTACGTTACAATGATGACATTCGTGCCATCAATGAACCATCAAGCAACAGCGGAAGATGAACCCATGCCCGTTGCCTTTCCAATCTCCTCAGACAGTGAATCCTGTTCAACCTTATGCTCGCTTCATGCCACGTCTAAAAACTCTACATCCCAAACCAAGCTGAGCCCTTCCTCTGCAAATGCCTCGTTAATAGACAACGTGTTTAGGCAATGGCAAGCGCAGACCCAGCTTGACTATTCACAGACAGTCCGTGTCCCCCAAGATCATCCGACTTTAGAATTGGCCGTCAGTTATGCCAATCACGTCTTTCAAAGAGCTGCTGACCACCAAATTCCTGAGGTAATCATTACCATACAACTAGATACCGAGAATGTCCACCAAGTGCACAAACCACTGGACGTTCGTGCCGTGGGAGAGTGTTATCGATTGATCATTGAAGCCCAACACCACCATAACCATCACCACCAAGAACCAGCCGAGGTGAATTTTGAAACAAGTACCTGCAATCTTCCACTTTTGAGGTTGATGAGTGGCAACCTGGTGTTGCGACACTTGCGACTGGAACATTGCTCTCCTGTAGATATCTATGTCTTGGCTTACACCAAGAGCTGTAATGCGGCTCTGGTGATTGAAGAACCCCTAACACAGTGGCAGAAGAACAGCTTGTCGCTTCACTTGCAAGACGTTACCATAACGAGCTACAGTGGAAGAGGGATTATGAATCGATCGCTCTGCCCTGTTAGCATGAAGGAATGCTACGTTACCAAGTCATTGTAAACTCCTTCTACTGGCTTCATAGTAGAGAAGCACGGATTGTCGAATATACAACTCTGTATTTTTGCTAGCTAGAGGCCGACACTAAGAACTCTACTATCTACTAATAAGTTACTACATTTACGCTATCTGTCGATTTCTAGCTAGCTACTTCCTTCTCTTCATACCAGTAACTTTGAGTACCACAATGAACAATAGTAGTAGGATCAACATCGATGATCTCAGTAGTTCCTGTACTCTAGACTCCTACAAGTAGACTACTACTAGTAGCTAGCAATAAAGGTAACACTACTACTCCCTCTGTAATCGATTACATGAAGCATAAGGGTTCAACGACTCAAAAAATCACTTCAGTTAGATTTCAGTTAAAATAAGCCAAAACATCTTAATCCTTACTTTATAAGCTATCCAGCCATGTATAACATCAATGGGTTCGAATTCAATTTCAGGCGCAATAAGCAAACAAAGCAGCCAAATATTGAATCCCCCTTGCTTTTACACCCGTTACTCACTAAATACACAGAATCAAAAGACCAAAGCACGACAACAATGGCTCCAAAGGGTTCAAAGGTTACAGAACTGACCTTAACAGATCGGAAAGCCATCTTTACCAGCCTCATAAGCGAAGTCAAAGATGGTGTCTTGATTCGGGGTTCCATTGCAAAAATTGCCAAAATCGTTGGCACGACAGGCGTCACAGTATCCCGAGTATGGAAGCAAAGCATTCAAAAAATTGCGCACAGCCTAAATAACCATAATCACCCCAACGATGTCCTCACAAACTTGCATCTCCTTTCTGTCAAAGATCTCCCCGATAGCCTGTTTAAACCTGGCAAATATGGCAATGTTGGTCAGAAGCAGAAGTATGACAGGGACGAGATAATCCAAAGGACACTGGAGATACCATACAGACAACGTAAGACTTACAGGGCTCTTGCAAGCAAATTAGGTATCTCACACCAGCTTGTTTATTCTCTCCTTAAGAAAGAAAATATCTTTAAGAGGCACCGGAGCTCAGTTTTGCCAACGTTAACAGAGGACAATAAGTATCACCGGGTAATGCATTGCATGGACAAAATTGACCCAGCATCGCAAACTGGCACTCGCTCAGAATGGAAGTTCAAGGACTTCTTTGATGAGGTTCATATTGATGAAAAGTGGTTCTATCTGTGTAGAGAGAAGGAAACGTACATCCTTATTAGTGACAGAGAAGAGGGTCCGACACGACGAACAAAGCATAAGTCACACATTACCAAAATTATGTTCATGTGTGCACAAGCACGTCCCCGGTGGGTTGCACGAGAGAACCAGTATTGGGATGGAAAGATTGGAATGTGGCCCATCGGTAGCTTTGAACCTGCAGAAAGAGCAAGCGCGAACCGGCCACGAGGTACCATGGTCTGGAGGAATAAAAAGTTGGATATAGGTGAGTACTTGAAAGTCATGTGTGAAAACATTATTCCGGCTATTCGCGAGAAATGGCCGACAACGCAGTGGAATGACAATTCTTTCAAAGTGATCATTCAACAGGATGGAGCCACACCACACAGGATCAACAACGATGCAAGGTGGCTCAATTTTTTGCAGGAGCAAGGATTACAGGACAAGATTAAGCTCATCACACAGCCTCCAAACTCACCTGATCTTAACATCAACGACCTTGGTTTTTTCCGGGCTCTCCAAACGCAATACCACATGCTTTGTCCCAGGAATGCAGCACAGATCATTGAGATGGTTCTTGTTAGTTATGAGGATTATGACAGGCGAAAGATCAATCGAATTTGGGTGACATACCAAACTGTAATGAACCAGATACTTCAATGCGACGGTGACAATGCATACCAAATTCCCCACATGAACAAGGAGAAACTTGAGCGCGAAGGTAACTTGCCTGTTTCGATTCCAGTAACAGCCGCCGCGATGGCATACTGGCATTAGGGAGGAGGAGTGCCATTGTCCCCATGAAAAGTAGATTAATTTTTAGAAGAAAATATTTGCCTGTATTTATCATGTATTTTAGCAGTACTTTTAGAATTTATGAGCTTTTCGCAACTTGTCTTTTTCAACTCCGACACCTGCTTCCGGTTAGCTTCCGAGTCGTTGGAGTAGTCTTAGTGAGAAGGGAAACTAAAGGTTACAACAGCATCTACATTGTCGTCCAGAGTGCTACTGGTTCTACAGGTGCTGTGTTGTTGCCACCTTTACTCTCCTTTCCGGTTTGCGATCATGAAACATTGGTCCCACAAAGGCTTCCGGAAGTTAAGTGTGTGATAAGACAACAGATTAGGGCAGAAAACCTGAAGTCACGACGACGACAAAGATGATGTGGAAAATGCTACTACCTCTACAAGCCCTTCGTTGTCGTTACTCTGGGTTGTCTTGCGCCATGAAAAGTGAATCCCAGAAGTTTAGCACGATTGCTTCCTATGGTTGGACGTGTATTAGTGCTATGCATTCAAGGAGGACAACCAGAGCTAGCAACGACGACTACATTCATGTACAAAGTTCTACTCATTCTACAAGACCTTCGTTATTGTTAGTTTGGGTATTCTTCCTTTGATGAAGGCAACCCAAAAATCAATCCCACGATGGGAGTATCACAAACACGATAGCTTCGTTCCGGACGAATGAAGTGGTTTTCATATAGACTGGACAAGAGAAAGAAAACTAAAAGTGACGACAATGATTACAATAGCGTGTGAAATCCTACTTGGGCAACGATGGGATCATTGTCGTGACTTTTATTTTTCTTTCTCTTTTCTTTTCTTGCAGAGAAGGGAACTCGGCTGGCTTGGCACTGAAGCGCTAAATATTTCCTAAGTAGGCTACTCACATTTTCTTCTAAGTAAATCTGTGGGACCAAGGATGCATGTCCCCTGTAGAATCCCTGTAGAAATGTACTACACTGCAATTTAACTGCTACTGGCAAGGCATGCGACATGCTTCATGTTTTCCATTACAGAGGGAGTACTATTTCAACACCTGTCAACACATTTCAACACCTGTCAACACGTTTCAACACGTTTCAACACATTCCAACACATTCCAACAAATTTCAACATGACTCAAAGGCGGGACTATATTTCAACACGGGATTCATTGAGGTATTATTTAGCATATTTAAATTTTATGTAAAATAGTAACGTTACTTTAAATTTAGGATATGAGCTCTAATTGGCGGACCTTCCAGTAGTAGATACTGTGCGCTCTGTCGAATCGCCAGGTTAACGCAATTGCTTCACTACTGGAATAATATATATTATTATCCGTCTGCTTCCAAGAACATGGCCTAGGCCAGTTTGTTTTATTAATCTGGGTTGCTTATTCCGCCTTTCTCACAGAAGGAAACCTAATAAGACAAAGAGGAATGAAGTTTTTGGATTCTTTTCTCAAAGATACCCCCCTTCCCCTCCCCCTGAGGCATGGGGAAACCTATCAGGACCGTGAGCGCATTGATAGGTTACTGAACTCTCACTGGAATGACAAGCGGGCTTGGCTGCGAGGCAGCGATGAAGAAGACAAACATTTTACATACGGGGAAGTAACGAACTTGGGGGCCCGACAATTGATTGAACTCTTCAATCTTGACGGTGAGGACATCAGGGATAAAGAAGAAAACCAGAGGAACGGCGATATTGTTTTCTTTGACCTTGGATCGGGTCAAGGCAAACTTGTAGTTCAAATGATATTGGAAAACGTGGCCACCACGTCTGTTGGAATTGAGCTTAGCACTTTGCGCCACTCTTTGGCTTTGCAAAAATGGCAAGCTCTGCAGCAAAACAGTCTCTTCCACCACGGTGGTCAGGTGGACCCGAATCGGATTCAATTTGTGAATAAAAACATCTTGGAGGCAGATTTTTCGAAGGCAACCCACATTTTCCTTTCATCTTTGTGCTTTCCCGAGAAAACGATCGATGAGATCGCCGAAGTCATTGCAAGAAATCGCCGCCAATACAAGAAACTACAGACTGTGATCGCACTCTCCAAGCTAAAATCACTGGAAGACGAAAATAATGGCGCGTATTGGAAGAGATCTTTTGCCTTTATTCAAATGACATGGGGAATGAATACAGCCATTGTTTACGAAAACTGCGGCGACTGTATTTAAGACAGTCATTTTCAGTGTGTGCATTGTCTCTATTCGCCTGTCATTTGGAGTAGCTCGTTAGCTGGCTGGCTAGTCATAGGCTTCCGCCGCTGCTGCTGCTGCTGCTGCTGTTGCTACTGCTGATGATGTTACTACTATCACTACTGCTGCTGCCGCTTTTGTCCGCGATATGAAGCTCTCTACAGAAGACCTCGGGATTTTTGCGTTCCAAAAAGAATAGAAAAAGAAACGAGAAAGCACCAGCTTATGGAACGCACATCTATTCGTAGACCTCAGATCCGAAATATGACGTGTTTACTCTCTTCATAATATATTATTATCGTCGCAAAATCCCTCTACTAGCTAGTAGCGTAGGTCTACTAGTCTACTAGTAGTAGAGTACAGTAGTAGCTAGTACTACTAGTAGTCTACTAGCTAGTAGTAGTAGTACAGTAGTAGATACAGTATTTATTTTTCTTCGTCTCAAACCAGTGACGAGTGTGAAGTGTGAACAGGTCAAGAAGAGATACATACTAATAGTATGATTTAGCTGCGACATATTGCGGCTATGGAAGAGCCTATTGTTCGAAAGGTCGTTACTAATAAGCATTAAATGGACAGCATTGTGCCTTGACCGCGACATCATCTCTTTGTTGACATGACACGTAAGGCGAATTCCTTTCCTAGCGAATGTGTCTCGAATGGGTTTGAGATATGTCACCCCTTTCACACTAGTTGGTACAATGCGAAAATCCAACAAGAAGGTCTGGTTGCTTCGGGACAACTTCAGTGTCTACCAATTTCGTCCGAGGCGTATTTAATCGGAAACACCAAATCTATTTGGCCGATCTTTTGCGGATGGCTAGTAGAGCAATATCACCAATATGAAATAGTGCAGAAACAAGATACAGTGGACTCAATGAATGAAGGAACCGCCATGACGGAAAGGAAACAAGATGCAAACGAAGCGAAGATATTATCTCTGGATAAGTTTGTACAGGTCATGAAAGATCCATTTGATACGTTTTGCGAGCAGCAATTGACTCGCATTGTACAAAACCACTTCCAGCACTGCTCCTGCGAGATCTTCTGGGCTCACGGAGGTAAAAAATCGTGCTGTGGAGAGACTTGCGACACACGAGACAGAAGCTCGAAAGAAACTGGTGACTTTTTGGTGTGCATGCAGCGAGTGGCTCAAGCATCGGGACTATGTTGGAACGACGATGAGGGTACCAAATTATGTGTCCATCCTATTTTTGGTACTTGGATAGGTCAGCGAGCCGTCGTGGTTGTTCGGAAAGAAGAAGAGAAGAAAAAGACTCCGACGAAGGCACCAGTACCACCTATTCAAATCGACTGTCCTGTACCACCCGAGGAAATAAAAAAGGCGCAACGCCAGATGCAAGTAGCCATCAAATTGAGTGCGGCGGATGGTTCTGGCGTCGACTACGGAAGTCTTCGCATGTCAGAGACGGCGAAGTCTCTGGGCAAGTATTTGCATCACTCCGTGTGCCATGGCAGTGATTGGTCTCTGTTGTCTCCTTCGATGGTGGCTTGGATCGAGTTGCGGGATTGTATTTCGCTCGGACGAGACAGATATAAGTACAGTGATCCTCAACTGCTCTATCATTACACAAAGGATCCCATGATTTTGAGGCAAGAATTGCTGCGATGTCTGTCTGCTCCGAAGTCATAGGCCAGGTGGCTGGTTCAAAAGTTCATCAGCGAGCTCGGCGATCGAAGAGTATTGCTCTCATTCTAGCGCGCATTTATATTAAATGGCATTTGTGAGCGAACAGGCATACCTCTAGACGTTGTAAAATAATAATAGTACTCTGCGGTAGACTGCCTCGAAGATTTGGATAGCTTGGCCGCTTATGCATCAGCAAAAAGCAAGCAAAGCCAGAACATTTGTTTTTTTGTTTCATGGCAACCATGACCAAACCGTCATACTAGACTAGTACTGGAGTACGTTGGCTGATGATCTCCAAGAACAATAATTCACGCGAACAGTGAGATGATGAGAGTCAACGTCTCCATCTCGTGACCCTTCTCCTTCTCCGAATTGCAATAAAGTTTACCCTTTGGTCATTAGTTGCGAAAAAGCGTTTCGAAGTGCTGGTGGTACTACTACCAGGTACAGTAGGTCTATAATATGCACACGTAAAACAAAAAATGCGCGCAAAGCACACGTAGCAGTGTTGAACTGCCCCTTCTCTCAACGGTAGCTTGAACATCGACGACACAATCGCTATCTTATGGATCATAAGCCATTTATTTACTTTTTAGACACCATGCACGCATACCTGGTACCACGTACCTGGTACCTGGTAGCAAACACAGCCTTTATTTAAATTCTTCTTCTCTCAACTGCAGCTTGAACATCGACGACAAGATTTTTTTCATGTTCCAAACCAGGCAGGGATTTAAAAAATACTAAGTACCAGTACCTGGTAGTAATATGATGACGCGCCCCTTCCGACATAACACTTGTCCCATACCTGGTAGTAGTACCAGTACCTGGTACCGTACTGGTACTACTAGAAGTAGACTACCAGGTATTACGAGGTATTTTCACGTAGAATGGCTATCATAATTCCGATAAGATCTTTTCTTTTCTACCAGGTACCAGGTACCACTAGACTACTAGTAGTACCGGTAGTACCTGGTACAAATTTTACGCAGCGTTCCCGGCATTCCTCTGTCGGTCATATTTGCGGAAGTTGCCTACGGTATGCCCTTACCAGGTACCTGGTACTACAGTACTCTAGTAGTACCACATAACTTAGTTTCCAAATTCTTTTGACGTACTACCAGTAGTGGTAGAGTAATAAAGAAAAAATTAACGGAGAACAAAAAATTAAAAAAAGATTTTTATGCCGAGATACTACTAGTTCCAACATGGTTAAAGAACAAATGAATAAAAACGATGAAACTCGCACTTTCAATCAAAGAGTTCAGGGGTCCGCAGGCACGGATGATCCCCCTCCCACATCAGCTGCTCCAAGGTCATCAACGCCAACGGAGCTACACGAGATTCGTGAGATGCAGCCTCCTTTGCCCTCTTTGCTCGCCCTAACCAATTCTCCCTACGCTTGTCGCGTCCGGGAGCACCGACACTTTGATTATCAAACCAGCACAACCAATAACCGAGAAAGTCGAATGATGACGGCGACTATCTTGCATGAAACACTTCATGCTGTGCTTGACCTTCTCGATGATGAAGACTTTATGTAAGACATATATCTGAAAACTGAAACTGAACGTATTAACCTTGAAATCGCTATTTGGTGTAAATCGCAACGAAATTTCCCTTCTCCTCGGAGTAAGAATCGTTATGAATAACAAATAACACTACACTACAGCTTCCTTTTTTGACCAGCTCAGGAAAAGCAAAGCAAAGAACGAAGGGACCTGAAACCTGAATGATGAGAAGTCATAACAAATTTCCTGATGGCCTAGAACCTTGAAGCTGTTAAAGAAACAAGTGGATCCACTCAACAGGAGGCAGCCACTTCAAACATACATGTCTACATACAATAGAATTGACTTCTAGTAATTTTCTAGAAGAAATATATATCACGATAGCTTTACTGTTTTACTTATCAATTGACTGGAAGAACTCTCCTTGGAAGCCTGCATTTTCACTGAACACTCCAAAGACACTTTCATTTTGCCTTTCCACGTTGTCGATAGAAAAATATCCTATGAATCCCGTACTAGTAGCTAGTAGGTATGGTAGTATTGAAGGGTCACCGGATCGACCTGGCCTAGTCTAGTAGAAACGGGGATTGTTTATGCAACATTGGTCAAGAACAACAAAAATTAATGAAAAAATTATTCCGGCGAGCGGTGTTGGGGTCGCAGGCTACCTGGTAGCCGTTAAAAATGAATTAAGTGCAAGCATTCCCGCAAAACGAACCTTCAAGATATCTAATTAATATGTACTCCCCGAGTAGGTCGAGTTAGTCAAAAAAATGCTCGAAGATTTTACCAGCAGACAAAATTATTTAAACAAGGTACTACTGGTGGAGTACCAGGTACCGTAGACTAGTCAACAGAGCAGTGCTGGTACCTGGTGACACTTCTTACTACCAGGGTACTGTACTAGTATTTACTCCTGGTACCTCTAGTAGTCTAGTAGAACTAGAACCTGGTACTGGTACCGGTATATTTATTTCGTTTGGAAGGCGTACTAGAGTACCAGTACCATAATGCGACCTTACGGTATTCAAAATCACGTATCAATGGATAGAGTTTAAATCCACCCGGACATTACTTAAAGCTAGCTGTCCCGGCCACCAAAATACCATTTTGATAGCCCTGCGAGACCACGTGAGTCGCGGCAACTTAAATTGAGACCGGAGAACAAAGCTTTTGATTTCTAGCAACTGAATCGACTCACGGATACTGAAATAGGAACAGAATTACGAATCTAACATCAGAGTTCCCACCGAGCTAGCAACCAAACGATATTTTTTAGCTATTTTAGATTGTAGAAACGACGAAAGGAAGAAATGAAAAGACGGCCACGGCATTAGCAACTATGCCACGCAAGCTGATGGGAGGCTAAAATGCGATCACTTCTATTTTCGAGTTGATCGAGAAAACAAAATGATGTTCTCACAATCTCTTCAAAGCAAACTTTGAAAGCCATCAAACAACAGCAACTGCAAACTTAAAAACCTTTTACTACCAATCTCTTTTAACATCATGAAGCTCTCTGCCTCCCTCGTCGTTGTTTACCTCATGTCGTCTGCGTGCGATGCCTTCGTTGCCCCCAACCGCGGTTTCGTGTCTAGTCGCGTGGTGTCCGAATCGCCTGCCTTGGCCTTCGCCCCCAAGGGAACTTCCACTACGGAATCCTTCCTCGACTCGCTTACCAAGTTGGATGCTGCTACCATGGAGCCCAGCGATCTCAAGCAAAAGGATGCGACTGCCCTTTGGGGAAAGTTCGCTAACTGGATTACAAGTACCGAGAACCGCCTCTACATTGGTTGGTTCGGAACCCTTATGATCCCAACATTGCTCACTGCTGCCACCTGCTTCATTCTTGCTATGATTGCGGCACCCCCAGGTACGTATCATTTGCTGGGCGTGTATTCGTCTCTATCTCGAACATAAGAATCGCTCACGAATTCCCTTCATACTATTATTCCTTCTCTTTACAGTTGACATTGATGGAATTCGCGAGCCCGTCG
>Ga0210012_1003752_pt1 | contig 12316 bp, 9 predicted proteins | sample CryGeymeta201504_FD_183974 | JGI IMG/M metagenome (GOLD analysis project Ga0210012, IMG submission 183974) | Groundwater microbial communities from Crystal Geyser aquifers in Utah, USA - Crystal Geyser metaG 2015-04 (SPAdes) (version 2) | ecosystem: Environmental > Aquatic > Deep subsurface >... | reverse complement strand
GAGACAGCATTGAGTTGATGAAAATCTGATTTGGTTTGTTCTGCAATGATTCGGGCAATTGTGGTTTTGCCTGTTCCCGGAGGTCCCCATAAAATGAATGAACTTAAATTATCATTCTCTATCATCAAGCGGATAGGCTTGCCTTCACCAAGTAATGCGCGCTGCCCTTCAAATTCGTTTACAGTTTTCGGACGTATCCGCTCTGCGAGGGGTGTTTTAGGAACTTCCTTTTTCGTCATTATTTTTCTTTCATCCGGTACACTTTTTCACCCTGCCGTATTAATCCGTATTTTTCGCGTGCAACTCTTTCTATTTTTGCGGGGTCGCCTCTCTTTAGCGAATCGATCTCAGCCCGCAATTGCTCGTTAACTAATTCGGCTTTTTGAATTTCAATAGTCAAAGAATCAAGTTGTGATTTTAACTTCACATACTTGACAACACCGGACTCATTAAAAAGAATAAATAACAATCCCGCTGTAAATATTACTAAAAAAACTATGAACACTATTTTTTTACTTTTAGCGGCAGCCATTTATAAGCTTAGAATAATTATCTTCTCTACTAACTGTTCAAAAGAAATTCCTACTGCATCTGCCATTTTCGGAACCAAACTTGTCGATGTCATTCCGGGCAATGTGTTTACTTCAAGACAATAAGAATTAAAATTTTTATCCATCCTAAAATCTACACGTCCATAACCCGAACAACCGAGAGCATTGAATGCTTTTAGCGCTTGTTCCTGCAACAAAGAAAATATTTCCGTTGGTATTTCTGCAGGCACTACATATTCACTCATGCCGTGTGTGTATTTGCATTCGTAATCGTAATAGTTGTGCTTTGGTTTTATTTCGAGAACGGGAAGTGCTTTATTCTCCACGATAGCAACGGTAAGCTCATGTCCATCAATGTATTCTTCTATCAATGCTTTTTCAGAGAAATGATGTGCAAGTTTTATAGCTGCTTCAGCATCTTCTTCTTTTTTACAGATTGTTAAGCCAACAGTAGAACCCTGATCATTCGGTTTAACTACGCATGGAAAGCCGAAAGAGTCCCCGATTTGTTTAATTGCGGCGTCCAAATTTATATGCCTAACATCAACAGAAAACCAGGCGGGGGTTTTTATATCGTTGTGCTGAAATAAAATTTTCGACATTATTTTGTCCATAGCAATAGCAGACGATAATACGTTTGAACCTGTATATTTTATTCCGCGAAGTTCGAGCAGTGATTGTATTGTACCGTCTTCGCCCCACCTGCCGTGCAGCGCCAGAAAAACCAAATCGACGTTATTGAGCAAATGCGAATTAACAACCTCGATGTAATTTTTATTCGATACTTCGGCATGATCTTCTTCTGCAAATATTTTCATTACATTTTCCGGCTGATTTAGTCCGTATGCAGGATCGATGACAACCGTTTGATATCCCAATGAGGTTAAGGCATTAAATATTGCAGCGCCGGTTGATTTTGAAACTGCACGTTCGGGTGAAGTTCCGCCAGCGAATAATGCTATTTTAATTTTTCTATTGTTCAAATTCATTTAGTCTTCGCTTATCTTAATGCCGTATGTTGATTCGGCAATACTGTATAATTCTTTTAATTTCTCTTCGCTAATTAATCTTTCCCCGCCGAGTTGTTTTGCGAGAAAAAGGGTTTTTGCCGTGTGCTCAAGTTTTTCCATTTTGTAATAAGCATCTTTCAAATTTTTGCCGGCGGCAACGGCGCCATGATTGCTCAATAAAAAGAGAGATGAATTTTTAATGTAAGGTTTTAAACTTAAATGAAGTTCATCGGTTGAAGGAGTGGCATAATTACAAAGAGGAATTTTACCAAGCGTTAGTATTACTTCGGGGAGTACAGGCTTATCAATTGCAATTCCGGCAGCGGCAAAAGCTGTTGCAAAAATAGGATGGCAATGCACGACAGCTTTTACATCCGGACGGTTTTTATAAATAAAAAGATGAAGTTTGTTTTCTGTTGAAGGCTTCCCCTGCCCTGACACAACTTTCCCTTCCGAGGAAATTTCTAAAATATCATCTTCAGTAACATCCCCTTTATTAACGGCGGATCGTGTGATATAAAACGTGCCGCTTTTAGTGGCAGCAGAAATATTTCCGTCATATGCTGCAACAAATCCATTCCTATAAACACGATGTGCTATTTCTACAATTTCTTTTTTACTTACCATAAATTTCAAGTTCTTCCATGTGCAGCATGTTTATGTAACCATCCATGCCTGTCACCATAGGCGTTTCATTTTTTAAGAATGAGTCTTGAATCGATTTTAAAAGATGCACTTGCTTGTTGGCTCTTTTCCTAAAAGCTTTTTTCGCTTCGCCTTCTAATAGAATTGTTAATTTTGTGGGAACAAATCTGGATGCAATAAGTTTTTCGATACTGATTGCGCCTTGATGTCCGAGTATTTCAACCCGATTAAAAGCTCTTTTGTTGTTGAATGAAACGTTAAAATAACCGTAGCCGCTTTCCTTAAACTTAACAAGCGCAGCAGCAAAATCATCAACTTCACTTTTATAAATTATGTTATCTAAAGTACCCTGTACGTTTTCAATTTCACCTCCGAAAAAGCGTAAAAGATCAATCATGTGTGTACCAATATCGCGGAGCGCTCCGCCGCCGCTGAGCGACTTTGTAAATCTGAAATTTCCACCGGGGGGATAATCAACATTAAAACTTAAATTGATGTTAACAAGTTTTCCTATCATCCGGCTTTTTATAATTTCCTTCGCTTTAACTACAAGCGGATGAAAACGGTGAACATAATTAACGGCTAACTGCACATTGTTATCCTCGCAAACCTTAACCATTTCAAGCGCCTGTGCAGATGTAAGTGCGAGCGGTTTTTCGCAGAGAATATGCTTGCCGGCTTTAGCAGCTTTTATTACCTGCTCAAAATGATTATTGTTAGAACTTGAAACATATACACAGTCAATGTCAGAGGAAAGAAACTCCTCATAACTGTTATAAAAATTTGCTATTCCAAATTTATCCGCAAGAGATTTTGCTCTGTTTTTTTCGTGGCTGAAAAGTGCGGTTATCTTACTTTTGTGAACAAGACTCATTGCCGGAATGAATGAAGTTTCGGCAAATCTTCCGCAGCCTGAAACTCCCCACAATAATTTTCTCGGTTTAATGTTTTTTATATTCATTTTGTTTTAGTAATTAATTCAATCATACGATTTGGGATAACTACTTCATCGCCGAAATGAAGCGTCTACAAATTTCATTAATTATATTTAAAAAAGTTTTAATCTTTTCATAAGCATAGTTATCGGGCGGCTGTCCAACATAATATAAAAATGCACACTTGGCACATTTTTATTTAAAAGTTCTTCCACCTGTTTTGTAGCCCACTCAACACCGATACTCATAACGTGTTCGGGTTTGGCGGCGTAAACTTCGTCAGATAATTCATCGGGAATATTAATGTAAAAATTCTTCGGTATAGTTTGAAGCTGCGCTTTGTTGGTTATTATTTTCAGCCCCGGTATTATCGGCGCATCAATCCCGGCTTTGAGGCATTTATCAACATAGTTAAAATAAATTTTATTATCGAAAAACATCTGTGTAACCACATACTCTGCGCCCTGGTCAATTTTTTGTTTTGTATGAAGTATATCCGTTTTTAGATTCGGCGCTTCAAAATGCTTTTCGGGATAACCGCTTACGCCGATACAAAAATTTGATGCGCGCGCATCAAGCAATCCTTCTTCAAGATACTTCCCGTGGTTCATATCCACAATTTGTTTTACAAGATCAACCGCATAAGTGTTCTTGCTGCGTCCTTCGGGTATTGGTTTATCATAACCGCTATCGTCACCTCTTATTGCCAGAACATTTTCAATCCCGAGGTAACTTAATTCAATTAAAAAATCTTCTGTTTCTTCGCGTGTAAATCCTTTGGTAAGAATATGCGGCACTGCTTCAATATTATATTTATTTTGAATGAGCGCACAAATACCAAGTGTGCCGGGACGTTTACGTTTAACTTTCTTTTTTATGCCTTTAGGGGTTTCTTCATAAATTACTTCTGCGGAGTGGCTTGTAATATCTATGAATGGAGGATTGTATTTAATTATCTCGTCAAGTACGGCAAGTAAACTTTTTATATCTCCACCTCTTTTAGGAGGAATTAGTTCGAAACTGATTAATGGATTTTTTGCATTTACAATGTGTTCAATTACTTTCATATACGCCAATTATTTTTGAAAACAAATTTATAAAAAAATGTACAACTAACAATGTACAATGTACAATGCTCAATGAAAGAATATTGAGGCGTGCAATTTAAGATTGAGAAGAATTTTATCTGTTATTCAAAACTTCTGTTCAATACTCTTTCTCTCTTCCTATCTTACTCCCTCTTTTTTATTACCATTTTTTTCATCCCGCCTGAACGAATTACATTTCCATTTGTATTTACAACCGCATAATTTCCTTTAATCCATCCTTCTGTCATATCTCTATAATGTTCGCTCATCACGTTGCCTGACTGCCCTGTAGGAAGTATAAAATAAAATTTATCCGGCTCGGAGAAATCATAAATGAACCTCATAGATGGTCCCAAAGTGCACTCGAACTGTTCATGCTCAAGAATTGGAACTCCTTCTACTGATTTGTTAAAAGGATACTCTGTATTAAACAATGTTGTGCCGTCCCCGCCAATGCTGAAAGGACCTATATTGATAAAATCATCAATCAAAGATGATTGCCCGCTGAACGGATGTTTAAAAGTAACCGAATGCAATTTGCCCCATTGCCATTGCTTAACGTCTATACCAAATATTTTTTCTAACTCGGTTAAACCGTCAACAAAACTTTTTCTGATAATCTCATCAAGTGTTTCATGTTTTGGAGTTTTAATATTATCTATCCAACTGTTTGACGGCTGCTCCATCAAATCCATTATTTTCCTATAAGGTACATTCGCCACGAAAATATATTCGTTAAACAGCTCGCTTCCCATTTCATCAAGAAAAACATTTTTCATAAAATGTTTTATAAACAGCACGTACATGGAAGGAACCTGGCTGTACAGGTCAAATTCAAAATTCCATCTTTCTAATAGCTCCAAAGATTGTTTTAAGTTTTTGTCTTTGATTTTAATTCCTATAAACGCATTTAATATATGCGGGGTTAAACTGCGTGCATAAGGTGAAATAAAATCATTTTGATAAAGTTTGAAATCATTAACCGAATGTTTCTGTTTTGCATTTAATAATTCTGTAATCCTATCAAACCGGCTTGGCGGCTCCCAGGTGTTTGAAATAGGATATGGAAAATTTTCAATAGTTTTGTTATTTGCTGTGGCTATATAATTTGTTGGCGGATTATACAGATATGGGAGCTCGGAAACATTCAGGATGCTTTGCCAATCGTTTGACGTTGTTGTGCCGTTAAAAATATAATTTAAAACATTTCCTGCACGCACAGGCAGTCTTCCGCCAAACACGTATCCGATGTTATTTTGGTTATCGGCATAGACAAAATTTTGCCCCGGTACGCTATAACTCTTAAGCGCCTGCCTAAACTGTGCAAAGTTTTTTGCGTTATTTATATCGTAAAATGCCTGAAACTCATCGCTATAATCATTGCCGAGCCAATTCATACTGATCTGTTGCAGTTTCATTTTTGATTCATCATAAACGATAGTGTAAGGATGGATATCATCAATCAATGGACCGCGGTGAGTGGAGTTTATTTCAATTACAACATCAGTGGAATCTTTAACGGAAATTTTTTCTTTTCTCTTTTTTAACGGAAGCCATTTTCCGTTGAGGGAATACGAAGTTCCTGATGAGTCAATCTGTTCGTTATAAAAATCAGTATCATCGAGCATAATGTTTGTAACTGACCAGGCGATGTTCTCATTTTTTCCAATAATAATTAGAGGAATACCGGGAATAGTAAAACCTGCAGCGCTCCATTCAGGGCTTTTAATTACAGCCACAAACCATTTAGAAGGTGCGCCGAGTGCAAGGTGTGGATCATTAGCAATAATCGGTTTACCGCTTACCGATTTCGAACCATTAACAACCCAGTTATTCGATCCGATGTGGGTGCCGTTCATCCCCATAAAATTTCTAAAGTTTTTGTGAGTACGAATATAATCAAGTGGAATTTCCGCAACAGTTTTACTCTGCCCCGGAATAATTACCGGCATATTTTCATCATATTGAGGAATAATTTCGCGTGCTTTTGCTTCGTCGAATTTTTGCACAAGATGCGCAAAAGAAATATCCGTCCACCAGCTAATATTCAATTCATAAGCAAGCATTCTTCCGATGATTAGTGAATGCTCCGGCAGCCATTTGTAAGGTTTATAGCCGAGCAGATCGAATTCAACCGGCAAAATATTTTTTGCATCATCAATATAATGATTTACGCCTCTGGAGTATGCTTTTAATATATCGAGCATGTGAGGATCAGTTCTTTTGATATTATCATCAACTATTTGTTTTATGCCGATAGTTCGAAACATTTTATCAAACGGGATTGTGCGCGAGCCAAATATTTCACTTAATCTGCCTGCTCCCGCCCGGCGCGCCAAATCCATAGCAAACAAACGTTCCTGTGCATGAACATAGCCCATTGCAAATGCCGCGTCCATTTCATTCCCCGCCAAAATATATGACACACCGAGGCTGTCTCTATAAATTTCAACGTCTTCTTTTATGAGAGATGATTCTAATTTGCCTTCATATATCGGCAGTGTTGCAGACAACATACTGTAAAAGATATATCCGCCTGCAAAGAATATTATTATAACCGAAGATATTACACCGATAGTAACTTTATGCCATTTTTTCATTGTTAAATAAAAAGTTAGTTTGATGCAAATATAAAAATAAATTGCGTTGAAAATTTTTAGTGATGGGATATCTGTCCAAATTTTTTTACTTGACTTTTTACATTAGGGCATATCACTACTGTCCAACTGTTTGATTTAGAAGTAGCTGTAAGTTGTTAAAAAATACTATGTTATAAAGAATTTTTATTGTAATCGATTTGAAATTAATATTGTCGCAGAAAATATGAATTTTGGAGCGACAATATGAATCAAGGTCAAACAATTTTTTCTCAAATTATGAATTATATACCAAAACATAAATTTGATTTTTGTATAAAAAAATATCGAGGCAGTTATAAAGTTCAATCATTCACTTGTTGGGAACAATTTCTTGTTATGGCTTTTGCTCAATTAACTTATCGAGAATCTTTAAGAGATATTGAAATTTGTTTAAGAGCAATGCAAAGTAAATTATATCATATCGGTATTAGAAGCAAAATCTCTCGTTCAACTTTGGCTTATACAAATCAAAATAGAGACTGAAGAATATACGCAGACTTTGCTTTTATACTTATTAACGAAGCGAAAGAACTTTATAAAGACGATAAATTTTTCAAAGAACTCGATGAAACTGTTTATGCTCTTGACTCAACAACAATTGATTTATGTTTGTCATTATTTCCTTGGGCAAAATTTAGAAAAACAAAAAGTGCTATTAAAATTCATACTCTGTTAAACCTGCAAAATAATATTCCATCGTTTTTTAGCATTACAGATGGCTCTGTTCATGATGTAAATATATTAGATGAACTTATAACAGAAATGGGAGCCTTCTATGTTGTTGATAAAGGTTATATTGATTTCGAACGCCTATATAAATTGAATCTCAATAGTGCTTTCTTTGTTACAAGAGCAAAATCCAACTTTCAATTTAAGAGAATTTATTCTCACAAAGTTGATAAATCATTGGGATTGATTTGCGACCAATCAATTCATCTTACCGGTTTTTATCCAGCAAAAGATTACCCGGAAAAATTACGTCGTATAAAATATTATGATTCTGAAAACAATCGAAAACTTATTTTCATTACAAATAATTTTCGTCTACCTGCTATTACTATTGCTAATCTTTTTAAACAACGATGGCAGATTGAATTATTCTTTAAGTGGATTAAACAGAATCTTAAGATTAAATCTTTTTATGGAAATTCTGCTAATGCCGTTAAGACACAAGTTTGTATTGCTATATCTGTTTATGTTCTCCTTGCAATCATTAAGAAAAAATTAAAAATAGAGCACTCACTCTACACTTTTTTACAATTGGTTAGTATATCAATTTTTGAGAAAATGCCCATTATTTCAATGTTTTCTGACTCTGATTTCATAAATGAAATTGACCATGACCCTAACCAATTGTCTTTATTTAACTTATAGTTGTACAGTAGTGAGTTTTTTTATAAAAGCTATTTTATTAAAGACATCTTTGCCGTTTTAATTTTGCTGCCTATTGTTATCGATGAAATGTAAACTCCGCTTGCAAGTTTACCGCCATCAAACATCACTTCGTAATTGCCCGGCGCTTTTTCTTCATTCACCAACGTTGCAACTTCATTCCCAAGTACATCGTAAACTTTAAGATTTATTATTAGCGATTGATTATTAATGATTTTCGGAACTGAATATTTTATTATAGTCGATGGATTAAATGGATTCGGATAATTCTGGAACAAAGCAAATTCTGTAGGAATAGCCTCAACCTTTACCTCTACCTCTTGACTATAGTTGAATCTGCCGTCATAATCAATTTGTTTTAAGCGATAAAGATATTTTCCGTTTAAAACGGTTTTGTCAATAAAAGAATACTCTTTCGGTGAATTAGAATTTCCACTTCCCTTCACAAATCCAATCTTCTCCCAACCTCTCCCGGCTTCGCCACCCTCTCCTTGAGGAGAGGGACGGGGTGAGGTTCTTTCAATTTCAAATCCATAATTATTCACTTCCGTTGCCGTAGTCCAGTTTAACGTAACGGTTGCCGAGCCTGTCGAAGCAGAGCTTGTTGTAGCAGTGAAAGAAGTTAGTTCTACCGGAATAGGGGTTCCATCCGGATTTTGCCAATCTAAATATGGGTAACCATCGTTAATTCCATCACCAATATTCCAAATTGCAGGGCTCCAACCGGCATCCAAGAATGTGGATTGTGTTTTCATTTCTGCTGTAGTTTTGCCCGTAGTGCCGGTGGTTGTCCCACCTCCAATTCCAATAGCTACGATGTCGGTGTTCCAGAATGAAGTTTGAACGGTTGAATTATTAAAACCAACTAATCCGCCAACGAAATTGTTCCCCGTAACATTTCCGACGCTATAACAATTCTTGATTAGAGTGTTAATTGTATGTGAACCCACTAATCCCCCAACGTAATTATAGCCGGACACACTTCCGCGGCTGTAACAATCCTGAATAGCAGCTTCAGTGTTAAATCCGATAAGCCCGCCTGTATAATTTTTAATTCCGGTAACCGTAACATTAACATTTGCATAACAGCGGCTAATGTTTGCTTTCCAATTATATCCGACAAGCCCGCCAACAGCGTGACCTTGCAACGAAATTGTTCCGGTGGCATAACAGTTTGAAATACTTCCACCAGCTTGTGTAAAACCGGCAATTCCCCCCACGTTTTCGTAACCTCCCTGTAAATTTATATTGGTAACTCCAAGGTTTTGAATAGTTGCCGCACTGGCAACACCAAACAATCCTATGTATTGATAATCCGGACGAAATATGTAGAGACTATCAATTGTAAAACCCTGCCCATCAAATGAACCGGTGAAATTATATTGGGGGTGTCCGTGTAGCGCCATTCCGATAGGCTTCCACCCCTCAAGCCCCCATACACCTCCGCCTCCTGTAGCAGAAGCATCAATATCCGCAGTTAGTATATAATGCGCAGCACACCGCGTTTCTTGGTTAGGACTGGGCACTACAGCATCCGTTGCAGTAATCCAGTAAAGATTTTCCAAAGATGCAATTTGATAAGGGTTTCCACTCGTGCCATCGCCTGCTGCCGGGGCTGTTGCCGTTTGCGCCAAAAGCGTTTGTGCAACAAAATAAACTATAAGTAGAATCGTTTTTTTCATTTTTGTCTCCTAATATTAGTTTTTATTTAGTTAATGTTTTTTATCCGTTTACATTTACAGAGATACCATCTCTTGTGGATGCAATAACTTTTTCGTTTCCGTCCACGGCGAAAGTATCTCTAAAAAAATTTAACAACTCGAAAGCTTCTTTAACATCTTTTCCGCTGTTTGTTAATTTCATTTTGATTGTGTCGTAGTAACCATACTTTTTCAAGCTCACATTATGCTGCTCTTGTTCCTCAATAAAGTTAGATAAAGCGTCTTTCAGGTAAATCGAATCTGAATTGATTATCAGAAATTCATTGCCGGTTTCTAAAGAGGAAAGAAGAATGTTCGTAATTTTTTCGGCAAGTTGTTTTGCATCAGTAAAGTATATTTTGGAATTGTTGTAGTAGGCTTTTCCGTGCAGAATAAAGTTTTTTAAAAATGAACTTGTAAAACAGCCTTTAATGATAGCAAAGGGAATCCCGCTTGATCTGATTAATTTTTCACAAATTTTTTTCCGATTAATAAACGGCAGGTTTTGTTCCGGAACATCGCTTAAAATTGTAGATAAGTAGATTATCCTTTCAATACCGTGGAATTGGCAGGCTTCAATAATATTTTTTACGCCTAAAACTTCGTAATTCTTTTCTAACTCCCCAATAAGCGCACATTTACTTTCCTTTAAAGCGTCAAAAACTTGTTTTGAAACTCTAACATCGCCGGTTATAAAAGTGATATTAGATTTTTTCCCGGCTTCTATGTTCCTTTCTTCCGTATCAAATACATAGAAAGAGAAATTAAAATTCTTTAATGATGCGTGCTGCATTATTTGTTCGATTTCACTTAAACCAAAAAGCACAATTTTTTTCATAAAAAAACAAATTTTTTTTATTACAAATTTAAATTGTGCAGCAAGCAGTTAAAAATGATTGTTGGAAACAATTCGGCATTCTTTCCAACTTCAGATAAGAACTGTGAAAACGAAGAAATTTATGAGGTAAGAATTCGGAATTATTGATGAAATTACCACGTCACATTACGCAAGAATTGAAGAAAAGATATTTTTTCTGTGGTTCCCTGCATACTGAGCGTGTTGCACAACTCTTTCTTTGTGCAACTTCGAGCCTTCTTCGTGTAACTTCGTGTAACAAAAAATCCTTTCACGAAGAACCACGAATGTTTTTTCACGAAGGGACACGAAGTAAATCGTAATTTTTTAGTTCTGCAACAGACTCTACTGTCAGGCAGGTCTGTGCCTGTTCACTGTTTCTCTGTGTTATTTGTTGGTCTTTATTACACAGAGTGCCACCGGGAAGTCGCCGAGTTACACAGAGATAAAACTTTTGCGTAAGGTGACTGAGTAATTAAGTGCTTGAAAAAATTAATTAATCAACCAAAATATTCTTTAGATATGTAAAGCGGAATTTTTATAAAATGATGGGGTCATTCCGGTTAGTTTTTTAAATGCAGTATTGAAAGATTGTTTAGAATAAAAACCGGATAGTTCACTAATTCCTTCTATGGATAGGTAGTCATAATTTCTATCGCTCAAAAAAGATTTAGCGTCTTTGATACGGTATTCATTTACAAAATTGGCAAAATTTTCATTGTGAACTTCATGAATAATTTGAGAAAGGTACTTTGCGTTAACATCCATCATTGCCGCAAGTTTTTCTATGGATATATCCTTATGAAGATAAACCTTATCCTCATTCATGAATTTATTTAGTTTTTCGACCATCTCAATTTTTTTGCTGTCCGAAAGCGATGAGTATTTATATTTTTCAGAATCCAAATCTTCAAAAATAGCCTGTAATTTTTCTCTTGTATCAAGTTTAACGAATTTTGATTCTGCAAGAAATGCCTTGACTGCGTTTAGTTTCTTCTCTTTCCTGATGATATCAATATTTAACTGAACAAGATTTTTAAATGCGAGATTTCTTTTTCTATAAAGATAAATTATAACAGCAAGCAAAACCGAAACGGCAAGAAACAAAACAACCGCAAAAGTAATGATCAGATTCTTTTCTTCAATTTCTTTGTTCTTAAGAATAAGCTCTTTTTCTTTTCGTTCCGTTTCGAATTGTGTGTTCAGTTTTAAGATTTCCTTTTGTGTGGATTCATTTAGTAATGAGTCCTTCATCGCAGAATATTTTTTATAGTAATCGAGAGATTCTTTGTAATTGCCCAATGCTTCATGATAAAGATAAAGGTTGCCCAAAAAATTCTGCTTCTGAAGTTTTGCTTCTATTGAATCCGCAATTTTTATCCCCTCGAACGTTAATTCAATTGCTTTTTGATTTTGCCCCATCTTATGATAAATGTTGGCAAGATTTGTCATAGCTTCAAGCATTAAATCATTCTGCTGCAATTCTTTTGAGTAATTATA
>Ga0210012_1003663_pt1 | contig 12499 bp, 10 predicted proteins | sample CryGeymeta201504_FD_183974 | JGI IMG/M metagenome (GOLD analysis project Ga0210012, IMG submission 183974) | Groundwater microbial communities from Crystal Geyser aquifers in Utah, USA - Crystal Geyser metaG 2015-04 (SPAdes) (version 2) | ecosystem: Environmental > Aquatic > Deep subsurface >... | reverse complement strand
GGGCGGCATCCCGGCTGAGTTCGACATTGCCAGCGACCTGACGGCTGCCATCGAGACGCTTTCCGGCCTGCGGGCGGAAGGCAAGCGCCTGGACGAGTTTCTGGCGCAAGGCGACATGTTCGGCGGCGGACTAACGCAATCCCAGCGTGTTATTATTATATTTTTGGCGGACAATCTCAGGAGCGCCAAGAACATCACGGCCTTCCTGCAAGACTACGCGCAGCAGGTCGTTTCAATCCAGGACAGCAAAGGCGGGTTGTTTGGCGACATGCCAATGCCCACAAAACAGGAGGCGCTTGATCGTGCCAGAAAACCGTATCAACCTGATGACGGGCGAACCCATCCAGCCCAAGACCTCTTCAGTGCAACCGCACCCGAACTGCACGCCGGCACAACTGGCGGCCATCGAGAAGTACAAACTGGAGAATCCGGGAATCGACCCGACACCCGTGGTCAATCTGGTGATGAAGCTGCGCGAGAATCCGAAGGCCGAGCAGGCACTGATGCAGGCAACCAAAACGTAAAGCCAGCCGGTCAAGAAAAATCCCCCGCAGGGCAATCCGGGAAGCCTATTGCGGAGGACTCTACCCAGCCGTTTGTGGGGGCTGCACTAAGCGAACCCGCATCCGCTGTTGCCGGGGAGCAGCCCGCATTCGCTGGTCAGCCTGAAAAGTCCTCCGGTCAGACGACCCCTAACGCTCGCGGTCAGAGTGGTTCCACTCTAGCCGACCAGCCCGCCGATGGAAAGATCGCCGACGAGATCGGCGAGCATCTTGCCGGTTCACGCAAAGACAAAGCCGCAGCTTTGCGCGATGCCGTCACCCGCGAATTGTCGGACGATGAAATCGCCTCGCAGCCGTTGAGCAAGATTTGGCCGAAGGAAAGTATCGACCTGATCGAAGACCCGTTCATTGCCGCCGTGGCCCATGCTGCCAGGGCAGAAATCCCCAGCAAGCCGCGCAACAAATACAAGGTGGCCGGGTGGGTGAAGACTGTCAAGACCATGCGCGGGCTGACGGCCTCGATGATGAGTGGCGGGCTGGGCCACAACTTCCTTGAGAACTACATCAAGGAGGCAGGGAGCAGGCAGCTTGAGCATTTCTCCGCCAAGGTGTCGCTGCTGGAATCCATCAACCGCGCCAACTGGGGCCGCATCGGTAGGGTCGAAGAATATCCGCAAGCCTACCGTTATGCAGAGGACGGCAAGACTCGGGTTCCGTCGCCCATCGTGCATGTCAAGATTGACGATAAATCCACTCGTTACGAGGCCGGAAGCGTTGCCGACGTGATGGACAAGGTACAGGCTGCACTCGGAGAAGCTGCCCACCCGAAGAAGATGGAGTTCGAGGTACGCGGCAATCCTGGGCGCTACTCGCTCAACAAGAAGGGCGACAAGCTCTATCGCAAGCTCAAGACCTTCGAGACGACCAAGGAAGCATTCGACTACCGGAACAGCAACTATGACGATCTGGTGGCCGCATGGGGGGCGGTGAAGGACTCGGATAACGTCAAGGAATCCGACGTGCGCAGCAAGGAGAACCGGCAGCGCACTGCGCAGGACTGGCGCAAAGGCAAGGACGTTACGCTGGAACAGTTTCAGGATGCCTTTGGATTCCGTGGTGCTGCGTTCGGCAATTGGGTATCGCAAGGCGCTGGCGGCAAGGATCGGCAGGGCATGCTCAATCAAGCCTACGATGCGCTGATGGACTTGTCCGACATTATCGGCGTGCCACCGAAAGCCATGTCGCTGAATGGGTCGCTTGGATTGGCATTTGGCTCGCGTGGATCGGGCAAATTTGCCGCCCACTTCGAGCCGGATATGCTGGTCATCAACCTGACCAAGACGCGCGGGGCCGGATCGCTGGCGCATGAGTGGTTCCATGCGCTGGACAACTATTTCCAGAGCAAGCGCGGCAAGGGTTACGACTACATCACCAACAACCCGGAAAACTACTACGTCCACAAACAGTCTGGCCAGAAGTTGCCGGCACGCGCTTTCGGCAAAATGATTGATGGCGAGCGTGACACGACGTATGGGAAGATTGCCGAACGCTACCGCGACCGTGCGCAATGGGATTTGCAAGAAGGCGTCAGGACGGAAGTCGCCGAAGCCTTTGCCGATCTGGTCAAGGCGCTGAATGAATCTCCGATGGCGAAGCGTGCCAGCCTGATCGACAAGGGCAATTCGGGCGGTTACTGGTCGCGCATTATCGAACGCGGCGCACGGTCATTCGAGAACTACATCATCCACAAGATGATGCTCAAGGGCTACAGCAACGACTACCTGGCGAACGTGGTCAGCATCGATGACTTCGCCCGCGACGAGGGGCGTTATCCGTATCTGCTGGAAGGCGAGATTGCGCCGGTTGCGGAAGCCTTCGATAACCTGTTTGGCACGATCCAGACCAAGGAAACCGACAAGGGCGTGACGATGTTCAGCGCAAGACAATCACGCGCTGACCTGCCGCCCGTTGCGCAGTCAGTCGTCGATGAGCTTATCGCCGGACTTCCGGGTGTGCGGCAGGCCGCAAGTGATGCACGGATAATCACGGTGTTCGCGCCATCCGAGCTTTCTGCGGAAATACTGAAAGAAGCGGAAAAGCAGGGTATCCCGCCAAATGAAATTCATGGTGTTCTCCACAATGGGTTTGTCTATATTGTGCGCCAGAACCTCAAAAACCGACAGGATGTCGAGGAAGTGTTGGCGCACGAGATTCTTGGGCATGGTGGAGCGCATGCCTTGATGGGGGATGCGCGTGAGACGGTGCTGATCGAGTCGTTCAACCGCGCTGGCGGAATTGGTGGCGTTCGCGCCATCGCATCGAAGCATGGCGTTTTGAAGGAGCTTGACCAGCGCCTACCGGCCACCAGCAAATTGTCAGACGAACAAAAGATCGCCGTCGTTGATGAGATGCTGGCCTTGGCGCAGGGAAAGAATCACAAGCTGCGACAGGCCGCGCTTGAATGGTGGAACCGGATACGCAATTTCATCATCAGCAAGCTCGACAAGGCCGGGTTTCATGACATGGCTGCAAAGCTCGACAAGTACGATGCAGGCGAAGCAGCTGTTATGCTGCGCCAGATGCGCGAGGCTGTGATTGACGGCGGCGATATTGGCGGGCATGGCGTTGCATTCATGGTGGCACGCAAGAACGGAAACCAGCCGCCGCTGAACCTGCAAGACGGCAAGGCCGCCAACCCGCAGCCCGATCTACCTGCCGAAACGCCATTCCGCCATGCGCAACGGCTCGGACAGGACAAACTCAATCGCTTCACGGTCATCAAGGACTGGCTGGCCGAGCAAGGGGTGAAGCTCTCTGAACTGGCGGACGTGTACAAGGCCGAGGAACGCATGCACTCGCGCTTTGCCAACAAGGCTGAGGATTTCCGCGAAAAGCGCGTCAAGCCGCTGGTTGAGAAGATACAGAAAGCCGGGTTCAGCATGGACGACGTGGCGCAGTTCCTGCACGCGCAGCACGCACAGGAGCGCAATGCCCAGGTGGCCAAGGTGAATCAGGATCGCCCAGACGCTGGTTCTGGCATGACCGATGCCGAAGCCAAGGCAATTCTGGCCAAGGTAAGCCCGGAACTGAAAAAGCTGGCCAACGAGTTCCGCGCCATTGCCGACGACACGCTGGCCATTCTGGTGAATTCCGGCATGGTGAGCAAGGAACAGGCGGCGGCCTATCGTGGCGCCTACCAGAGCTATGTGCCGCTCAAGGGTGGGCCGGATGATGGCAAGCCGACGGGCACCGGCAAGGGCTTGAGTGCCCGCCACAAGATCAAGCGGGCGCTGGGCCACGAGATGCGCGAGGGCGGCGAATGGATCATCGAAAACCTGCTGGCAGATCATGAACGTGCGCTGATGCTGCGCGAAAAGAACATCGTCGGCATCCATCTGCTGAACATGGCGGTGGAGGTTGGGCGCGCCGATCTGCTGACCATCGACAAGCCGAAGAAGCGGCAGGTGCTCAAGGAGAACGTGGCCTACGAGGTACTGCACAAGGGGCAGGTAATCGGCGCCTTCGACAGTCAGGAGGCGGCACGGCTGTTCAGGGGGCAGGCCATGAGCCTGTACCAGAGCAGCACGCCCAGCCATTTCACCATCCGGCGCACGTCTGACCCCGCCGTGGTGCTGATGGCTTCGCCGATGCCCGCCGATAACGAGGTTATCGTCTATGTGCATGGCCACGAAATCCGCGTGCAGATCAACGACGAGATTCTGGCGCGGGCCTACAAGAACATGGGCACCGACGCCATGCCTTGGATTGTGCGTGTCGGCGCTGGCCTGAACGCCTACTTCTCGCGCATCTACACCGGCTACAACCCGGAATTCATCGTCACCAACATCGTGCGCGACTTCACCACTGGCCTTGCCAACATCACGGGCGAGGAAGGTATCGGCATGGCGGCAAAGTCTGCCAAGAACTACGCGGCGCGGTTTGTCGAACTGTTCAAGTACGCCTACACCGGCACCGAAACCAAGTGGGTGAAGATGTATCGCGAGGATGGCGGCAACACCGGGGCGGCTTACTTGTCCGATATGGAACGGCTGGGCAAGGAAATCCAGACCGAGTACGCGGCCTATGAGGGGGTCGTCAAGAATCTGAAAGCTGGCGACTACAAAAACGCGGCACGGTCGGCAGGACGCAAGGTTTTTGACCTGACGCTGAAACACATCGAGCACCTGAACCAGGCCGGCGAGAATGCCATGCGCCTGGCCGTGTATCAGTCCATGATCGAATCCGGTCGCAGTCGCAACGAGGCCGCCAGCGCGGCCAAGAATTCAACGGTCAACTTCAACCGCAAGGGCGAATTGGGCCAGCAGGCCAATGCGCTGTGGCTGTTTTTCAATGCCGGGGTGCAGGGCACGGCGGCGATTGCGCACGCGCACGCCAAGGGCAAGCACCGCAAGCAGGCATGGGCTTTTTCCAGCACGCTAATGGGGCTGGGCTACCTTATGTCACTAATGGCGGCAGGCGACGACGAGGACAAGTACGAAAAGACCAGCGAGTATGAGCGTTCACGCAACCTGCTCATCAAGACTGGCGACGGCTATGCGAAGATTCCGCTACCCTACGGCTATGGTTTTTTCTGGAACATGGGCCGGGGCATGGCGGACGCGCAACGCACGGGCGAACTGGGCAAGATGCCGTGGCATGTGGCAAGCAGCTTTGTAGAGGAATTCACGCCCTTCGGCTCAACGGTGGCGGGCAAATCGTTGGACGGTTTGCAGCTTGCTACTTACGCCTTTGGCACCATTCCCAGCATCATGCTTGCGCCACTCACAAACAAGTCAGCGTTTGGTGGTGATTTCATGCCAAACAGCAAGTTCGACCCGCACCAACCCGACAGGGAGAAAATGTACCGCGCCACACGGGGCACCCTGGCCGACGATGTGGCCGGGGCGCTGGAATCCGCTGGGCTGGACGTGTCGCCGGAGACGGTCAAGCACTTGGCGCGAACCTTCACGGGCGGGGCGGGGTCGTTCGCCCAGTCTGCCGTCGATCTGTCGATTCTCAAGACTTCCGGGGCTGATGTCGAGGTCAAGGAAATCCCGTTTCTGCGCAAGTTTTATACCGTGCCCGACGTGCGCGGGGCACGTTCCCGGTATTACGAGGCGAAGGACGAAGCCACCAAGGCGCTGTCTGAGCTCAACCGCGCCCGCAAGGCGCTAGATGCCAACAAGGTTGGCAAGTTAGTCGATGAGCAGTACGAGATGATCCGCATGGCGAAGCTGGCCGAGCGGTGGAGCAAGATGACCGGCGCAGCCCGCGATCGGACGGATGCTATCCGCCTGACTGGCACCTACACCAAGGCCGAGGAACGCGCCATGATTCGCCAGATGGAGCGCGAGGAAGAAGCGATGTACGACGAGTACATGGGCTATTTCAAGGAGGCGAAGCGGGAGGCCAAGACCAAGGCGACGCGACGGGCTGAGACGGCACAATGACAAAGGGGCGCATGATGCGCCCCTTGCCGGTCAAACCGACCGTCTAGCTATTCCCCAGCGCCTTCGGCCAGATAGGTCAAGGCTTGCGATGCGGGCCTGAGCAGGTTGAACATGCGGACATTGTGCGGCTCCGACGATTCGGCCAGCAAGACCAAGAGCGACCCGACATAGTTGGCCGTCTGCTGGATGGTTTCATTCTGGCTATCGGTGTCGATCAGCGGATTGGTGGTGCTCATGCTGCACCCCCTGCCACGAAACACATCATGCCGCCTGGCGTGAAGGGAACCTACAACCGGCACGCCTATGATAATGAGCGCCGGGTGTGGCTCACTCGCCTGTCTGAGCACATTGAATCGCTGGTTGAATCCTCCCGGTAGCCTGCCGGTTTGCTCCTCCTGCCGACGTGTTGGGCGGTGGTGGGAGGTCAGACACCGGACGTGTCTCGGCCCAGTCCTCAATTTCCCTGACCAGCCAGCCGGTTCGCCGCCCGGAAAGCTGGCGCGGCTTGGGAAAGCGCGAGGCACGTATTTCGCTCTTAATGGTTGATTTGGACAGCCCGACAACCTCCGGCAGCGTGTCCATGGTGATGTAAAGTGGTTTCATTAGAAAGGCACCTCGTCCCACTTCCATTCGGGGCACCCGGACAGCTTGACCTCGGGCGGCGGCTCGACGCCACCTGCCCGCTTGCAGCCACGACCGTCAAACGCATCGCAGGAACCGCATCCGGTGTGGATGGACTCCAAGAACGTGATTTCCTGCTTGAGCGCCTTGACGCGCTTGGCGATTTCTTTCTTGGTCGTGTATTGGGCTTCGCTCATGCCGTGCTCCCGTCGATCTGGTTGAGTCGGGCGAACTGGCCGTGCAGCCGGGTTGCCGCTTCGTTGTAGGCGCGTGCCGCTGCAATCTCGCTGTCAAACAGGCCAATGTGAATCTTCTTGCCCAGCTTGGAGATTTGCGCCACCCATGCCTTGCGGGCAGCCTTGAACGAGACGCCGAGATAGGCCGACGTGGCGCCACTGGCGCTGGCTTTGTTGGCGGCGTTGTCGTGGGCGGTGGCAAGGCGCAGGTTCTCGATGCGGTTGTCGGTCTTGTCGCCGTTGATGTGATCCAGCAGGCAGGCCGGGTACTCGCCGTGGTGCAGCGCCCAGACGATGTGATGGGCTTTCATACGACAGCCGTCAATCTGGATGTCGTTGTAGCCGCCCGTGCTTGACCGGCCTGCTTCCTCGCCAACAACGGCACGAGTGGCCATGGGATCGGGGCGCTTGATCCAGTACAAGCGGCCAGCGTCGCAACGCAGCACTCGATGCAGGCGTTCGATGGTGGGGCGCGGCTTCATGCTGTTTTCCTCCAGTTGAATTTGGCATCCGTGACTTGCCAGTACTTGCCACTAAGTTTCACGGTGATGGTTTCTGGTTGAGGAATCCGCTGTTCTTCGGCCTGCATCAAGAATTCCTCGATGGTCTGGGCAGCAACAATCCCGCGCTGCCAGCACCAGGCGATGTAGTGTTTTTTCACGTAGCTGCGATCATCGAGTATCGGCAACCACTCCGAAAACGTGGAAGGCCCGCACCAGTACGTCACCTTGACCGAATCAGGCTTGCCGATCTTCGAGTAGCGCTCGTACTCGACGCGATCCACGGTGTAGGTGCGCGGCTTTTCCAGCGCGGCCACCACCACGGCATCAGCGGCTTCGGTGCCGTGCTTGGCTGTCTCGTTCTCCGGGAACAGGTTGCCGCACTCGGGGCACTCGCGCACACCGGCATGCACCAGCGCCTGACAGTTAGGGCACTCCTTGACCGGGGCCACGCTGACGCCTTCGCCTTTCTCAGACTTGCGCTTGACCTTGATCTGGTCGATGGGGCCGTGGCGCTCGACGTTCCCGGCGAAGTCCAGAATCAGGGTGTTCTCCTTGCAGGCATGCTTGCGCAGGCCGCGTCCCATGATCTGCACATACAGGCCGGTGGATTTCGTCGGGCGCAGCATCACGATGCAGTCGATGTGCGGGGCATCGAACCCGGTCGTCAGCAGCATGGCGTTGAACAGGATGCGCGTGCGCCCTTCCTTGAAGGCGTTGATCTTGGCGTCACGCTCAGTCGGGGTCATGTCGCCGGTCACGTAGTCCGCCGTCCATCCACGGGCACGGCAGGCATCGGCACAATGGGCGGCGTGCTCCACGCCAGCGCAGAAGCCAAGGATGTGGTTGCGGTCGTGGGCGTAGCGGCCCACTTCATCCAGTGCGCCTTGAATCAAGTAGTCCTTGTCCATGGCCTGCTGCAATTCATTGGCCACGAACTCCCCGCCACGGGCATGCACGTCGGACAGATCGGCCTTGGTGGCGCCGTTGCGGGCCACCAGTGGGCACAGCCAGCCGTCTTTGATTAGATCGCCAACACCGGCCTCGTAGGCGATGTCGGTGAATACCCGGTGCTCGCCTTCGGTCAAGATGCCGGAATCCATGCGGTACGGCGTGGCCGTCAGTCCGATTACCTTGAGGAACGGGTTGTGCTGTCGCAGGCCGGCGAGGAAACGACCGTACATGGTGTCCGAATTCTTGGACAGCAAATGCGCCTCGTCGATGATGACCAGATCTGTACCGGCAAACTTGGTGGGCATCTTATGGATGGACTGGATACCGGCCACGGTGACTTGATGCTTGGATTTCAGGCCAAGACCGGCAGACCAGATGCCGATGGGCGCTTCCGGCCAATAGCGAATGATGGCCTGCGCGTCCTGGGCGATCAGTTCCTTGACGTGCGTGAGCACAACAATGCGAGTGGTCGGATAGGCGTCGATGGCTCCATGGATGAACGCGGCCAGAGTCAGCGACTTGCCGGCACCCGTGGGCAGAACGATCAGCGGGTTTCCGTCTCGCGTGCGGAAGTAGTCATACAGGGCGTCGATGCTGGCCTGTTGGTATGGGCGCAATATCGGCTTCATGCTACGTGCGCCAATGATCCATGACGCTTGATATTCCGCACAAATCTCGAACTGATGCCTGCTTTTCACAGCCGTCTATGCTGCACTTATTCATGCCTTCCCTTTTTTCTGAATTTCATTGATAGTTTGTTCCCGATGTGCCACCCATTGCAGGTCTGGCACCGATACACGCTGACTCGCGATTCCTCGCTGCCACGTGACCGCTTGGCGATGCTTCTGGCCAGCGTGACGCTTTCGTATCGGTGCTTGCCGGTGCACCGCGCGGATTGCCTGATCTCATCTTGCTTAGTCTTCTTGGCCATGGGTATCGAGGATTTCTGTATTCATCATTAACCCGCAATCGTTCCGTTGAACTCGATACGGAATTTCTCAATCTCAGGGTCGCAAATAGCCCGGTGATCTTTTGCCGCGCTGATTTCCTTGCTGGCGTAGATGTACTGCTGCAAGGGAAGATCGGCAGGCAGCGCCGTCGACTCGTCGGTGACGATGAATTGCTTGGCCGGGTCATCCTTGCGCTGGAACATGATCCAGCCGTCGCCAGCATCTAGCGGTTCGGCATAGGTCAGCAGGGACGGTAGCGGCAGATGGTTGACGCACCCGGCACGCTGGGCATGAACCGGGATTTCCCGGCTGTGTTTCGCGCACGACCAGCGGCCATCGCCTTCGCGCTCTGGCGTGGAATGCACGCACGTCCTACACGACAGGGCCGGCGTCCGGTGGCCGTGGCACACGTCATTGTGTGAGCACCAGTTGCAGATGTAGAACTTTGGATCGTTGCTGATCGGGGGCGGCGGCTCGGCGGCGAAGATGATGCTCTCGGCCTTGGCCTGAATCTTCTCGAATTCCACCTGATCGAACTCGATGCGCTCCGAGTACAGTTCGTCGGTGTCCTTGTTCACGGCAAGGTACAGGGCGCGATCCATGCCCGACTTGCCCATGTACCACATCATCTGCGCGTAGTGCACGGGCTTGGCCTTCTTTACGCCGCCCTTCTTGAGCGTGCCGAACGACTTGGCCGAATGGGTCTTGAATTCCAGCACGTGCCACTTCTGGCCGCCTGTCGGGATGCCAACGGCGCAGCCATCCATGTGCCCGCGCATGTGCCCGCCGTGGTGGGCAAAGCCGAATTGTTTGCCGGTGGCTGGATCAACGTCATGCACCGTGGCGCCGATGGCGCGAAGGTCTGCGACGAAACGCGGCTCGGCCAGGTGCCCGGTCTGGAACAGGCGCAGCATGCGCCCGTCGAACTTCTGTGTGCCGGCCCAGCGGAAGGCGTACCACAAGGCGCGTTTGCATTCGTTTCCGATGCTGCTTGCGCCCAGATAGGTGCGGGCCTTTTCGGTTTCTCCACGCTTCTCGTACTGCTCGTAGATCGCTGCGACCACTGGATCGGTGAAGTCGGAAATGTCAGGCATTGGGCGTCTCCGGTGTGTAGATGTGCTGGAGGTAGTCAGCCTGTGAGCATCCTTGGTGACGGCCGACGTACAGGTCTTTCGCCTCGCTCTTGATCGCAGCAAACAGGTTGTCCAGCAGTTCGGCCTGGGCGTCCATGGTATTGACCATGGAGCTTACGGCAGCGATGCCCAGCGACAAGCTGCGTACCAGCGCAGTCATGTTGTCGGGCGTCTTGTTGGCCTCGGCATGCTTGAGCATGTCGATGACGGTAATTCCATAATCCATCGTTCAGTCCCTCGTTGTTTGTGGTGCCGGCTCTCTCCCGGCTGTCACGCTGTTGCCCGCGTTTGGCTGGCGGGTTACAGGCCGGCGTTGCCGTACAACAACATGAAGCCGGTGGCTTCGTGGATCTTCTCGATTTCGTCGGTGACTGCCTGCTTGAACACGCGATCAGGCCGGATCAACTCGAACCAGAACACCAGCTTGTCGGACTGCTGGCGGTATTTCAGGCGGGCCTCGATGGGGTAGGCCGCTGTGCTGCCCTGAAATACCGGGATGCCGATGGTGAAACGCTCGAAGAACCGCATCTTGGCGCTGGTGCTTTCGTCCTGCTGGTCGACGTACTCCAGCGCGGCACCACCGGATTGCAGGTCGATGCGCTTCTTGAACCGCTTGTCGCTGTTCGCCTCGAAGGCCAGCGCCATTTGCAGCATGTCGGTTGCCGTGGGCATGCCGTCAATGCTGGCGATGTCGCCCATGTTGTCCTCGATGAAGGCGGCGAACTTGGCCTGATCCTGTGCCTGCTTGTTGAACTGCGTCCAGCACTTCCATTCGTGCGACAGCTTGGGCTGGAAGGTGGCTTGATGGTCGCGCCACTGGGCTTGATCCACATCCGAACCATGGTCATTGACGACGGCAACGATGCTGCACTTGGCGGCCTCGTAATCCACATCAGCGTACAGGGTGCAGTTGTCCAGGCTGCCGTGCTTTTTGGCGTAGGCAATGAAGCTGGGCGCATCCAGCATCACCACCTTGGCACGCTTGCGGGCCGGTTGTGGCAGCAGGGATTCCAGATCATTGACCGAGTAGCCTTCTGGCATGGCGACGTAGGGGATGCCGCCATGATCGCGCACGGGATCGACGAGGGCTGCGCCAGCGTCCAGAATGATTTGAGCGTTTTGGGTGTCCATGCTGCCTCCTTATGCTGCGTTGATATGCTTGAGTTCCTTCGCCTCGACGGCGACGGGCTTGAGTTCGAGCTTGACTTGCCGGGGGTCTTCGGTCAGCAAGTTGCCCTCGGGCGTGGCGAACAGCAGCGACTCGATGGCAGGTTCGGCAGGCTTCTTTACGGTGACACTGCCGGTAACGGCCAGTGCGCCAGCGGTTGCCTTGCGCAGCTTCAAGGTGATGGTGATCGAGCCTGCCTTGCCGGTGGAATCAACGGCCAAAACCAGTTCGGACAGCTTCTCGCTGGCTTCATCAATCAGGCAGCCGGCTTCAAGATGGCGCAGGGTGTCGGTAATCGGGCGGATCATGATGCGTTCCTTTCAGGGTCAAGAATCAGCCAGTCCTCGGCCAGCATGTCGGTCTGGCTGGCAAGCCAGCCCATGAGGATTTCGCCGGTTGCGGTTTTCATGGTGATGCAGGGGAGTACGACAGCAGCCCCGCCGTTTTCGGCGGCATAGCGAGAGTTGTTCTCAGACCAGAAGCCACCAGCAGGAACGCTGCGCGATTCGCCGCCGTGTGCCGACAGAGAAAGCCACATGCCCTTGCCGTTCCACCCGGTGCGTGCCACCTTATGCCCAGCCTTGAGGGCGGCAATGGCATCGCCAAAGGACATGCCGACAACCGGGCGGTAAGCGCGGTCGAACACATCAGCGGGCGACCAGGAGATGTAGCCAGCAAAGTTGGGATGGTTGGCCTTGCCGCCGTCGACGTACTCGACCAGATACCCGGCGTCGTCTGGGTTCTCGTCAGCAGGCACAGCCCAGCCACGCAGCGCGTTGTACTCTGCGCGGTTCATGGGCTTGGCGTTGATGAGCTTGGTTCCGAGGTAGCGGTTCATTGCTGGGCCTCCTGCGCTTCGGGCTGCTCGTCGGCACCTGCTTCCTCGACCGGGCAGCCAGTGGCCACCAGAGAAACGAGGTCGTCTTGACCGGCCACTTCAACAGTGAACTTGTTGCGGGCGGCATGGCGCACGGCTTGCGGCTG
>Ga0210012_1003662_pt1 | contig 12503 bp, 10 predicted proteins | sample CryGeymeta201504_FD_183974 | JGI IMG/M metagenome (GOLD analysis project Ga0210012, IMG submission 183974) | Groundwater microbial communities from Crystal Geyser aquifers in Utah, USA - Crystal Geyser metaG 2015-04 (SPAdes) (version 2) | ecosystem: Environmental > Aquatic > Deep subsurface >... | reverse complement strand
TTCGTTTTGCCTTAGTATTGCCATAATTTGGCTGTCTGTAAATTTTGATCTTTTCATAAGAATCTCCTGCGTTTAGTTTACGAGAAAATTCTACTTTTGACCTCGGTTATTTTTCGGGGGGATTACAGGGGATTACAATCCTAATCGTGTCTAGCGTGTATAGATCACACAAATTAAACTTCAATATCAAACCTTTCAATCCAGCATAAAAACACTAAACTAGTCCAGTCCTTTCTTTTCAAGCTTTTCATGTAAGCTCTTTTGTGCAACTCGGTGAGATATGACTTCGTAAAAATATGAGATGCATACTTTGAATCAAGAGCATTTTTAAATACATCATTTAAGCAACCGTTCATCCACCTAACAAATGGCATTTCAAAACCTGTTTTCTTTCTAGTATAAACCTCACCTGGAATAATATTTTTAACACTATCAATAAATACAGATTTCAATATGCCATTTCTTATCTTAAAATTATCTTGTAAACTAAAAGCCAGCTCAACAAGCTTATGATCTAGAAGAATTGGACGGACTTCTAAAGAATGCGCCATACTCATAACATCATTATCACGGAGTAAGGTGTTGAGCATATATTGATCAATTTCGACCTTACTTATTTTTTGAATAGAAGATAGGTTTTTATAAATCTCAGAATTGTTCGTAGTTTGGGTATTTTTCAAAATTGTATCTAGGTTTGGATTGATCGTTCTTTGAATATCCATCGCTTCTTCTTCTCCAATACCATAAAATTCAAACCTATTAGTAAAGCGATTGGGCCGAATTCTATTTAAAGCTTTTCCAAAGCTTGATACCAGGCTTGGAGAGTTTAAGACATTAGAAGAAATAGTTTTAAAATGAGGATAGCCTGCAAATATTTCATCCCCACCTAATCCGCTTAAAGCAACCTTCAATTCTTTAGCTGTTTCAAGACTAACGATATAAGTATTTATACCATCAATAGTGGGCTGATCAATTGCCCCTATAAAGCCATCAAAAACATTAGCCACATAATCATCATCAATTTTAATATTATGATGATTACAACCTAAATATTTAGCACTCCTTGTCGCAATATCCGTTTCATCTTCAACATTAGTTTTATCTTTAAACCCTAGACTGAAAGTATTAATTTGCTTATGGCAGCATTGTTTCATTAAAGCTACGACAGCAGTTGAATCCACGCCACCACTGAGGAAAGCACCTATTTCGACGTCCGCAATCATATGAAATTTTGTTGCTTCTTCTAACTCTAATCTAACAGCCTTTACTGCGTTCTGATAAGTATCTATATGTGGATATCTTGAAGACTTAGCAACCAAATCATAATATTTTCTAATGGTATAACTGCAATCAAGATTTACTTTCATACTATGCCCCGGAAGAAGGTGGTATATTCCTTCAAGCATCGTTTTTGGTTGTTTTACAGAACCATATCTAAAATAATCATTCACTGACTCATAAGATAACTTTTTTGGAAGAATACTAGACGTTAAAAGCGGCTTGAGTTCAGAACAAAAAACAAATTGGCTATCCAAAAAACTATAAATTAGCGGTTTTATGCCGAAACGATCCCGCGCTAAAAATAATGCTTCAACCGACTTATCATAGATGCAAAATGCAAACATCCCCCTGAAATTGTTTACACACTCCTCTCCCCACTCAATATAACTCTTAAGAACTACCTCTGTATCAGAATTTGTTTTAAAAAAATGACCTAGTTTTTGTAGTTGAATCTTAAGTTCTAAATAATTATATATCTCACCATTAAAAACCAAAACAAAGTTTTCGTTGCTGTCTGACATAGGCTGATGAGCTTGATTAGAAAGATCTATAATCGAAAGTCTTGTATGACCAAGAGAAAGGTTACGACGATCATCATAATAAATACCATCATCATCCGGCCCCCTATGAAACAGTTCTTTCGGAAATGGTTGTTCTATATTTTTATAATTTTTACCTATAGACCCGTAGATACTACACATTTTTTTCACCTAACAAATCAGAAATATCATCTAAATATATTTCACATATCTTTTTCCAAGTTAAATTGTCTTTTACATACTGCTTTTGGTCATCGGCAATATCTTTAAAACTTTTCGATTTAACAAACTCGCTTATCTTATGGGATAAAACATCAGTATTACCCACATCATATACTGTTTCTGGTGAAATCGTTTTAAGAACCTCGCTAATTCCACAACCACTTGAAACAATTGTTGCTACACCACACCCCATAGCTTCTAACGGAGCATGCCCCCAAGTTTGATTTTCATTTGGAAAAATGAAAATATCTGACGACAAATACATATCATACATCTCAGAATCATTACTAGGGTAATCTATATCGACAACTATATTTTCACTTTCTAAAGTTTTTTTGTGCTCATTCATGCACCAATCATAATAAGTCTGATCCGTTACAGGTGAATTTAAATAAATAAATATATTACTTTGAACTTCGATAGGAAGTTTTTCATACATTTTTAAAATATCATGAACCCTTCTATAGCTTATAAACCTTGTTAAAGAAAAAATAATTACAGTTTCCTCTGATAAATTATATTTCTCTCTAATTATGTTTTTTCTATCCAATTGAAGGGAGGCTACGGGAACCCCTCCACGCCTTACCAAAGGCACTTTATTATAAAGTCTTTTATATCTACTTAGCATGTTATTATCTAAAACAGCAGATTTATCCACAAATTTATTAATAAGATATCGGTCATATTTAAAATAAATATTTTGAAGTAAAAATTTCCTCAAAAAATACCTTTTATGTTCATCTTTCCATTCTAAAAACCACTTTTCAATTGTGTCGTAGCAAAACCAATAAATCGGTATAGCTTTAATTTTTTTATAATTTATGGCTGCATATACAGATAAAGGCTCCTCGTGAGCAAAAACCAAATCATAGGAATTATCACCATTCAAAATTAAATTAGATACTTTTGTTGCATTTTTTTTAGTAGAGTAAATAAAATAAAGATAGTCAACACCAAAAATATTTATCATTTTTTTTAAAATTTTAATATTGCAAACATTTTTTATAGTTTTTTTGATTAATTTTTTTTGTTTTGCAAAACTGCCAATATTGTTAACCACTTCTCTTGTATAAACTTTATTTATATTTAAGTTTTTTGTTAGTTCGGGATAACATGAGTTTTTATTATATTCATAACAATAAATATCAACCATAACGCCAAGTTCAATTAAATTATTTGCTATTTCAATAACATACCTTTGCGACCCACCCCTATCATTTAAATGTGAATGTATTAATGCTATTTTCATTATTGATATCCTTAAAATTTTTTGTATTTTTTTACAAAACTTTATTCCAATTGCTTATATTTTTAAAGAAAAAAGGGAGGAACTCGGAACTTTTCCAACCTTACAACATAAGCATTTAAAGTATGAGCATGGAATATCAACACTATTTACTATTTCGTAAATAATCATCAAACTTAATTCTATTGAGGTTCAAAACTCCACTTTCCGTCAAATTATTTAATATAATTTTATTGTTACGGCAATACTCAAACAAATGAAACCATTTTCTTAATGAGTGTGACATTGAACTGAGAGACCTTATTGTTGTTTGAAAATTCATAGTTAAGTCTTCTGGATTATGACCATAAGAGTGTGAGTCAGTCCTACCGAGTAAGCTATAGCACAAGCCATTACCATCGACCCCTAAAAAATTTATTTCGCTGCACCCCATATATACCGCACTAGTAATTCCTTGCTCAACTACAGCATTACTATATGTTCTAGTTGTTAAGTCAATTTTTTTCCCAAAAAAATAAGGCGTAACAGTCATACTTCCATCAATCCAATATATTTTATATCGCTCCTTATATGGTCTAAATAAATCTTGATCATGCCAAGCACTATTAAGTAAAAAAGTAACCCCAGGATTTATCTCTGCTATTTCATCCAAAAAGGTTATAGGCCACTCACCTGTAGATAGCTTTGGGTCAACAATTACATGGTATTTTGGTTTTATTATTTCGTATCTAGGATCTAGAAAGGCTCGATTTACCATAAAAACAATTTCGTCTTTGAGAAGAGTTAAATGTTGTTTATTTACAGATGGACCGTTTCCTATAACAAAACATCTTTTGTTCTTATATATACCTTTTAGTTCAATATTTTTTTCAAGCTGCTTATGCTTACCATTAACGATTTTTTCATACAAAAATTTTGTATACCGTAGCTTATTAATAAATTCAAAGTAAAAATCATCAATTTTTTCTTTTGTATTTCTTTTATAACTTTCCATACTAATCCTATGTAATTTGAAACCATAAAATTGTTGGCTTCTTAGAATCAGTTCCAAATCGACCAACAATATCTAATTTTTGCTCATACTTTCCAAATTAAAAGATCAGAAATATCTTTAATTTTTTTCATTAAAGAAGACTTTCCAATGACTTAAACCAAGTTATACTATACCTTTTACAAAAATCATCCCAACTATTTAAATCTGTCCAGTTAGACAACAATACAAAATCCAACCCTGCGTTTTGGGATGCCTGATAATCGTATTTGCTATCTCCAATGAATAAAGCAGGCATAGTGATATTACCGTTTTCGATTTCACGTGCGAGAATAATATCTTTGGTATCGGGACTACCAAAAATCCCAGCATCAAAGTATTTATCTAATCTTTTTTCTGCAAAAACTTCTCTCAGTTCTACTTGATCGCCACCTGACACAATTAACCAATTTGCGTGTTTGGTTTTGGCTTTGAGCTTATCCATGCCTTCAGCGACTTCACAGATTAAAAGAGCTTTTTTGACTTCGTGAGCAAAGTTTTCTAAAAGTTGCTTGAGTTCTGCTTGATCTATGCGCTTGCCTAGAATTTCAGTGAGAAAATACTCAAATTTAGCATAGCGTGAAATACCACCATTTTGTACATGATAGTCTTTTAATATCTGCGCTGGTTCATGTCCGTAAGTTTTAGCGACATCGTAAAAAGCTTGGGTTTTGATTTTATTGGAGTTGAGCACGACACCGTCACAATCAAAAACAAGTGTTTTATATTGGCTAACGTCCAATTTTTGTTTGCTCATAACTTTGCAATTCCTGACTGTACAATCGCCTGTGCGATTTTAAAGTCATCTTCCCAGTCAATATCAAATCCTTGTATTTTATCGAGTGGATAAAGATAAGGCTTTTGACCAATACGATCATCAAGCGTTTGATATATTTCAGCATTCGCCAAAAACACGGCACTATTGATTTCGTGAATAGGATCTAGAGTTTGGGTTCTGGGCCATTTTTCCTTTGTGCGATCATAGTTAATGGGCTTGCTTTCATTCCATAAAAAACCATGGATCAAATTCGTCGTCATCAAAGAGTCGTAACCGTGTTTTTTGACATCAAGATACTTTTCAATGATTTGATCATAGCTTTGTGTGCTTAAAAATGGTGATGTAACATGTGTCCACAGAATTTCACCATTTTCAATCAATTCTAACGCGTGTGCTACGAGTTGATCTGTACTCGTTTCACTGGATGAAAGACTCTCGTCTCTTTTGTGTAGGATGATCTTGGACTCATGCAGTGACGCGGCATAGTCTAGGATTTCATCGTCATTGGTGCTAAGAAAAATCTTATCAATTTGTTTAGCTTTAAGGAGTTGTTTCAGTTTAATTTCAATCAAGCCATTATTAAACTGTGCAAAAGGTTTGATGTTTTTCTTGGGAACGCGCTCACTGCCTTTACGGCAGGGTAAAAATACATTTATGCTCATTCTCCTTCCTTTAATAAACCGTAAACACTTGCCGTAGGTAAACGATATTTTGTCTGCGTAATAGATAATAAGGGTATCGCATTTACATTTTCTTGGTATTGCTCAAACAACTGCATCGTTTCATCATTACGTGTATCCCCTGCCGGGTACCCATCAAAACCTGCCAATAAAACTCGCTTTGCTTTGCCTGACGTCAACACAGCTAAGGCATACATCATGACTAATGAAGTTGGAATAACGCAATGTGACTCTGCAATTTCAAAGGTATCGCATTGAACTTTTAGACCAAAATCTAGCAACTCTTTACCTGCTAAGGAATCCAACACGTCTTTTGGTAACATACTGGCTGGGGTTATCAATGGTTGCGGAAGGTGTACATGAGTATCACAATCAGCTAATAAACGAATAGGATGACAGGCAACCCGCAAATCAATCATCTCTTGGGCGATAGAGGATTGTGTATTAAGAGCTAATACAATTGGTTGGTGTTGCAGGATATAGTCTTCAATTATATGGCGATGTTTTGCTACACCTGGACCCGTACCAAGCAACAATACTTCTTGATCTTTAAAACGAGTTTGAGGTTTCCAGCTGCCCCGCGGTTCACCTAAATAGAAATGGCGTGCTGCATCAAGCGTATTGAGGCTAAAGCTTTTACCACCTTCAATTTTTAAATGCTCAATGACAGCAAGAATGTCTTCTTCTGTAAAACGACTGTCTGAGAGCATATGTTGGATATAAGTTGGGTGAATACCAAATTGTCCAGCAAGATAGTAATATGGATTGGTACCCCAACCATAGTGCTCTTGCATCGGGGTGAAGTGTCTGCGGATCAATTCTAAAAGCTTGGTGATATTCCCTTGCTGTTGACGATAAGGTGCTAGGGCTAAAGCCAAATATTCAGTTTGTACGTTACCAGGGCCTCGCCCCATACCAGTCACAGTGCTATCTACCCAAGTGACACCCACTTCTACTGCAGCCATAGAATTGGCTAAAGCTTGATTCATATTGTCGTGAGCGTGAATACCGATCTCTCCTGACCATGTCTGGCGAATTAAACCGATAATATGTTTAACTTGAGATGGATTTAAGCTACCCATTGAATCAGCAAAGTACAAAGCATCGATCGGATATTGCTTGGCAATCTCAGCAAGAGAAACGACTTCTTCATCACTACGATCCGCAATTTGCATCAGGTTAAAGCCGACTAAATAGCCTTTTTCTTTCAACCAAGTGGCGGCAGGTAAAGCACTTTCAAATTCATGTACATGACAAGCAATACGCACTAGACTGACAGGGCTTTGGGCTTTGGGTTCAAAGAGTTTTTCTAATAACTTCTCCATATTTTGCTGTTGTGGCACCAATTCAGCGGCGTTGACCATCACGCCTATTTTCTCTTCCAATTCAGCGGGAATTGGCAAACTATTTAAAAACGCATCAGTACTGTAGGCAAAACCACCTTTAAATCCAGAATTTTTTAGGGAGCGTAAGCCAATTTCAACAAAATCAACTTTTAATGCAGCCATGGCCTCAAGATAAGAAGCAACCAATTCGGGTTCAAAATCCCAGTTATTGTAATAACCACCATCTCGAAGAGTGCAGTCTAAAAGTTTAAAATCACTAGCAACACTCATCATAGATTTCCAAAAGTTTTTTATTTCTGTTTTCTATCGTGTAATCTTTATAGTATTTGTTTATTGCATTTAATGTTTGTTTTTCTAAAAAAACTCTATCTTCACTATATTTCTCAAAAGCTACTACAAGTTTTTTTATCGTTTTATCAAATTTGCCACTGTCAATGTAGTTTTTGATAGTTTTTTCAAATTCTTTATTGGTTTCCCATTCAATGCCATATTTGGTAACATCATAGACATTGATTGGCACATCTATTTCTATTCCATTATCATAGTTTATAAAATCTTTTGAGTGTTGTGCTCTGTAAGTAATAATGGGCTTACCATAAGATGTTGCTTCAATAGCTGTTATGCCATCTGTTAGAGTCAATGCCAAAACCACATCAGATTGATTATATAATTCATTTTTTAACTCGTTTGATAAAGGGGCTTGCCTAATTAATCGTATGCTCTTATGAAGCCTAACGCTTATTTTTTCTGGTATATCGTAACTTACTAACGTCAATGTAGCATTACTTGTATCGACACATTTAAACAATTCCCAAGCCTTAAGAACAAGCTCAACACCTTTTGTTTGATAATTTGAAGCGATAAACAAAAAGTTAATCGGCTCTGTTTTTGTCTTTATCCTTTTCCCCGCTGAAATATTATCACTCCATGGAATATGTATAACGACTGATTTTTCTAGAATATTTTCTTCAGGAAAATAGAATTTAAATAAATCTTTTTGACCATTTGAGATAAAAATAATTTTTTTAAGTTTTTCACTAAGATATAGTTCCTTAATTTTTAGCTGTCGATTAAAGTATTCAATAGGCTCTCGTGGGAAGTCTTCATAAAAAGCCATGATCGAAAATGGATGATCAATTATCTCTAAAATATAATCATGCTCCAAATCTTCTTTAGCCCCCCCCATAACCAAATGTAGCAACTTAGCATTTCTTTTATTTGAGTATTTTTTCGGTGGTTTATTTTTTAACTCATCAAAAGCTGGGTGTATAAAATCAGATTTATAGGGAAAATAAATTTTAAATGGACTTGAAACATATCTCATTCTTAAAATATATTCACTAACTTTCTTTAGCTTTCTTATAAATCTATTAGTTTTTATGCTTTGTGAAATACTCACCGTAATTTCCTTTCTTCTTATAAAAATGCACCAAATAAAAATGCAACCCAAAAAGCATAAAAGATATAATCGCTGTTGATAGAGCAGCACCTAAAAGCCCAAAATGATCTATAAAATAATAATTAATATAAATATTAATAAAACCCGCAGTAATATTAATGGGAACACTAATATGATTTTTTTCAAAAATTTGATAAAAACAAGCCATTAGCATTCCTGCAATTTGAAAAAATGAAGCAAGCACGAGTACCCACAAAAATTCTAAAGACTCAATGTATGAATACTCAATATAATAACTTGCCAAAATATACACTAATCCATAAAGTCCAATCCCAATCGCCAAAGATACCCCTAAAAATATAAAAATAATTTTATATACCCTTACAAAGGATATATCCAAATTCTTCTCCTTAAAAAGATATGGAAGCCATACATTTTGAAAAGATTGAAAAACCAGCATCAAAATACCAATAACTACCATAGCAAAACTAAAAATGCCAAGTGCGGCATTATCTAATAGTTTTTCTATAACAAAACGATCACCGAAAGCTATAAAAAAATTAGAAAAACTTCCTAATGCTATAGGAAGTCCGTTTTTAACACCTCTTTTGTAAAAAGTTAGTGCTCTATTTGAAAATCTAAAATGATGTTTTTTTACAAACAAATGATAATAAAGAATAAGAATTAGAGCATAACTACCTAGCATAGCTAAAATTCTGAGCTCATCTTTCGGTAAAGGGAAAAAATATAAAAGAAACAAAGCAAAAATATTAATAATAGAAAAATCAACTATATTTTTCTTTTGAATCATTTTTATATTTTCTGATTGATATAAAAATGACATAAATATCTGATTTAAAGACATTAAGATTGCAAGCGAAACCATGCTATAGAAAATCAAATCACTAATAATAAACTTAAAAAAAAAGTCTACAAAAGAATCCTTGAAAAAAACAAGCAATGCCCCAAAAAATAAAAAAGAAGTAAGTAATATTATATGAATATTTTCTATTAGCACATCACGTGTATATTCATCACTATGGTAAAAACGGTTTAGTGTTACATGCTGCCCAACACCAAACACAAATGACATCATTCCAACAATTGAAAAAATATAGCTATAATTACCGAACTCCTCTTGAGTCATAAGGTTTAAGTAAACAGGAAGAAGAACAAAACCCAAACCCTTTACTAATACGTCTACTGAAAAAATTTTGATAAATCTTTTTTTAATTTCAACTCTCTTCAACTTTCAGAAACCCACTTTATCATCTTTCTAACGCCTACTGCCCGATTTACTTTTGGAACCCAGTCCAGCATTGTTTTAGCTTTAGCAATATCTGCCACAAAAACCCTTTGATCACTTTCTCTAGCTGGCAATTGTTGATATGTCATTGTGATATCTAATTCTTGCTCTAAGAAAGAAAATAACTCTAATAATGATGATGAGTTTTCAATTCCTCCACCAATATTAAACGCTTGGCCTTTAATGGTTTCAATATTGTCGGCGGCTTTTAAATAAAGCGCCACGCAATCGCTGGCATAAAGCAAATCACGAACTTGCTTGCCATTACCTGAGATTGTAAAGGGCTCTTCTGCAGTTCCATTTTTAATCTCAATAGCCTTTTGGGTAAACCAGCCTAACCACCCTTGATCAGCGGTTGCAAACTGTCTTCCGCCAAACATGGATGAATGCCTAAACACAGCGGTTTTAAGCCTGTAAATACGTGCAAAATCTAGCATGTATTGATCGGCGCTGCCTTTGGATGTTCCGTATGGAGAATGGAAGTCTAAGTTAACGCTTTCATCAAAACCATTAGGCTTATCAATACATTCATAGCGAGTTTCTGTTTCACGATATTCAAACTGTTCAAGATCGCCATAGACTTTATTCGTGGACGAATAAATAATTGTGCTTTCAGGTGAATATAATCGCACGGCATTTAGTAGATTAAAACTCCCTCCTACATTGACTTCAAAATCCATTCTTGGGTCGGCAATAGAAGTGGTCATTGCTACTTGACCAGAGAGGTGGTAAATAACATCCGGTTTATGAGCCTTAATCGTTCTTTCAACATCGTTAGTATTACGGATATCGCCATGTATAAACACAAACTCACCTTGTAACTTTAGCCACTCTAGATTTTGATAGCTGCCATGTCGATATAAACTATCAAAAACGACTAATCCATGTCCCAACTCTAAAATTTTACTCGCAATATTAGAGCCTAAAAATCCGCAGCCACCTGTAATTAGATATTTCATAAACTTTCCTTTAAACTATGTTCGAGACCCTGCTGTAAAAGCACTTGGGAATTCCAACCAAGCTGACGCAAGGCTTGATTATCAACTTTAAACTCCATAATTTCGCCTTCCCGGTAAGGTATTGCTCCGAAATTTAATTGGGTTGTGGTTTTACCATATAATTTCTCAAAAACCCATTTTAGATTCTCAACAAAAGTTTTAATCTCTGTAGATTCACCGGTACCTACTTCAAATTCACTAAATTCAGGCAAGTCCTTTGACTTTTTCAGTACTATTAGAAAGGCAGAAACCACATCATCAATGTAAATAAAATCTCTTCTTTGGACGCCTGAGGTCAATTTTATCTCCGGTGCATTCTCTTTTAACTGCGTGACAAGCGAAGCAATGAACTTGGTAGAGTCATCTTTTGGCCCATACATGTGTTCAAGCTTTAAATTTATGACTTGAATTTTAGATGAGTGTTGCTTTAACCAATCTACCAGTTGCTTTTTTGACAGGCTATAGGTGTTTAAATTTCTAGGCAATAAAGAATCGGTATTGATAAACGTAGTCACTTTATGATTAACTGCTGTTTCCAATATTTTTAATCCGAAGACTAAATTAGTTTCGACAATTTCACTGGTTGAACTACCATTGCGTCCATAGTGACAAGCCGTATGTATCACAACATCAATGTGCTGTTGTTCAAATGCGACCTCTAATGGTTGCATATCTACATCGTAACTGGTGACTTGATCTATTAAATGCTTTATACGCCAAAGATTTGAGGTTGAGCGCTTTAAAATAGCGACCTTGTGACCGTTTCTTAAAAGCGCTTCAAGCAAATAACTACCCAAAAAACCCGTCGCGCCGGTTAATAGAACAGTTGGTTTAGACATCTAAAAGTTCACACCAAAAAACTCTTCAAGCTTTTCGGCAATGTAATCTAATTGCTCTTTACCCAGACCAGGGTAAATACCCAACCACAGGGTTTGATTCATGGTGATATCCGTATTGGTCAATTCACCTACCACCCTGTGCTCAATCCCTTCAAAATACGGTTGGCGAATTAAGTTTCCTGCAAACAGTAAACGTGTACCGATTTTGTTTTGGTCTAGGTATTTCGTCAAATCAACACGACTCACACCTGCAGTATCTTTCAAAGTAACGGGGAAACCAAACCATGATGGAGTCGAGCCTTCTGTCGGTTCAGTCAGTTCTATAAAATCAGTCACGGTTGCTAGACGATTTTTAAGGTAGTCAAAGTTGGCGTTACGCTTTTCAATAAACTCAGGTAAACGTTTTAACTGTGCTAAACCGCATGCGGCTTGCATATCGGTAATTTTTAGGTTGTATCCTAAATGTGAATAAGTATATTTATGGTCATAGCCTTGTGGTAATGAACCGAGTTGCATATTAAATCTGGTACCACAAGTATTATCACACCCTGGCTTACAATAACAATCTCGACCCCAGTCACGGAAAGATTCGGCTATCAAAGCTAACTTCGCATCATTTGTAAAAACTGCACCGCCCTCTCCCATGGTCATGTGATGCGCAGGGTAAAAACTTAATGTAGCGATATCGCCCCATGTACCAACCATCTTGCCATCAAACTTTGCGCCCAAGGCATCACAGCAGTCTTCAACTAACCATAAATGATGCTTTTCACAAATCGCTTTCACTTTAGCAAGATTAAATGGATTTCCCAATGTATGGGCGAGCATAATGGCTTTTG
>Ga0210012_1003642_pt1 | contig 12534 bp, 10 predicted proteins | sample CryGeymeta201504_FD_183974 | JGI IMG/M metagenome (GOLD analysis project Ga0210012, IMG submission 183974) | Groundwater microbial communities from Crystal Geyser aquifers in Utah, USA - Crystal Geyser metaG 2015-04 (SPAdes) (version 2) | ecosystem: Environmental > Aquatic > Deep subsurface >... | reverse complement strand
TACAAATTTCACAATCCTGAAGGCTTATATTTTGTCAGTTTTGCTGTAGTAGGTTGGTTAGATGTGTTTACAAGGAACGAGTACAAAGATTTATTTTTAGAAAGTTTGGAGTTCTGTCAAAAAAATAAAGGATTGGAAATCCATGCTTGGTGTATTATGACAAGTCATGTGCATTTGGTTTTCAGAAGTATTGGTGGTCAAAAACCGGAATTATTGATAGGCGATTTAAAAAGATTCATGAGTCGTTCAATTGTTAAAAGCATCGAAGAAAATGCTAAAGAAAGTCAAAAGGAATTTTTGTTAGATTTTTTTAAAAAGGAAGCGGCTAAAAGTTCAAATGTTCATCAATACCAATTTTGGAGACATGACAATAAGCCCATTGAGCTTTGGAGCAACAAAGTAATCAAGCATAAAATTGATTACACCCACAGCAATCCTGTTGAAGCAGGTTTGGTTTATAAGCCCGAAGCTTATGTTTACAGTAGTGCTAAGGATTATGCAGGAGAGAAAGGGTTGTTAGATGATGTGGTCGTTTTTCAAATGTTTGACTAGTGAAGCCACACGAAACTGGTGATGCCACACGAAAGGATTCGTGCGGCAGCGTGGATTTAGTTATTAAAGAAGCAGCATAACCAACATGGGAAGCCTGTAGAAACGCTAAACGATAAAAAAAATGGAGTAAGTTTATCTTACTCCATTTTTTATCATTTTTTTGAATATGAGAAATCGCAATTTTGTGTGGCTATTTTTCTTTGTTTATCTTATTGGTTTTAATATTAATTACTCTCAAGTAAAAGAAATCACTCTGATAGATAGTGATGAAAAGGACATTATTAGAGATGTAAAAATACTAACAAAAAATGACAGTGTTTTTGCTACATCAAATGAACTTGGCCATATCTATCTAGATTTAGAATTTCTAAAGGAAAATAAATACTTTGAAATAAAAACAAGTCATTTTCTTTATAATAGTATAACAATTAATATCAACACATTAACTGATACAATATATTTAGACAGGAAACCATATTTTCTCGATGAAGTAGTTGTCACTGCACCTAAAAAGGAGAAACAGTTTTATAAAATAAGTGCCTATTTTAGAAGTTGGCGCTTGTCAAATAGTAAGCTTCAAAATTATGTCGAAGGGTTAAAGGAAGTTGTTATTCCATATGATAGCTCAAAAAGTACAAGGGAATATTTTACAGCTTATATTTCCTTTAAAGACAGCCTTTTTAATAAAAATTTTATTGATATTTCAATTGGAGGCGATGGTTATTTATTCACCAAGATTTACAGAGAAGATTATTATACGAGGTTTAAAAATAATTATGAGTTAATTAAAAAATCAGCATATAACTTTGATTTAAAAGAAGATAATTCAATTGTTGGAAATGTGAAATTTGATATTGATAATCAAATTTGTGAAATCATCAAAAAAGATGTTGCAGATGGTGTGAAAATATTTGGCAAATCACTATCCTATAAAAATTATGTGTATAAAAATGGAATAATCTTGGAAAACGACATCTCCAAATGAGCAGAAATACAATTAAAAAAGAGGTTAAGAGTAAAAACAAAATAATCACGGTTGAGACTGTAACCGAAATTTATGTTTTTAATGTTGATTATCAGCATGTGGAAAAGCCAAAAAAATACAAAAACATTATTAATCCCGACAAAAGTTTTTACAACAGTCTCTTTTATGAAGAATATAGAAAAAAATATCCATTACAACCTGAAATTGAAGTACAATTAAATAACTTAAAGTTTAATGAAAACTCTTATTGAATTAAAAATAAGCATTTTATACACCCTTCTAATTTTACTAAGCTCTTGTTTTAAATATAAAGAAGTATATAGGGAATAAGAACAATTAAAAAAGTTACCAGAAAATGAATTGACAAAGATTGATTTAATTAGTTACATCGATATGGAAACTGTTCATTCAGAGGAATTTGAAACATCATTTAAAATTAAAAATGTTGGGAAAAATGTGATGAACAATATTTTTATAAAAGGAATTTGCAGTTGCACAACTTTCGATATTTATAAAAAATCACTACAACCAACTGAAGAACAAAAAGTTAATATTACAATAACCTTATTTGATGAAAAAGCCTATTTTTTAAAAGAAATTTATGTTTATGGCTCTTTTTATCCATATTTAAGAAAAATTCAAATTGTTGGCAACAAAAATTAATTATGATTGTGGATATTTTCTTTGATCAATAATCCCCCGCTCCCGTGCGAGTCCTCTCGCGTGGGTCTTTCTCAAACTCCCACAAAATCAGCGCATATTAACCGAGATATCTTGATAAGCTATAAAAACAAAACCCCGACAACTGAAAGATGCCGAGGTTTTGCAATTAACCAACCAAAACTTATTATTATGAATAATAATTCACTACAAAAATACGCCAACAGGCTGTGAAGATGTTGTTAAAAATAAAGTTTAACTTAAATTTGACATCGTGTTAAATATCAAAGCGTTCCGCGCAATTCTTGTTCTCTTTCGATGGCTTCAAACAGGGCTTTAAAATTTCCTTTGCCAAAAGATTTAGCACCTTTTCTTTGGATGATTTCAAAAAACAGCGTGGGCCTGTCCGAAACCGGTTTTGTAAAAAGCTGCAAAAGGTAACCTTCGTCGTCGCGGTCTATCAAAATGCCTAATTTTTTGAGCGGTGCTAAATTTTCGTCAATTTTGCCCACTCTGTCAAGCACCGTGTCGTAGTAGCTTTCAGGCACATAGAGAAATTCTACGCCGTTGTTTTTGAGTTGCGTCACCGTATCGATGATGTTGTCGGTGGCTACTGCTATGTGCTGCACGCCTGCACCGTTGTAGAAATCGATGTATTCTTCAATCTGCGATTTTTTTCTGCCTTCCGCCGGCTCATTAATCGGAAATTTGACGCGTCCGTTGCCGTTGCTCATCACCTTGCTCATCAGGGCAGTATATTCGGTCGAGATATCTTTGTCATCAAAAGAAACCAGCTGTTCAAACCCCATCACTTTGGCATAAAATTCACACCATTTGTTCATTTCGTTCCAGCCCACATTGCCAACCATGTGATCGATGTATTTCAACCCAACTGGTTTTGAAACAGTAGGTGCTTCCCATTTTTTATAACCGGGAAGAAAAGCCCCGTGGTAGTTTTTTCGTTCGACAAATAAGTGGACTGTTTCGCCATAGGTGTGAATGCCTGAGATGACGGCTTCGCCATTTTCGTCTTTCAAAACTTTGGGTTCGAGATAAGATTTTGCACCGCGTGTGGTGGTTTCCAGCCAACTTTTGGCAGCATCATCCACCCACAAAGCTATGACTTTCACCCCGTCGCCGTGTTTGTTGATGTGGACGTTGATTTCTCCATCAGGTTTGAGTGGTGAGGTGAGTACCAATCGGATTTTATCTTGTTGTAAGACATAAGAAACGCTGTCTTTAGAGCCGGTTTCGAGCCCTTTGTAAGCCACCGGTTCAAAACCCCAGGCTTTTTGATAGTAGTAAGCCGCTTGCTTGGCATTGCCGACATACAGTTCGACAAAATCAGTGCCCATCAAGGGTAGAAAATCCGAGCTGTTTGTTGATTTGTAGGTATTCATTATTAATTATAAGTTATTTTTTATTCAATCAGTTTTTATTTTTGAGTGTTTAGTTTTGAGTTGTTTTAAAATCAAATTTCATCACTCATCACTTAAAACGAAGCACTAAAAACTCATTATTCTCCTTCCAACCATGATTGCATATAGGTTTCATCGGCAATTTTCATAGCTTCTTCGGTTAGTTGGAGAGGTTTGAAAGTGTCTACCATCACGGCGAGTTCATCAGTTTTTTGTTTGCCGATGCTACGTTCTACGGCTCCCGGATGCGGCCCGTGTGGAATGCCGGCCGGATGCAGGGAAATGTGACCGGCGGCAATGTCGTTCCGGCTCATAAAATCGCCATCGACATAATACAGCACCTCATCCGAATCGATGTTGCTGTGGTTGTAGGGAGCGGGAATGCTCAGCGGATGATAGTCATACAACCGAGGCACAAAACTGCATACCACAAATGCATCGGTTTCAAAAGTCTGGTGTACCGGTGGCGGTTGATGGATGCGTCCTGTGATGGGTTCAAAATTGTGTATCGAAAACGCATAGGGGAAGTTGTATCCGTCATAGCCGACCACATCAAACGGATGGGTGGCATAGACCAAATCGAATATATCGTTTTGCTTTTTGGTTTTGATTAGGAATGAACCTTTTTCGTCATGCGATTCCAATTCGGAAGGCCTTCGGATGTCGCGTTCGCAATAAGGCGAATGCTCCAACAATTGTCCAAACCAGTTTCTGTAACGTTTGGGTGTGTATATCGGCCGGTGCGATTCAATGATAAACAAGCGGTTGTCTTCGGTGTCAAATTCGATTTGATAGATGGTTCCGCGCGGTATCAGCAGGTAGTCGCCATACGAGAAAGTGAGATTGCCCAGCATGGTTCGGAGTTTTCCGCAGCCGCGATGGATAAAAATGAGCTCGTCGCTGTCTGTGTTTTTGTAGAAATAATCTTTGGTGGAATGTTTGGGTGCAGACAACACGATGTTGCAATCCGAGTTGGTCAGGATGATTTTCCGACTTTCGAGAAAATCTTTTTCCGGTGGCACTTCAAATCCCCTGAAGCGATAGGGCTGTATGTTATTTGCCCTTGCAATTTTGGGAGCTGCGGAATAGGTTGCCACAATTTCTTTAAGCTGCGTCGGGCGGTGGTGGTGATACAGATTGCTGTACATGCCATCAAAGCCGACAGTACCGAAAAGTTCTTCGTAGTAAAGCGAGCCATCCGGTTTTATGAAGCGGGTGTGTCTTTTAGGCGGAATGCTTCCAAGGCTGTGATAGAAAGGCATATTATTGTTTTTTAGAGTTGAAAGAACTTTGAACTTAGCCGAAGGTTTATGAATTTGAAAGCTAAAAATAAAATACTATCAAATCAATTGATAGTAAGGCATAGATAAAAGAAATTCACTCCGGATTTCTTTTAATCAGGAATTGTAGATACGCCATTAAGTTTTCACAAAACACTTTCATACCTACAAATATCAAAAAAAGTTGGGATAAAACCTTGTGATTTAACAGAAATCGGAAAAACAGCCGCATCGAATCAATATTTAAAACCAAAAGCCGAGGTTAAAAAACCAGGTAGAATTGCCTGTTTCCGGCGACCAAGTGTATTTAATTTCAACCGGCCCGATGAAGGTTTCTAAGCCGTAGCCCAAAGCATATCCGGTAAATTCGGGGGAATTAATCCAATTGTTGCTTTCAAAAAGCCCATCGGCAGTATTGGAGAAATTTCCTGAAAAATTAAAATGGTTTTTATTCATGAATTCATAGTCAAAATTGAAAAGAGCTTTCACGTAACTATCTCCTGAAATTTCCAAATAATCATAACCGTAAAAAGGGGTAATGTTGTTGACAAAATGATTGCCGTAGCCACCCAACAAAAAGTCTAAACCTCCTATTTCTGAGCCATCTATCCTAAATCCACCCTCGGTGCTGAGTGTCATCGCAAGTTTCGGGAACAGTTTAAATGATGTCATAAGTCTCGCTTTTCCGATAGAAAAATTTTCAAAAACGTTGTTGAAATCGGATGAAGAAAAGTAATTGTGAAATTCCCCTTCAAATAGCACCCCTTTGGTCGGAAAATATTTATCATCGAGCGAGTCAAATTTGAGAAATCCATAAAAACTATAAAAGTCGCTATCCTCAAAAAAGGTAAGGCTGTTGTCTATGGAAAAAGTTTCGGTTGAAATGCGCAATCTTTTGTGTTCCAGCCCAAATCCAATAGAAAAAACCTGTTTGAAAAGTGTTTGGAAATAAATCTGATTGGTCAGGTCAGAATAGTCGATATCTAATTTGTTGATGTTTCCGGGATTGGGCAAGTTAAAGGGTGGACGGCTTTGAAAAACATCAAAATCTAACGATTGGGTAAATTGATTGTAATCGGAATTGATACCGAAACTGAATCCGAAACCTCTGTCTATGTAATACTGCATTTTGTAGCGCACATTGTCACCCAAAATCAAATCGAATGAAGCCACATCGTTGTCGGTTATAAACCTTTTTTTGGTGACATTGATCAAAGCCCCACTTTTGTACAAATCGTCGTAGTGTATGCCCATTCGCAAAAACATATCGTCCGGATTCTCTCTAAGTTTCATTTTTAAAATATGCTGTCCGATTGTATCCTCTTCCATTTTATACTTGATGCTTTTAAAGCTATTGGTCGCAGCAAGGTTGTTTAAGCCTTCATTGAATTTTTTATAGGTAATGCTGTTCGGCGCTTTAAATTTTAATTTTCCAGTAACATATTGCCTTGTGTAGTTTTTTATTCCTTCTACCTTGACTCTATCAATGCGGATTGTGTCTGAATTTTTTGGAATAGCTGATTTCTTCAAGTTGGCGTTTTGTCTGCTTGCCAATTCATCCAATTGATCTTGTTTGAGTTCGGCCGCAATAATCCCGTTTTTGATAATGGCATCGCCCTGGCTGAACGAAACCACATTAAAAGCTTCTATGTCGGGCTTGATGTAGATATCGGTTCTGGAAATTTTGTCTTTCATCGAACTACCGGCCTGTAGATTAGAAATTTGCAGCAGGACATCGGTTGCTGATTTCAGTTCGTCTTTATTGAGTAGGCGGTCTTGCACGTCTATTCCGATGATGACATCGGCACCCATGGCTTTTACCTCGTCTAGCGGATAATTGTTTACCACGCCGCCGTCTATCAACAATCTATCGCCGATTTGTACCGGCTCAAAAAGCGATGGGAAAGCTCCACTGGCAGCGATGGCTTCGGGCAAATAGCCGTGGTCAAGTATGACTTGCTCGCCAGTTTCTACATCGGTTGCCACGCAAAAGAACGGAATAGGCAACTTACCGAAATCATCGATATCGCGTACGTGGTTTGTAAGCCTGAATAGGAGGTTATAAACGTTTTGCCCTTTTGAAATGGAAGATGGAAAGGCAATTTTAAAATGTTTGAATGGCAAGGTCAGCACATAGCGTTCGGCATCTTCCTTTTCATAAAATGTTTTAGCACTTCTGGGCAGGCCATCTTGGATGAGTGCGCCAAAATCAATAGCCTTAAAAATAGAATCAAGCTGGTTGGCCGTGTAGCCGGAAGCATAAAGTGCTCCGACTATGGCACCCATGCTTGTACCACCGATATAATCTATTCGAATCCCCACATCTTCGATTACTTTTAATGCACCAATGTGTGCAAAGCCCTTGGCACCGCCTCCACTAAGTACCAAACCGACTTTGATGCCTTTTTTGAGGCTGTCTTTCTGAACGAAGGTATTTTGACCATGAACAATAAGCCCGGAGCAAAGTATCAATCCAAAAAAAAGGTCAGTTAATCGGATTTTGTAGAAAGTATTCATAGACTAATTTGGCTTTTGAAGCGCCTAATATTTTTGTTAAATCTTCTTTTGTGGCTGTTGAAATCCGCTTGACTGATTTAAAACTATTTAATAACTGTAGTTGCGATTGCTCCCCGATGCCTTTTATTTGTTCCAAACTGCTGTGCAATGATGCCGAACTCCGTTTGTTTCTATGAAAGGAAATACCGAATCTATGCGCCTCATTTCTAAGTTGTTGAATAATTTTTAAAGTTTCCGACTTTTTATCCAAATACAAAGGGATGCTGTCATTTGGAAAGTAAATTTCTTCCAATCTTTTTGCGATACCAATAATACTAATTTTTCCGCGCAATTCTAACTTTTCCAAGCTTTTTAACGCTGCCGATAGTTGGCCTTTGCCGCCATCGATGACAATCAGTTGCGGAAGCGGTTGATTTTCTTCCAACATACGCTTGTAACGCCTGAAAACCACTTCTTCCATCGAGGCAAAATCATCGGGGCCTTCCACGGTTTTGATGTTGAAATGACGGTAGTCTTTTTTGCTCGGTTTCCCGTTTCTGAAAACTACACAAGCTGCCACCGGGTTCGTCCCTTGAATGTTTGAATTGTCAAAACACTCAATGTGGACAGGCTCTGCCGACATTCTCAAATCCTTTTTCATTTGTGCCATCAATCTTTTTTCGTGCCTTTCCGGATCGGTTATTTTGATTTGTTTCAATTTGTCGAGCCTGAAATAAACCGCGTTTCGATGCGAAAGCTCCAAAATTCTTTTTTTGTCGCCGATTTTCGGGATGTGGATGTTGACATTCTCACCCAAATCAACCGGAAAAGGAAGATAGATTTCCCGGTTTTTCGAATCAAACCGTTGCCGAAGTTCGATGATGCCCAATTGAAACAATTCCTCCTGCGGTTCGTCCAACTTCTTCTTGAGTTCGAGTGTATGCGAACGCACAATCGAGCCGTGTGCAATTTGTACATAATTGACATAAGCCGCCGTTTCATCAGACAGTATGCTGAACACATCGACATCATGAATACTCGGGTTGACAACGGTTGACTTGGCCTGATAATTTTCTAAAACAACTATTTTTTCTTTGATATATTGCGCTTTTTCAAAAGCCATCTCAGTTGCGAAAGCATACATTTCCCTTTTAAAATTCGAGATAGATGTTTTAAAATTTCCTTTCAAAATTTCACGGACGGCATCCACTTTTGTTTGATAAGCTTCCGGGGATTCTTTCCCCTCACAAGCCCCTTTGCAGTTGCCTAAATGGTATTCGAGACAGACTTTAAATTTTTCGTTTTCAATATTCTTTTGACTTAAGTCGAAGGTACAAGTCCGCAACGGATACAATGATTTGATGAGGTCTAATAAAGTGTGGATGGTTTTGAAATTGGTGTAAGGGCCAAAATATTCCGAACCGTCTTGTGTCATTCTCCGTGTAGCGAAAATTCGCGGGAAAGCTTCTTTTTTGATGCAAATCCACGGATAGGTTTTATCGTCTTTGAGCAGTACGTTGTAGCGCGGTTGATGCTCCTTGATGAGGTTGTTTTCCAACAACAATGCATCGGTCTCTGAGCCGACTACGATGTGCCGGATGGACGCTATTTTTTTGACCAATACACGAGTTTTTCCACTTTGCAGGTCTTTGTTGAAATAGGAAGAAACCCGTTTCCGCAAGTTCTTTGCTTTGCCGACATACAAGATTTTGCCCGCTTTATCAAAATATTGATACACGCCCGGAAGTTCGGGCAGCGTTTGTAGTTGGATTGAGAGCTCTGTTTCCGGCATGCAACAAAATTAGGACTTTTTAATGTGAACGCAAGCGATCCAAATCACAACGATGGCAGGAAGATGTTTAACACGTCATCCTAGTGGATGATAAAAGGAGTAAGGTTGATTTAATATATCTTTGGAATTAAGAAAAAATCAATTTCAGTTGAATCTATTTTAATCGTACAATCTTATGAAAAATATCCGCCTCTCTTTTTTTGTTTTATTGCTAATCTCTGTTGGATGCAAAAATGATCCGGAACAAAAACCTGAATTCAACAAGAAAAGTTGGGTTATGGAAGGATTTCAAAAAGCAGACAGCATCAACCCCATTTTAAAGCCATCAGCCGAAAGCCGGTTTTTTTGCCCGATATCCGGTCAGGAAGTGGCATGGGAAGCACGAAACACTTTGAATCCGTCGGCTGTTGTCAAAGACGGGAAAGTCTATTTGTTTTATCGCGCGCAAGACCCATCGGGTACTTCCCGGATTGGGTTGGCCATCAGCTCGGATGGTTTGCATTTTGAAACTTCTCCCCAACCGATTTTTTACCCGGCTGACGATGCCATGAAAGTTTACGAATGGAATTTGAACAAACAAGCCGGGATCCCTCAACCTGAGGGTTGTGCCACCTGCTATTTTGACGGCGTAGAAGACCCGCGGATTGTGGAGCGCGAAGACGGAAGCTACCTCATGACCTACACGGCTTATGATGGGAAAACCGCACGTCTGGCACTGGCAACATCAAAAGATTTAACCACCTGGGAGAAAAAAGGCCTCGCTTTCAATGCTGAAAAATACATTGATAAATGGTCTAAATCCGGAGCGGTTGTCTGTAGAAAATCCGGTAGCAAAGTTATTGCAACCAAAATTAACGGGAAATATTGGATGTATTTTGGAGACACCGACCTATCCATCGCTTATTCCGAAGATTTGATTCATTGGACAATAGCCGAAAATGAAGAAAACCAAAAGATGATTACAGTCTTGCACCCGCGCCCAGGTTTTTTTGACAGCAGATTGGTTGAGCCCGGTCCCTACGCGTTGCTGCTAGACGAAGGCATCTGGCTGATTTACAACGCTAGCAATGCCGCCAACTTTAACGATTCTCAGCTATCAAAGTTCACCTATTCCGCTGGACAAGCCTTGTTTGATAAAGAAAATCCGGTAAAAATGATTGACAGGGAGGCAACTTACTTCATTCATCCCGACAAGGATTATGAGAAAATAGGAGAAGTAAACGATGTCTGTTTTGTAGAAGGGTTGGTATTTCTCAAAAACAAATCATATTTGTATTACGGCACAGCAGACTCAAAAGTCGCCGTGGCCGTACGAGAATAGTTTTTTACGAGGTTCAATCCCGACAAGCCTTCCCAGCTGCATCAGGCGGTTTGATTCCCGTTTTTTAGTATTATCTTTGAATCAAACCAGATTTCCTCTTAACTTTGGGTTATGACAAAAAAGCTAATCGGCCGTGTCGAAACTGCTGACTTTCCGGATTTGGGTTTGATAAATGTGCCCGTCAAGATTGACACTGGAGCATACACGAGTTCTATTCATTATCAAGAAATGACAGAAAAGAACAGCAAGTTGTATTGTGTTTTTAATAATTTTCCAAAAAATTCATTCAAAAGGCAAGTTGTTGTTTTTGAAGATTTTAGAACTACTCTCGTCAAAAGTAGCAACGGGATACCTCAAAAAAGATACAAAATCAAAACTACTGTTATTTTTTTTCAAAAAAAATACAAGATAAGCCTTACACTTGCAAAAAGGAAAAGTATGCGCTATCCTGCACTCTTAGGCAGAAAATTTCTATCCGGAAAATTCGTCATCGACTCATCACGAGTAAACCTATCAAAAAACAAATAAAGAACATCCGATGAACATCGTTATATTATCAAGAAACTCTGATTTGTACTCCACCAAACGCTTGGTAGAAGCAGGTCAAAAGCGCGGGCATCAAGTTGAAATAATCGATCCGCTACGTTGCGACATTATTATCGAAAAAAAGAGGCCTGAAATTTATTACAAAGGCCGGCATCTAAGCGACATTCAGGCAGTCATTCCGCGGATTGGCGCATCTATTACGTTTTACGGTACGGCTCTTGTCCGCCAATTTGAGATGATGCATGTATTTACCACCGTTGAATCGCAGGCCTTGGTGCGTTCGCGAGATAAGTTGAGAAGCCTTCAAGTACTTAGTAGGGCAGGATTGGGATTGCCTAAAACAGTTTTTACCAATTATTCGCGCAATGTAAAGGAAATCATCGCGCAAGTAGGAGGTGCACCAATCATCATCAAATTGTTGGAAGGGACACAAGGTTTGGGCGTTGTGCTGGCAGAAACCGACAATGCAGCCGAATCAGTCATAGAAGCATTCAACGGTTTACAAGCCCGTGTAATTGTTCAGGAATTTATCAAAGAAGCCGGTGGGGCTGATCTTCGCGCTTTTGTCGTGGATGGGCACGTGGTCGGAACCATGAAACGACAAGGAAAAGAAGGCGAATTTCGTTCTAATCTGCACAGAGGCGGCACAGCTACCGTAGTCGAACTGACTGACGAAGAAGAAAATGCAGCCATCAAAGCAGCAAAAGCAATGGGTTTGGGTGTTGCCGGAGTCGATTTGCTTCAGTCTTCTCGAGGACCACTCATTCTCGAGGTTAACTCCTCACCTGGATTAGAAGGAATTGAAACAGCTTCCGGGAAAGACATCGCCAAAACCATCATCCGATACATCGAACGAAACGTGTAAGGTATGCGTAAAAACAGTCCAGATTATTTGAATCTTTTTGGCGAACGAATCGCAGCGGGTGAATGCCGGACTATCTATTTGGAAATAGCCAAGCTTCATACCACAACCAAGCTCAGTATCCCGATAATTGTTGAACGCTCATTCGACCCGGGACCTGTGGTATTGATAACGGCGGGCATACATGGAGATGAAATCAACGGAATCGAAATTGTCCGACAAGTGGTTCACAAAAAAATCAACAAGCCATCCAAAGGCACGGTCATTTGCATCCCGATTGTCAATGTATTCGGCTTTGTCAACCGCTCGCGTGCTTTCCCGGACGGGCGCGATTTGAATCGGGTTTTCCCAGGATCCAAACACGGTTCATTGGCAGGTCGGTTTGCACATCAGATTGTTGCAGAAGTGTTGCCTATAGTCAATTATTGTTTGGATTTTCATACCGGAGGAGCTCAACGATTTAACGCACCTCAAATCCGTCTAGATTTTCAAAATGAAAAACTGATGGGATTGGCAAAAATTTTTCAGGCATCTTTCACCGTGAACAGTAAGAATATACCCAAAACTTTCCGAAGCACTTGCGATAAATTCGGCATCGCTATGTTGTTGTTTGAAGGCGGGA
>Ga0210012_1003641_pt1 | contig 12536 bp, 12 predicted proteins | sample CryGeymeta201504_FD_183974 | JGI IMG/M metagenome (GOLD analysis project Ga0210012, IMG submission 183974) | Groundwater microbial communities from Crystal Geyser aquifers in Utah, USA - Crystal Geyser metaG 2015-04 (SPAdes) (version 2) | ecosystem: Environmental > Aquatic > Deep subsurface >... | reverse complement strand
TAAATGTAGCATGTTTTAGAGGGTTAGTATATTCTAAAATAGCTAAATCCACAGGATTTTGATTAAAAAATAGTAAAGTCAAACTTATAATGCACTAATAGCAAGGTTTCACAACTCTGTTGCTCCAAACATTTATTATTTTTCAAATGACCTAAAAAGGTTACGTTGCGTTGCAACTAAATTTCTATTCTTAAACAACTTCTAAGATAAAAGCTCTGACTTTTGAGTTATTATTTTCTATAAAACCGTTTTAAAAAACTTAGAATTTTAAAAAAAATACGTATCTTAATATGATTTAAGATAAACAAACCAATCTTTATATTCTTTATTGAGTTTTTTGATGAGATACGTATTTTTATTTCTTTTTCTATTTTCTACTAGCTCTTTATTTGGACAGAATGATTCTACCAAACAAATCATTTTTGGTTCAGATTATGACTATCCACCGTATGAATTTATCAACAAAAAAGGCGAATACGATGGTTTTCATATTGATTTGATGCGTGCTATTGGTAAAGAAATGGGCTATAAAGTAGAGATTAATCTTGGAAATTGGACATATATCAGAGAAGAATTAGAGCAACCACAAGGTAGAATAAATGTAGCTGATATGTTTTATTCTGAAAAACGAGTAGAAAAATTAGATTTTTTACCTCATCATGATGTCGTTTCTTATGTTATTGTTAGAAATAAAAAAAGTCCTCCTATAAAATCAATTTCTCAATTAAAAAATGAGCCTATTGTAGTAACAGCCAACGCAATAGCAGAGGAATATATCAAAAAAGAAGATTCGCCCATAAAAATGATTCAGTCTGTAACCGATTTACACGCCCTCAAAATAATAGCTTCTAAAAGATGTAATTATGCCCTTATCAATCAATATACAGCACATAAATTTATAGAAGAACATAATTTTGATAATTTGGCAGTAAGTGAAGAATTCGTTTTTTCAAAAAATCTTTCTTTTGTTGTTAAAAAAGGAGATACAAAATTAGCCAAAGATATTGAGGAAGGAATGAATCGAATCAAAGAAAATGGCATTTATTCAGAGCTTTATGTCAAATGGTTTGATAATGAAAAGGAAGCCTACACACTTTTACTAAACCGACTCAAATGGGCAAGTATTATTCTGTTGTCCATAATTTTTGTGGTAGGAAGTTGGATTTTTACGTTACGCAAACAAGTACAACGAAAAACTAGAAATCTACTAGAAGAAGCAAAAGAAAGGCATAAAATGCAAAAATTACTATTCCAAAAAAATGAAGAACTAGAAAAACGTAATTATGAATTAGATAAATTTGTATATAGTGTTTCGCATAATGTTCGTTCGCCGATTGCTTCTGCTTTGGGTTTGGTAAGTGTGATTCAATTAGAATTTGAAGATAATGTAAACCTTTCTTTTTATGTTTCGAATATTGGAAAGAGTTTGCACAAATTAGATTATTATGTCAATAAAATTTTGGCATATGTCGCTAATAAAAATTTTAAAATTAAAAAAGAACGCATTCATTTTGACGGACTTGTTGCTCAACTTATAGAAGAAGCAAAATTTTTGGAAGGAGCTAATGAAGTAAAATTTTACAAAGAGATTACACAAGAAGTAAAATTTTATTCGGATACAGACCGTCTTTGTACAATTTTGGAATGCTTAATTGCCAATGCAGTAGAATATAGAGCGAAACGAGAAGAAGAATCGTATATTAAAATTTCGACACGAGTTACAAGAACACATGCTTCAATCGTTATCGAAGACAATAGCGAAGGAATTCAAGAACAACAATTAGATAAAGTTTTTGAAATGTTTTATAGAGGAAATAAGCGTTCACAAGGAACTGGTTTGGGACTTTATGTAGTCAAACAAACCGTTGATCAGCTTGGAGGAACACTTCAACTACAATCTAATTATAAAAAAGGCTCTACTTTTACCTTACAAATTCCGAATTTGGGAAAACAGGATAAATTAATAACACAATGAAATAAAATTAAAGATTTTCGTTAAATTAGTGAAAAGCAATTATTCATTCTTACTAATTCCACTTTATGAAAACTACTATTTTATCTGCATTACTATTTTTCACTCTTTCCTTTTTTAGTGTTTCGTCGGTTTCTGCACAAATGACACACGTAGAACTAGCAGAACTTATCGAAAAGCAACAAGTCAAAATTAATGCACGAGGTTTGGGAGGATATTTTGGAGAAAAATTATTACTCAATATTTATAATACCTATTCAAAACCTCTTTTAGTCAAGATTTCGGCAGGAACAATTTTTACAAGTGAAGACGAAGGCATTCAAGATTTGATGATTTTGGAAGATTATCAATTTGCCATTCAAAAAGGAGCTACCAAACTTCAACCTGTTCTGACAGCATGTATTCAAGCCACCAACGGTTCGCCTTACAAAAATGCACTTTATAATTTTGATAGACTAGATACAAAAGGACTTTCAAAAGTTGCTCAAACGATTGCAAAATACGATTATCAAAAAGATTATATAGCACTAGGGTAAACGCACGAAACTTTTTATACTGCTTTCAGTGTGTTTAAACAGACTTTAATTATCAGAGTAAATTCAATTTACAAAGTTAAAAACTAGCTTGATTTGCTTTAAACGAGTACAATTTTTTTTTCGTGCGTTTACCCTAATATAGCACAATCTAGTGTTTGGTGCGTTTCGAATAACAGAGAAACGGCTTATATTTCACATCCAAAGCAAGAGGTTTTTGAGAATTTAGCAAAGGCAGTTTGTGAAGCAAAAGGAGAAGATTTTGATAAAATTGAGTTTAAAGCACAAGAACAATACATTCCTACTTTTACATTCAATGGCTATTTACAAACGTTTTTAGAAGAAGACCAAAAAGTAAATATTGAGGTTTATGATGCTGAACACAAACTTTTCAAAACGATTGTAGAAAATTATGAAGCAAAAGCAGGTTTTTTTTATCGTTCTTTTATGTTTGGTCAGCAAATTGGAGAAGAGGCAACTTTTAAAGTAAGATTAATCAATCCAGCAAAAGAAAATGAGGAAAGAGTTTTGGCAGAGCAAGAAATAAATAAAAACAGCATTGCTCATAATGAAGACATGAAACTCATTGAAACAGAGAATAAATTTGTCTTTGTTTTAGATGAACCCACAAAATTAAATTTAGCTTTATATGACGACCAAAACCACCTTTTCAAAACCTATTTTACAGATAAAGAATATAATAAAAGCGCACAAACCGTCATAAATATTCGTCATAATGCGTTCATTCCTAAAAGTGGAACGTATTTTTTGATTGCCAAAGATGAAAACGGAAAAGAAGTAGGAAGAGAACGAGTTTATACAGACGGATACAAAATAGAACGCAAAGAAATGTTAGTTCAGCGTCATAATTTTGAGGTAAATCTTGTCGACCCAGTTTCAGGAGTAAGTCTTGATGTTTATGACCAATATGGAAATAAAGTAGCCAATATTTTAGAAAATAGTGGACTTCATCACGGTTACAGAACTATTCCGACCGTTTTTAAGCATTATCTAGGAAGAGGACAAACTTTTTATTTCAGAATGACAGATAGAAATGGCGTTTTGATAAAAGAGGAGGTAATTACTGGCAAATAGGAACTAGAACATGGGGTTTAGGATATGAGAATTAGGGAAATACAAATACAGGAAATTGTATTTCCCATTTCCCATTTCCCATTTCCCATTTCCCATTTTCCAATTCCGAATTCCGAATTCCCAATTCCCATTTCCCATTTTCCAATTCCCAATTCCCAATTCCCATTTTCCAATTCCCAATTCCCAATTCCCATTTCCCATTTTCCATTTCCCAATTCCCAATTCCCATTTTCCATTTCCCATTTTCCATTTCCCATTTTCCATTTTCCAATTCCCATTTTCCAATTCCCATTTTCCAATTCCCATTTTCCATTTCCCATTTTCCAATTCCCATTTTCCATTTCCTTGTATTTGTATTCCCCTATTTCCCCAAAAGCTCAAAAATCTCATCTAATTTAGGCAAAAGTACGATTTCAATTCTTCGGTTTTCGCTTTTTCCTTCTGGGGTGGCATTACTTGCAATAGGCAAATGTTCGCCGTGTCCTGCTGCGACGATACTTTGAGGAGAAACACCATTTTCTACCAAAAGCCTAACTACCACAGAGGCACGTAAAGCACTCAGTTGCCAGTTGTCTTTGAAAGGAAGTTCTGCACCCGTTACAGGCATATTGTCGGTGTGTCCTTCTACCCAAATATCAAGTCCAGAAGCATTACTTTTGAGTAAAGAAGCTAATTTTTGAAGTGCTTTTTTTCCTTCCGAATTAATATCAATACTTGCCGTTTCGAAAAGAAGTTGGTTAGAAAGTGAAATATACAAACGTCCTGATTTTTCTTTTACTGAAAAAGATTCTTTATTGAGCGAACTAAAAGCTGTTTTGATAGACTTTTGTAATTCATTTGATTGCCTTTGACGTTGATATTGTTTGTTTCGCAAAACAGAAATATTTTTTTCTTTACTCAAAATTTCCGTTTCTTTTTGAGTTAATTGTTGTTCCTTTTCTTGTAGTTCTTTATTCAATACATTATTTTTATCAACAGTTTTTTTAGCTACTTTTTGAAGGCTATCTAATTGATAATCTTTTGTTTGCAAAGAAAAAATCACCTCTTTCAAAGAATCTGAACTCAGCAATAATAACTTTTGAGCTTCATAAAATTGTCTTTTTATGCGTTCGTTTTCTTGTTCTTTTCGCTCTACTTCGGCTACTTTGGCTTTGTATTTTTTGGGGCTTACACAAGAAAAAACTACTAAACTCAAAAGAGAGAATACTAGAATAGGTAAAAAAGATATTTTGACAGACTGTATTTGTAGGCTCACTTTTTTGTTTGTTTTAGGTTTTTTAACTAAATAGACCTTTTAACCAATCTATAAATAACTGACAATTAGCTTCTTCTGTTGTTAAATATCTTTTTGTAATGCTAAGTTTCATTGGGATAGGCGTTACTATGAGCATAAATCCTAATGGTTTTCATTTAAGGGAATTAAGTTATGGTGTCTCTCTGTACCTTGAAAATCAATCTCCAATGCAAAATTATTTTCTGTATTTTTTGAAGCAATTTTTTTCTGTCCAATAGGACTTCCTTCTTTATCAAATACTTTCTTTTCTTCGTAATTTATCAAGTTCAATCTTAATTTGCTTAAATTTTCACCTATCGAAATAATTTCTATTTCCTTTTTATCAGAACTTAAATTTCTTTTATAAAATAAAGAATATAAAGATTTTAGATTCAAGTTTTGGGCAGAATAATTCACTTTTTCTTTCATATAACCATTACCCAAATCATAATCACTAATATGTTTTGAATAATCTTCTCCTCTTTCATCTAATAAAGTAGCTATAAAAAAAGGGTTTCCTTCAAATGCTATTAAACTAAAAGCCTCTAAAAGAGAAGACTTACCTGTATTATTTTTTCCTGTGATAAGGTTTACACGTTTCAGAGAAGGAATTTTTAGGTTTTCTAAATTTTTAAAATTTTTTATAGAAATTGAATTAATCATTTTTTTCTTTTTTTGTAATTACCTCTAAAGATACTATAAATAAAATCCTAAAGATTAGAATCAGCAATAAATTGCAAAGCCAAATCTCGTCCTTTTTTGATACAATCACTTACCGAAACGCCTCCAAACCAGTTGGCACAAATATAAATATCTGATTTTTTGAGTCGTTTGAGTTGTCGTTCTACCTTCAGCATCTGCTCATCGTACTGTGGAACAGATTTATCCCAACGTGTAAATTGCTGAGTAATAGGGTCATTTTTTATTCCATAAATCTGCTTTAATTCTTCTGTGTGGCGTTTCAAAATTTCCTGTTTTGGCAATTCTGCATTTTTTTGCCATTGTCTTCCACCTACAAAACCCGTAAACAAAACTTCATCTTTTGGCGCACGTCCTTCAAAAACACTACTGCTCCAAATTGTTCCTGCCGAAAAAAGTCCTTCTGCTTTTGGATGCAAAGCACCAAAACCATTCAAGTCAAAACTGACATCTTCCTTTTTGAAAACACTATGAATCAAACACATAGTCGGATAATGAATATCTCTAATGGTATGAGCGAGCTTTTCAAAATGAGGTTCTAACAAATCCCCAGTTACTGACGGAGGCGTTGTCATAAAAACTTTATCAAATTCTAGACTTTCAATTTTTTTGTTTCCATGTTTTTCGCTTTCTATTTCTAATACCCAACGTCTGTTTTTTCGTTCTATAAAATCACTATTTTTGATTGAAACAACTTTATGATTAAACTGAACATTCAAGTCTTTGGATAAATGTTTTGCCAAAGATTGCATTCCATTTTTGAAAGAAACAGACTGTTTTCTACTTCCAGACTTATTTTTGATAAATCCTTTTAATATTGAACCATAATTTTGAGAATATTCTGTCAAGATAGGAAACGTATATTTTAATAGAAGTTGATACGCATCGGCTGCATAAATCCCTGTAACAAAAGGACTTACAGCGTAATCTACAACTTCTTTTCCAAAATGGTCTTCCAAAAATTCTCCAACAGTTATTTTTGGGTCTAGTTCTTCCTTTTTATGATATAATTCTTTAAAAAATTTTGCTTTTGTTTTGGTAGAAAAAAAAGAACCAAATAATAATCCTTGTGGTGAAGTGGGTAATTTTTTTGGCTTGCCATCACGAACAATAAAACGGCTTTTACTTACTTTATTGGCATAAATAAGTTCATTTGCAAAACCTGAATTCTTGATAAATTCAAAAATTTCATCATCCATTAATAATGAATTTGCACCTCTTTCAAGTAAGTAGGCTTTATTTTTTCCCATCTGTACAGTCTTCAAATAGCCTCCTACTTCGCTACTAGATTCAAAAATTTGATATGGAATATTTTTTTGATGTAAATGCCAAGCTAGAGAAAGTCCTGAAATACCTGCGCCGACGATTGCTATCATTTTAAGAAAATGGAAAGATTAAAAATAATTAAGGATAGAGGATAAAAATCAACTTACGAAAATAAAGAGTTATTCGCTAAGAAACAAAAAAGGAGTTTAAATACAACCTTGGTTATCAAAAAATATAGTTGTAGCAAACAATTCAAATGGCTGATAATCAGTATCATTAATAAAAATAATAGGCTGCTGAAGTAAACCTAAAAACGTCATCTGTAAGTAAAAATTGTATTTAGAGAATATCAAATTTTACTTATTCTATCTAATACTGTACTTATTTGTTGTAGCAAAATTTTATTTGGTTTCTATTGACTTTTTTGAATTATTACAACGCTTGTGTTTTATTTTGTTTGTGCAATAGAAGAAGTTTTTTATTACATATTTGATAAATTTATACATAAATTGAATGGTTTATTTAGGATAGCTAATTAAGTAGGTATGGGAACAGCTTCTTATTTTAAAAATGCACCTAAATTTGCACCCTTCTTTCTTCAAATTAGAACTGCTTTATATCTAAAATATCAAAACCATGTATATGTTGCCTCCAAAATTGAGTACGATTGAGTACAATGAAGAAAATGATTTTTTTGTTTTTAAGATGAAAGGAACTATGAGTTTTGAAGAATATAAAAATTATTTTCTTACTATTCTAACAGAAACTAAAAAACATAATAATTGTAGGTATTGGATTTATGATTTATCAGAGTTTGAGTATGATTCTTTACGAGCAAGAACTTGGCAAGTTTCTGTGTTTTTACCAAGGTGTTTTAGAGAATTAAATCAAGAATTACTAATAGGAATGATTCCTCCTCCTAGTGCAATACACAGAATGGGAGTAGAAACAGCCATTAAAGCAACTGACAAAATGGATTACCCATACCAATTAAGTTATTTTTCTGACCTAGAAAAGGCTATAGATTGGATTTTGAGCAAAAAGTAAATACATAAGTAATCAATTATTTTTATCATATTTTTTGGGAGCATATAAAAAACCAAATGCTTCTGAATCATCTTTTTTATGAGAACGATGATGAACTCCATGCGCCCTGACAATGCGTTTGAGATATGAATTTTTTATCTTAATTTTTAGAAATGGAATTCTATTATGGGTCAGAATATCATGAAAAATAGCATACATTATTCCGTAAAGAGCAATTCCTGCTCCCAAAGCGAATAAAATATTCCATTCTGGATATTCAACTCCGACCACAATCATTGTCATGGATTGAATAGAAAAAACGATTGCAAAAACATCATTTACTTCCAAAACATGATTATGATTGGTGTGATGAGATTTGTGCAGAAACCACAAAAAACCGTGCATAATATACTTGTGTGTAAACCAAGCCACACCTTCCATACAAATAGCTGTCAAGATAGTAACGAGAATAATTTGCCAAAGAGATAACATGAATAAATTTAGAATTTAGAGGTTAGAATTTAGAATTGAAATGCAAATACGAATTAAAATGCAACTCTATTTTCAGAATCGATAAAGCGATAACTTTTGTTTTAAAAATAAGGTTTTTACTAATTTCAATTTTTACGATATTGCAACTTCATTCAATTAGCTTCGCTGGACTTACAGTTCTAATTTCTAAAATCAGACTTCTAAATTGGTTTTATCGTCTATCTCTCCAGTTATTTCTACGGTTGAGTTTCAAATCTTGTAACAAACTAGATTTTACACGCAAATCCAGAGAATAACCACGACGAAAACCTACTGGTGTCCAGCTTACACGAAGTTCCCAACAATGTAAATCTCTATGAATATTAAAAGTAGCATCTGAAAATGTATTGAGTTCTAGGTCATAACTAGCATTATAGCCTACTTTCCATTTTGGAGTAACACTTACATCGCCATTGAAAGATAAGTTTTGGCTTGCATTTCCTTCTATCAATCCTGTGCGATTATAATTCCAGTTGTAAGCTATACTTACTGTCCAAGGAACATCAAAATCTACATATAAATCTCTATTCTGATTTATAAAATCTACATCAGCCTGTGAAATAGCTTGATTATTAGCTTCTTCCACTTCCTCGCTATCACTATTAAAACCATCTGCTGACAAAGAAGTATTCAATGAAATTCCTAATGTGCTTAACGTTCCTATACTTCCTTCTTGCCAAGCATACGTATTTATTCTTCTTTGTGAATTTACTTTTCCTGTCAGAGAATCTATATCTAAAATTTGATAATTGTAAGGGTCTATGGAAGTTCTGACATTGATACCAATTTTATTTTTGAATAATGAAGTTCTTAAATTGACACCAATATTACTCAAATTGAAAGAGTCGGCTGCTAAGTTATAAGCTGTTGAAAAATCAAAACTATCTAAGAGTTTTCGTTTTTCGTCTTTGCCTTCTTTTGTTTCTACTTTTGCTTCTAATGTATTTCGGAGTGAAAAAGAAACTGTTCCAGATTCCCCAGCAGAAGGCGAACCATAAACACCATTCATACGAGCAATACGCTGCGTTCTTCCATCTTCACTAATTTGTACTTCTTGATAAAAACCAAAACGAGGGTCGCTAAAGTCAGGTTGGTAGCTTAGTGAAATCGTCGGAATCATGGTATGACGCAATGCCTTAAATTTCGGACTTTTGAATAAAAAAGTAGAATAAAAAGTAGTCGTGAAATCTACTGAAGCAGTATAAGAATAAAACTGTGAAAGTCCTTGTTCTGTAGTAGTTCGGACAGTATCTTTTTCTATCCATTCATACGAGTTACGACTTCCATACATAACCTGACTAAAGTTTGCATTTGGGTTCATTTTGAAATAACGCAAAAAAGTAACCGATGTAGAAAGAGGAATGGAATGTTTTAGTCCCCATTGCAAATTATCCAAAATGGTAGATAAATTATCCATATCAAAAGCAACTGTATCAGAGGCACGCTGCTGGTCAGAAGGAATTTTAAAACTTCCTTTTATATTGTTTGTAAGTAAGTTAGAGAGCTTTGCTTGTCCGTCCAGACGATAAGAAAAACCAAGTTGAGCTAATGGAGATTGAGAATTTTTGATGAATTTTCGAAGTGGGAAAATACGGTTCATACTGAGGTTGGCTTGTGGCGAAATGTCAGTAATTTTTGATTGTAAGTTTTGATTATGACGAAGGCTTCCCGAAAATACAAAAGGTGTTCCTGTAAATGTTTTGTTATAATTAATACCTGAATTGACAGAAGCCTGTGTATAATCATTTGGATTGAATGAATTTCGCTCATTAAACTGCGAAGTCATTACGTTTACATTGGCTGAAAAAGACGACGAACCTCTTGATTTTGGGTTGTGTGACCAAGTAAGCCTAAAATCATTGCTATTACTTTCATCAATTCCTCGCTCTTGCGCTCTGATTGTATTCATTCTAAAATCAAAATTTCCTGTATAATAATAGCGTTTTGAATAACGACTACGCACAGAAGCACCATAAACACCTTTTGAGTAGGCTTCTCCCAAAAATGTAAGGTCAATGTGATCGCTAATAGCCCAATAATATCCACCATCTCTAAGAAAAAAACCACGCTCTTGGGTTTCTCCATAACTAGGCACAATAATTCCCGAACTACGAGTTTTTGGAATTGGTAAAAGTCCGAATGGAAAACCAACAGGCGTTGGAATATCCATTATTTCTAGTTGAAAAGGGCCTGTAATAATTTGTTTTTTCTCTATTACTTTTAGTTTTTTCGAACGAATACGAAAGTGAGGGTGTGCCGTATTTGTACAGGTTGTATAAGAGCCTTCAATACCATTAAAATTTCCTTCTGCATCACGTTTTCCTTTTTCTAAAAGTAAAAATCCTTCTCCTTCTTTTTTGACAATATCAGTAACAATCGCTTTTTCACTCACAAAATTATATCTAATTTTTTTGGCTTTATATTCATCCTCTCCTTGCTTAAAAATAGGTGTTTCGGTCAGTCTTCCTAACGAATCTTCAAGTCCTATGGCTGTCAGTTCGTTGCTATTCCAATCTAAAGTAATATTATCTGATTTTAGATTGATATTGGTATAATCAATTTCAGATTTGGTATAAAGCGTTATTTTTTGAGTTTTGAAATCATACTTTATCGAATCGGTAGCCGAATATTTTACAATAGCTGTAAAGTCGCTACTTGCAGCAGGACGATTTACAGTATCACTTTCTTCTAAATTTATAGAATCAAGAGCTGCTTGGTTTTCTAATTGATTGAGCTTATTCAAACTATCCAACGAAATGGTAAGAGGTTTTATGTCTTGACCATAAGCCGATGAACCAAAGAAGAATGCAAAAAGGCAACAAAAAATAAATAAAATTCTAAAACGCATAAAACAAGGAAAAATAGAATAAATAATTCGGAAGAGAGAACAGTAATTTCTTTTGTAATGTGAGCTTGTATAAATTTGAGACTGTAAAAATACATCAAAAAGACGGTGCAAAGGTAGCAAATGCAACGCTTTTACTCTATTTTAACTGCAATTTAATAGTATTTAATGCTTAAAAAATTTCCCTTTTAGGTTTTTTACATGAAAAAAGCCTTTTGTTTGCTTTCTTTATGAGAATAGGCAAATCAAAAGACCTTTTAAAAATTGAAAAATGATATGTAGATTTGGTATTTTTGAGTTTTGAAGATGGCTACGCTAATGATAATTTAGAATTTATTTATTCATATAATTGTTTTCAATATGAATGTCATTTATAAAATCTAAAATAGTCCTTTCCTAGTAACAGAGTTGCGTAACTTTATTAGTAATTCCAAATTACAAGGTTTCGCTACTCTGTAGCTCTGATAAAGTTCATTTTTGAGGTTCTACAAAGGTTACGTTGCGCTGCAACTAAAAATCAAATACTTAAAAATGTCACTCATATTGGTATTTGTATTAGATTTTACTTCTAAACTCTAAATTTATTTACACCACATAAACGTATAATGATTTCCATACTGATTGTTTGGGTTCTTTATATTCCCATCTCATTCCTTTTTTAGCAAAATAATCAGCTATTTTTTGCGCTTCTTCTTCCGTTGATGCTTCCCAACAAATCCACGTCTTAGGTTTTCCAAGTTCTCTTTTTGTTGCGACTGGGTTTGCTGTTACACCAATACACATATTTTTGTATTTCTTTTTCCAAAATAAAAGTACACGTTCTTTGCGATAGTCTGCTTCACGTTCGATAGCTTTTGCGATTCTTTGTAGCTTGCTCATACTTCTAAATAGTTTATGTTGATAAGATTTTGTAGTTAAGATAAGAGGGCAATTTGTATAAAATGTCTTTCTTTCCTCTTATTATATTACAAAGATAGGAGCATAGAACGTAAAGGATTTGAGGTGTAAACTATTTTTATAAAAAAATGAAGGCTCTTAATAGATTTTGTACTGATAGTAATAAAAACTTGATTAACTCATTTATTAGCAAAATATTAGTTCGTTTTTTCCATAACGTAGGGTTTGCAAACCCTACTGTTTACCCACATGTTTTTTGTTTCACAAAAAGCAGTGAATTTTGAATAAAAATGCTGTATTTGCATTTTATGTTTTACCTAAATACACAATATGTTTAGGAAAAGGCATGCCTTTTCCCTACTCAATTTCAATATTTTGACTATTTTACTTTAAAAAAAT
>Ga0210012_1003632_pt1 | contig 12557 bp, 7 predicted proteins | sample CryGeymeta201504_FD_183974 | JGI IMG/M metagenome (GOLD analysis project Ga0210012, IMG submission 183974) | Groundwater microbial communities from Crystal Geyser aquifers in Utah, USA - Crystal Geyser metaG 2015-04 (SPAdes) (version 2) | ecosystem: Environmental > Aquatic > Deep subsurface >... | reverse complement strand
AAAACATTTTCAGGAGTAATTTTGGATAGAAATACAGTAATCGGTTTATCTCTGATTTTTGTCATTTTCTTAGGCTGGATGTATTATATGCAACCAAGTCCAGAACAATTAGAAAAAATGCGTCAAGAACAAGTTCTTCGCGAAAACTTGGAGCAACGTGCAAAAGAAGGGAAGCCTTCTAGAACTATGATCGCACCTGTAGAAGATGAGAGTATTACTTCTCAAGAAGTAATTTCCGGTGCATTTGGAGCTTCTGTTTATTCAGATACCGTTCACACTTCAGTTGATACTGACTTATATCACTTTACATTTTCAAATCTTGGTGCAGGTCCTGTAGAAGCATTCTTAAATAATTATAATCGTTGGGATGGAGCTCCAGTTCAACTTTTTAAAGATACGTTGCATTCTGCATACTCACTTGGTTTTGTAACTACTGAAAATTATAATGTTGAAACTAGAGGCGTTTTATTTACTCCAATTACAAAAGAACCCATTCGCATTTCAGGTGATGAAACTGCAACTCTTGTGTATGAACTCCCTGTTAAAACAGGTCGCTTGATTTTAACCTATACATTTTTTGGGAATAAATATCAGGTTGGTGTTACTGCACGTTTTGAAGGAATTGCTACCTATGTTTCTGGTAGAAAAGTTGATTTTGCCTTTAAAAGTGGCTTAAATGTGACTGAAAAGTTCAATTCAATTGAGGCAAAAGAATCTGCTGCGCATTTGTATGCTGGAGATGAGCACGAAAAACTATTGCTTACAAGTGCTGGAAAAGAAGATTTAAATGCAACGGGAAAAATTGATTGGGTTGCTACGAAATCCAAATTCTTTACTCAGGTTATAAAACCAAATGTTGAAACTGATGCTGCTTTCTTACAGGGCGAAGTTACTGGGGATATTTCAACGGAAAATGCTCGTTCACATTATGAGTCTCAAATAACCGTTGCAATTCCAGATGATAATATTCTTTCATTTGATTTATATCTAGGACCCGCTCAATTGTCAACTTTATCAGAGTTTCATGATACAGCCGATGACTTAGTAAATGTTGGTTATGAGTTTTTGCGCTTTTTCTCAGAGCCTATGGTTAGATATGTTATTGTTCCGTTCTTTAATTTCTTTGGTGGTTTAATCGGAAATTATGGCTTGGTTATTATTCTATTTGGAATTGGAATTAAGCTAGTTTTATATCCTTTTACGAAGAAAAGTTTTGAATCAGCCGCTGCTATGCGTCAATTAGCGCCAGAAATGACTGCGATTAAAGAAAAAATTTCTGATCCTCAGAAGCAACAAGAAGCAATAATGAAGATGTATAAAACAGCCGGAGTTAATCCAATTGGCGGTTGTCTTCCAAACTTATTGCAAATGCCAATTCTTGTAACCTTATGGATGTATTTTCAGAATTCAATTCTAATAAGACAAAAAACATTCCTTTGGGCAAGTGACTTATCCGCACCTGATGTTATTTTAAGTCTTCCATTTAACATCCCATTTTTAGGAGATCATATTAGTGGTTTTGTATTACTGATGGCAGCGAGTATGGTTATTCAAATGCAAACATCAGGTCAAACACAATCTAACCCACAGATGAAGTTTTTACCTTATATGATGCCAATTATGTTGTTTGTGTTCTTCAATAATGTGGCTGCAGGTTTGAGTTTGTATTATTTCGTGTACAATGTGGTTTCCATTGCGCAGCAATTATTGATTAATAAATCAGTCGATCACACTAAATTAATGGCTTCTATTCAAGGGAAACCTAAAGCACCTGCAAAAATTCAAAAGAAGAAAAAATAGATTTTTCAGGTTTAATGAAATTAAAAAAGCCCGACTTGTTTTTAATGAGTCGGGCTTTTTTATAGCTAAAATATTTTCGGTGTAAAGATTTTAGCCCAACTCAAGAGCGAGCAGCCGATCGTGCTCTATTCTAGCGCAAGTGTCCACTTGTGCATATTTTCATTTCTATCTCCCAACTCACTCTGGCGCGAGTGTCCGCTCCAACTCTAGCGCGAGCGTCCGCTCGTGCTTCTAATTTTTCAAAATAAAACTGTGTCACGAGCGGACGCTCGCGCCAGAAATAGATAAAAAATGGAGCATTTTGCTCCAAAAAGGCATGTCAAAAAAACATAACAAAAGAGTGCAAAAAAGAATCCTTGTAATCAATAATACATTCTATAAATAAGGCTAGCATTAAATCCTGGTTCAGGCATAACCGATTTCACACGAGATAAATGATTTCGATATTCCGTATTAAACATGTTTTCAATCTGAAGTGAGATAACATGTAATCCGCCCCATTTTGATTTTGTGTACTCAGTGCCAGCGCCAAATATCATAAATCCATCCGTAGGTTCCTCAAATTCACCAGTTCTATTTTGACTGCCTGCCCATTTAGAGTGCACTCTAAAATTCCATTTATTCTTCCGATACATCAATTGAAATTTACCTTGTACAGGTGGCATAAAAGGAACAGGAATATTATCGTCTAATAATTTTGCCCAAGTGTAGGAGCCAGTTACAGATGCACTCAATGTGGACGTAATATCAAACTCAGCATGCATTTCTGTGCCTCTAAAGATAGCATCCTGACCTAAAAAGCGATAAATAGGTAACAATTTTGCAATATTTAAACTATCGATGTCTTTCGGAAATAAATAATTATTCATTTTATTGGTATAAAATGACCAAGATCCATGAATGAATTCATTTTTAAAGACAAAATAGGTTTCAGCACTTAGTCCTGTTTCAATATCGTTTTCAGCAAATCCAACTTCATAGGAATAGGCTGCAAGGTGAGGCCCCTCAGAATATAATTCTTCTAAACCTGGAGCTCTAAATGTTCTCATAAAACGAGTTCCAATACTAAATGCATCACTTAAATTGTATTCTGTTTCAATAGCGCCACTCCAAGAATCAAAATTGCGATCTCTAATTTGCCCAACATTCTGTGAAAATCGTTCTACATTTGGTTCAATGGTTTTAAAGTCGTACCGAAATGCCGTTTCTATTCTCAATCTTTCAAACGTTTTTTCGTTGTGCCAGTAAGCAGCGATATCCCGTTCTAAAGTATTTGGCGTAAACACAAATCCACCGTTAGCATAATCTCTGTATTGAAACCAAGCGCCAAAAGTAGATTTGCCAAGAACTGATTCTTGTGCATGAAGTTTTAAATTCCCAGAATAGGTAAGAACACCGAATAATACGCCTAATAATCCACCAGATTCATATTCTGAATGATAATATTCTGTATAGTTAAAGTTAGCATCTATATGATGAAGGAAGATGTTGTGATCCAATAAGTAAGAAGACTTTATTTCAAAGTGTTTTTTCTCCGTTTCAATATCAACGCCTGTTGGATGTGCGCCAATAAAACCACCAGGAATTCCATAATCACTATTAAAGGCAGAACCACTTGCTCCAATATAGCCCCAAGGTTTTATATAAGAAACACCACCGGAAAAGCGATAATTTGATATAGATGTGTTCATTAATTTCCCAATTGGAGTCTGAATATCTGATCCTGTTCTTCCAGATGAACTAAGAGTTATCGCGAAGTCTTTATACGGAATAACTCCATGTAGGCCACCGGCAAGTCCGTTATTCACACTTTCAGCTTGTAAGGTGTTTACCATTGAGAATTTAGCTGGTTTATTAGTTGGTATGTTTCTATTCCAAACATTTACAACTCCTGCAATAGTATTTGCTCCAAATTGCAAGGCCTCAGGCCCACGATAAACTTCTATTTGGTCAGCATTAAGCGGATCTAACATAACGGCATGATCATTTGATGTGCCACTTAAATCGCCAGTTCTACTTCCATCCTCAAGTATGAGAAGTCGATCACCACCCAAACCTCTAAGCACTGGTCTAGAAGGCGCAGGTCCCATTGAACGTTGACTCATTCCTGGTTCGCCATCAATTGTTTTGGCAATACTTAAACCTAGACTTTGACGTAATTTCTCACCAGTCATTTTATATTCCGCGTCGCCAGTTAATCCCGAATTATCATCTCGTTTTCCCGTTATGACAACCGTTTCACTTGAAATTGGTCTTGGTAGAAGTTCGATTTGTAGAACTTTTGATGTATCATTTGTAACCGAAACGGTTATTGTAGCACTTCTGTATCCAATTCGATACACCTGCATTTCAAATACACCTGTTTTGATGTTATTTATTTCGAAATATCCAAGATCATTTGCAGACGCAGTTTTGTTTAAGTCAAGTATAACAATGCGTGCAAAATCAATCGGTTTTTTATTCTCAGAATCTATTATATAACCTTTAAGAGTTACAAATTCATTTTTTGATGAAGGCGGATCAGTACCCTTTTGTTGACCAAAACTGTTTTGTAAAGGGCCAATAAGAAGGCTAAAAAGTGATAAATAAAAAAAGAAGGCTGAAATATTCCATTCAGCCTTCCTTAAGGATGTTTTCATTCTGGGATAATGATAAAGAATAATCGGAATAATATTTTACTTAAACAAATTTGTTTGAAAAATCTATTTAACATCAATTTGTAGTTCCTGAAACGACTACCGAAATATCTTTAGATAAGAAGTCTGAATGTTCACCATGGTATAATTTTAATACAAAGGTTCCAGTTCCAGCCGTTTTTCCATCAACATGAAAATTCCATTTTCCGTCTTCTTCATGTTGTGTAAAATCAAAAAAAGTAGAATTAGTTTCTAGTTTTAAAGAATATTCATCACCAACTGGCGTGAATTCATCTCCATCAGCATCGATAAATGCGATAGAAATTAAAGCTGTTGAGCTTCCAGCTGCAACATTAATTTCTCCACTAACAATTCCACCTTGATAGGTTACTAGGGTTGCTCCAGATTCACGAAGAAAAAAGCCAACTGGCTCTGCATGGTCGCTTTCGGAGTGATCGGCATGGTTATCGCAGCTAATTGAAAGTGACAGAACTACGATTAAAAGAGGTAAAAATCTAAAATATTTCATATAAATAAAGTATTTAGTAAACAAGAATTTGATTGATTCAGAAAAATTGAATCGTTTAAAATTGTAGTAGATGTGATGTATAGACAAGAACTGAATCCAAAACAGATAAAAGAAACAAGACAGATATAGACTTGTTTCTAAGGATATTATTTGGTACAGTGTTCTTGTTTGTTAACTTTTTCTAGAAAATGTGTTTGAAAAAGCGTGTTTACCCTACAATTGGCGGTGCTCTATCACCTAAATTTCCTGTTATACTTGTTAGATAGACTGACTCTTGAAGAGAAAAAATACTTTGATTAAGAATAGGTAATTGATCAAGTTGTACAAAACTAGGTGTCAATTCAATGGAAGGGTTGTGACTGAAAAAACAAATAGAAGAGTCACTTTTAACCAATAAAGGAGAATTGTGTTGAAGAACTTCATGATAATGAACATAAGGAAGTGTTACTGCTGTTGAAAACAACAACAGAACCCAAGCTAAAGTCAGTATTTTTTTTGAAGTTCTAATCATGTTTAATTGTCTAAGTGCAATTTAGTTGCATTTAAAGATAAGGTCTTAAAAAGCATTTTCAAAATGCTTGACGATAAAGCTCGTTTCAGATTCAACTTTTATAGCTATTACATCAAATCGAATGGGTGAACCTTCCATTTTTCGCTCATAAAGCCATGCTTCTGCAGCTCTTGCAACAAGCTTTTGTTTTTGCTCATCAACGAAGTCTTCCGGTTCTCCAAATGCAGAAGAACTTCTGGTTTTTACTTCAACAAAAATAATTTCAAATCCATAATAGGCAACTATATCTGCTTCTGATTTTTGAAAATGATAATTACGTTCAAGGATGGTATATCCTTTTTGTTCTAAATGCTGACAAGCTAAATCTTCGCCTTTTTTTCCTAAGGCTAAATGTGGGGCAAGACTCATAGTTTTTTTTTAGGTAAAGGTAAAATGTCTTCGGGTTTACTTCGCAATAAATTACGTTTTAAGGCTAAATTCACCAGTTTTCGTAGTGATTTTAAGTTTTTATGCGAGACGTAAGGAAGAATGGCATGGGTAAAATCTTCAAAAAGCTCAAGCAAATCTAGAAAGTCGTCTATTCGGTCTTTAAATTCAGCTTCTTTTGAGTCTTTTGTCTCTTCATTATTTAGAATGTTAAGACATTCTCTTAAGTTTTCTCGAATCGGACTTATTTCTAATCGTTGTCGTTCCCTAATTATTTTTGCAGCGGTTTCCCAAACATCTTTATCTGCCTGATAGTAGTCTTTTCTGTCTCCAGGGAAGTTAATGCGATGCACTAATTTCCAATCTAATAAGCTATGAAGATTCATATTAGCATTTCCTCGGCTTATCGATAGCTGTTCCATTATCGTGTCCGTATCGAGGGGTTCGGAAGATGCAAATAGCAAAGCATGAATTTGCGCCATTGTCTTATTTATACCCCAAGCCGAAGCCATTTCACCCCAATACAAAACAAATTGTTCGAGAGCTAAATCATAATTTGTTTTATTTGTTTCAGAATCTTTCATTTAAGAAAAATTATACATTACACGAACATTTTAAAAATGTTTTTATCAAGTAGTGTCTCTTTCGATGAATAGTTTTGCGTGTAATAAACTCTAAAAAAAAAGCGACTTTTGATAGTCGCTTTAGAAATGTGATTCGGGAGGGACTCGAACCCTCGGCCCACGGCTTAAAAGGCCGTTGCTCTACCGACTGAGCTACCGAATCTTGTCAATTATTTGACAGGCTCTAAATTTAAGAAGACTTTTGTCATCAAGTCAATAGTAAATTAACTTTTTATTCGTTTTAATGCTTCAATAAAGTCATTTTCTGTGATTTTTAAGTGATCAAAGTCTTTCAAGTCTGACATTTTTTCGAAATTTCCCGAATCGAAGGCATAATTTCTTCTCAAACAGTTGTATGCACCCTCTCTTGCAACGAATGCAATTTCTGCTCCGGTTAGACCTTCTAAGGATTCTGCGAATTTTTCTGAACTAAATTCTTTGTGAACAGGCATTTTTTTTGAGTTGATTTCAAAAATGGTTTTGCACCCTTCTTTATCGGGTTTGGGAACATTTAATTGATAATCAAACCGCCCAGGTCTGAGAAGTGCCGAGTCAAGAAGTTCTGGTCTATTAGTTGCAGCAATTACACAGACAGATCCATAGTCTTCAATTCCATCCATCAATGTTAAAAGTTGATTAACAAATTTTGCTTCAATTCTAAGATTGTCTTCGGAGCTTCTTTTTTGAGCTATGGCATCAATTTCATCAAAAAATATGATGGAAGGTTGCATTTCGGATGCTTCTTCAAATAATGTGCGCAAATTTTCTTCTGATTGCCCATAATATTTGTTCAGCAACTCTGGACCTTTAACAGAAATAAAGTGAGCTTGTATTTCATTGGCAATTGCTTTGGCAATCATTGTTTTACCACAGCCTGGAGGACCAAATAATAACACACCTTTATGAGGTTTAATGTGTAAATAATCAAATAAAGCAGGATTTTTTAGCGGAAGTTCAATTACTTCTCGAATGGTTTGTAAAATTCCACTAATTCCGCCGATTTCACCAAAAGTAACAGCAGGGATACTGCGTTTTTTCGACTCATTTTGTTCAGATCCTTTTTCTGAGTTCTGATTGATAGCAGAAGAAACTTCTTTTTTTAATTCTTTATTTCTAGGTTCAATGAGTGTATTCAATGTTAATTTGTGAATTACACCGACTGCTTTTTTTACAATTTTCGAACCTTCAATTTTATTATCATATAAAATTTCCCATGAAGGACTTCTGTACACATCAATAATATCTGGCAAACGATTTATGGACTCGTCTACAATGGCTTGATTGAAAGAAGGACATAAATGAAGAAATTTATCTTCAATCTCCTGTTTTAAAATGGCAGCAATTTGAAATTTATCCACTTTCCAAATTCCACTGTCTTCAAATCGCCCAATTTGAAACCAAAAGACTGCGGAGTTTAATTCTTGTTTAGATTCAGGTAGCTTTTTTTGAATTGCTTCAACAGCTGAAAATCCCCACGAGTCGGCTCTGTTAATTGGATTATTGGTTTCTTCCTTTAATTGCAATTCCTGTTTTCTAAGCTGATCAAAAAAAGTAGTAAGCCAATAGCCATCCTTTTTTTGATTATTGAAAATTACATTATGATATTCGTCTATCTGATTGGGAAGCGAGGTAATTGTTCTGAAATAATTTTTGAAGTTTTCAGCATTCAGAGAAATTTCAGAAGGTTTTGCCTTATCTATATTTTCAAGATTTTCTGGCAATGTACTTGAAACACTGAATTGTAAACTAAATGACATGCTTGTTTTTTCTCTCTGATTTTACTCGTAATCGAATTGTATGAGTTTGATAATCTGTCCTGAAAAGTACAAAATTCTAGTAGCTATTAACTAAAATCATCAATCTAAGATATCGATCTAAGATATTGAGAGTATTGGGTGCAGAGGTATTCACAAAAACTTCGAAATCTGAGATTAATAGAAACCTGAGTTCGTAATTATAATTGTGGCAAAATTTTTAGCCTCCATTAAGAAAAAACTAGAGAAAATGTGATTTGGTCATGCTGGGCCTCGACCCAGCATCTCTGCCAAAGAACCAAATTATTCAAAAAAAAATGTTTGTTGCGTAAAAAGATATTGCACAGAGATAGCAATCGTGGTTTTGCGAATCTTGTCTAGGCGTGGGATGGCCGTTTTTTTGCGAAAATCACTGCCTTTTTTGTAAAACGAAGACCGAATTTGAGTTACTAAGTATCGATGCTTTAATTTTGATTAGACAGCTTTTTGTTAAAAAATGGAGCAGATTTGTAAATAATCTGAGTTAGATAATCAAAGACGTCGTCTTCTGTAAAAGAACGTTAAGCACCAAAGGTATTATCATTTAATGTCATCATCTTTGATTCAACTTAACTGATAGAATATGAAATTGAGATTTACTGCTGTTTTTTTGTGTCTTTTTTTTTCCTTAACAATTAATTTATTTGCTCAACCAGGAGGTTTTCAAGGGAAACCATTTAATGGTAAAGTCATTGATGCGCAAAATAAAGAATCGCTGCCTGGAGCCAATGTTGTATTGGTTTTTCAACGAGATACTACTCGAAAAATAGGCGTAATTACCGACGCTGATGGCCTATTTTCCTTCCCAAGAGTTCGTGAAGGGATGTCCGTAAACCTGAGAATTAGTTTTGTTGGGTATCAAACGTATTCAAAGATTTTTGAACTCAAAGATCTTGATACTGTTCAACTTTTCGAAATTAGCCCAGCCATAGAGCAATTGGAAGAAATAAAAGTGACCGGTGTTCAAACTCGTGTAGAGATGAAAGGCGATACGGCGCAGTACAATGCGGCAGCGTTTAAAGTAAATCAGGATGCTAATGCTCAGGATTTAATTACAAAAATGCCTGGAGTTGTAACAACTGGTGGTAAACTTGAGGCGCAAGGAGAACAAGTGAGACGTGTTTTAGTTGATGGACAAGAGTTTTTTGGTGATGATCCTTCGCTAGCTTTAAAAAGTCTTCCTGCCGAAGTTATTTCACAAATTCAGATTTTTGATCGTCAATCAGATCAATCTCAGTTTACTGGTTTTAATGATGGGAATACTGAAAAAACCATCAATATTGTGACCAATGGGCGATTGAGAAATGGAACTTTTGGAAGATTATTCGGGGCTTATGGTACTGAAGATCGTTATCAAGCTGGCGGAAATATTAATTTTTTTGATGGTAATGAACGCGTTACTATTGTTGGTTTGAGTAATAATATTAATCAACAAAATTTTTCGAGTGAAGATTTAGCCGGAGTTGCTCAGTCTGCTCAAGGCGGCGGTTCTGGCAGAAGAGGTGGCAGACGTGGAGGAAGTTCAGGAGCGAATCCTAACGATTTTATGATTGGTCAAAATGCAGGAATAAACTCAACTTCATCATTTGGTATTAATTACTCAAATAATTGGGCTGAAAAATTCAAATTAAACTCCAGTTATTTCTTTAATGGAACGGGAAATACAACAAATCAAACTACATCAAGAGAAATATTATTGCAATCGGGCTCAAATCAGTTTTATAATGAAGGTTCAATTGGCGAAAGTGACAATTATAATCACAGAATTTCACTTCGAGGCGAGTACACTATTGATCAAAATAATTCTATCATTTTTTCCCCAAGATTGAGTTATCAAGATAATTCATCGAACTCTCAACTCAATGGTATAACACAGTTTGCAGATCAATCTGTATTGAATAATCAAACAAATACTACTAAATCAGCTACGGATGCCTTGTCGTTTAATAATTCAATTCTATGGAGACATCGTTTTGAAAAACCTAGAAGGACACTTTCGGTTGATTTAAGACAAACGATAAATACTAGAAATGCAAATTCAGATTTGTTCTCTCAAAATGATACATTTTTCCCTTCAGATACATCTTTGGTAACGGATCAACTTTCTGATACAAAATCGGATACATACGATTTTAGCATTTCAAGTAATTATACTGAGCCGCTAAGCGAAGAAATGCAATTGATGTTCTCTTATAATCCTTCCTATTCACTAAGTAACTCCGATCAATACACAAATTTTAAAAATCCGATATCCGGTGCTTACGATGAGTTGCAAAATGATTTATCTAGTTCTTTTGATAATACGACATTCACTCAAAGAGGTGGAATTGGTTTAAGATGGCAGCCATCTCGAGGGATTAACGCCATGTTTAATGTGAATCTTCAATTTGCCAATTTAAGTGGCACACAGCAATTTCCATCAACAGTAGACATTGATAAAACGTTTTTCAATGTATTGCCATTTGCAATGTTTCGATACTCTACAAGTCCACTTTTAAATCTTCGATTATTTTATAGAACTTCGACCGATTTACCCTCCGTAAGTCAATTGCAGCCTATTATAAATAACTCAAATCCATTATTTCTAAGTTCTGGAAATGATCAATTGAGTCAACAGTTAACACATTCTTTGTTTTTACGTGTAAACTCAACGAGTCCAGAATCTGGTAAATCCTTGTTTTTATATGCTAATGGAAGTTTAAGTAATTCGTATTTGGGAACGTCAATAATAATTGCTCGTTCTGTAACTGTTTTAGAAAACGGATTAACTCTTCAACCTGGAATGCAATATTCAAAACCTGTAAATCTTGATGGATATCTTAATTTGAGAAGCTTTGTAACACTTTCAAGTCCTTCAACTTTGTTAAAAAGCACTCTTAATATGAACGCAGGTTTTACTTATGCAGAAACACCATCAATTATAAATGAAGTCGCTAACTCTACAAACTCCTACTCTTATAATGCAGGATTAGTTATTGCAAGTAATATTAGTAAAAACGTCGATTTTACGCTGAATTACACAGGAAACTATGTTACAGCAAAGAATAAAATTCAGCCCGAACTAAATTCAGCGTTTTTCAATGGTTTAGCCGGAGGGAAAATTCAATTTCTACTTTGGGAGTCTTTTGTTTTGGCAAGCGACATTAATTACAGTCATTACAATGGCTTGGGAGATGGATTTAATCAAAACTTTACCTTATGGAATGCCCGAATCGGATATAAATTTCTACCCAAAAAAGCTGGAGAATTAAGTATCAGTCTGTTTGACATCTTGAAACAAAATAGAAGTGTGAACAGAAATATCACTGAAACTTATATTGAGGACACTCAAACGCAAATCATTCAACAATACGTTTTGGTCACATTCACCTACAATGTGAGAAATTTTAAATTTTAAATTATGAACTTACATTGAAAAATAGTTTTCAGTAAAATAATCGTAGTTTTTAAACAATTTGAAAGGGATTGAACGGCCAAAATCGTTTTTTGGATTGGGCTAAGTGTTAAATAAAAAAAGGGCAGTCATTCAAACTGCCCTTTTTGTTTCTAGGTGTGTGTGTTTCACTTTTCAGTGATCTTATGTATGTGTTTATTTTTGCTAATTATATCCCCGCATCCCCATCTGCATTAGCATTCAATTTTTAGGTAGGTTCACTATAGAGACGCTTGAAACTGAAAAATCTTCCCAAAAAAATGCATTTTTTTAAAATATTTTTTCAAGAAGCTGATTCTAGAATTTATGTTTACACATGAAGCTTGAATTCTGTACCTTCTCGAGGTATAAATCAATGCCAATACGTCGAATTGTGGCTTTGTTTTTTAGCGTTATAAGTGTTTAAAAAACAAGTATCTATTTAGCTTTTTAAATTGCTTAGTGACTGAAAAAAAAAGAATTGTAAGATTTTTCTATTCTTAGCTGAGCATTATAACACCCGCAATTTATTTTAGAAAATAATTTTTATGTCCGGAGAATACCGCGCCCTAACTCGAAAATATAGACCGATTCATTTTGATGATATCGTTTCACAAGAACATGTGAGTAACACCTTAAAAAATGCAATTGAACAAGACCGTTTAGCTCATGCATATATGTTCTGTGGTCCGAGAGGTGTTGGGAAGACAACAATGGCGCGTGTGTTAGCAAGAAAAATTAATGAAGTTGATGATTCTATAGATGGTGAAGCGCTTAGTAATACCTTAAATATCATCGAAATTGATGCGGCATCGAACAACAAAGTA
>Ga0210012_1003614_pt1 | contig 12598 bp, 10 predicted proteins | sample CryGeymeta201504_FD_183974 | JGI IMG/M metagenome (GOLD analysis project Ga0210012, IMG submission 183974) | Groundwater microbial communities from Crystal Geyser aquifers in Utah, USA - Crystal Geyser metaG 2015-04 (SPAdes) (version 2) | ecosystem: Environmental > Aquatic > Deep subsurface >... | reverse complement strand
GCTCTGGCAGCGATTTCTTGGCTATCTCGACCGTGTGCAGCAATGCGGTCTTTTCGTTCAGGCGATCATCGATGGGCGCTTTGTCTCGGCTGACGACGAAGTGCGGGACATTGATGTTGCGCTGGTTCCGAGAGACCTCCTGGAAGAGGATCGGGATAACTTTCGCATGATGACGGACCCCCAGGTTAAGCGGGAACTCTACGAGGATTATTTCGTGCGAACCTGCTTCGCCACGAATCCGCCGATAGACCGCGATTATTTCGACTGGTTTCAAAACATCAAGGTGAAGGATGCCAGCCGCTTCGGTAGTCCCTCAGACGCTCGAAAGGGAATTCTCGTTGTTGACCTATGAGCAATACGGAAATTCAGACCTGGCGAGAACTCCTCGACCGCAAAGCTCGGCATCTACACGAGCAGATCGCCCAAACCTTCGCCTGGGTCGAGAAACACGCCGGGGGAGATGCGGCCATTGCCGACAATATGACCAGGGAGCTCTACGATTGGCTGCGGGAGCTGTATGAGAAAGAGCTTCCGCTGGTAAAAATTCTCGATGAGGCCGACCTTTCTCTCGAACTCCGCGGACCGGACACCGCAGTTAGTCACCCAAGGATTTCTCTGGTGACCAGCACCTTTCACCGGGTTCAGAATCAGGTTCGTTCTGTGACGCGCTCGATCCCTGGCATCACGGAGCAATCGACGGAGAAACTGAAGCAGCGCCATTCATTTGCCCATGACATGGATTTGGGCTTCGCCTCTATGGCACTTAACCATGCGCTCCGCGTCGGTTTCACGCTGCCCGTTCCGGGGGAAGGGAATTGCCTTGGGCCCGAGGATCCCGGCCTGCAGGCGGTCGCCCAAGCGATTGATTCGATCCGGGCCGTTTCGCTCACGATGTCGGAACTGGAGAATGAGCAGGAAATTCAGTCCAAGGTCAGCGACCGCATTCCTGACCCCAAGGTTCGTGACTCAGCCATTCTCGCAGTTAAGGAGCTGACGCCCTCGGGCAAGTCCGGGCTCGAAGCCGTGCGCATCTATGGTCGGGGCGACAAGCCGGACGAAATGGAGAAACCTCTGACCACCGAATCACGAAAGACCTTGAATCAATTCATCGCGAAACCCGTTTACACTGATGAGGAAATGGAGATCGAGGGTCTTGTTCGGGAGATGGACCTTGATAAAAAGCGTTTCGAGCTGCGCCAGATTGGGGCCGCAGGCGTGAATGACTTACGCTGCGTTTATGGTAAAGAAGCGGGTGACTCCGTGGCTAAGGAGTGGTTGAATGACTCTATCGTGGTTATCGGGCGGGTTCAAAAGGACAAAGATGGCCGCCCCCGGCTGATGCGCGTGACCAAACTCCGCTCCAAAGGCCAAAAGGCGGGCGGCAAACAGATGGAGATTAAATTCGAAGACGAACGATAGATTATGCCGACACTCGACTGGATAGGAAAAAAAGCGGTGGTGAACCACCATCGGGAGGTCCCGTTTCACTTGCTCAAGGAAGTGCCCGAGCTGAGCTGCGGTGACCCGTCGAGCGGCAATCTGATTGTCGAGGGAGACAACCTTCTGGCCCTGAAAGCCCTGCTTCCCTATTATGCCGGGAGGGTGAAGTGCATCTATATCGATCCGCCATATAACACCGGAAACGAAGGATGGGTGTATAACGACAACGTCAACAGTCCCGAAATGAGAGAGTGGCTTGGACGAACTGTTGGCAAAGAGGCGGAGGACCTGTCCCGCCATGACAAATGGCTCTGCATGATGTATCCCAGATTGGCTTTGCTGAAGAATTTCTTACGAGAAGATGGTTCAATCTGGATTTCGATGGACGATTCCGAAATCGGCCTCTTGCGACCGCTGATGGATGAGGTTTTCGGTCGTCAACGATTTGTTGCCTGCAATGTATGGCAAAAGCGATACAGCCGGGAAAATCGGGGTTCTATCGGGGACGCGCATGATTATGTTCTCGTTTACGCAATGAACCCGGAGAAGTTTAAAGGAACGCGAAATAGGGTTCCTTTGAATGAACATCAAGCCAAGGTCTATAAGAATCCAAATAACGACCCTCGGGGACGGTGGCGTGGAATCCCAATGACAGCGCAGGGTTGGCGACCAAACCAAATGTATGAAATCAAGACGCCAAGCGGGAAAACCGTAACTCCACCTGAAGGACGTTGTTGGTCTACGATCCAACCAGAATTTGAAAAACTGTTAGCCGAAAACCGAATTTACTTTGGTAAAAAAGGAGATTCTCAACCTTCAATTATCCGCTACCTCAGTGAGGTTGAAGGTTTAGTTCCTTGGACATGGTGGCCACACGAAGAAACCGGACACACGGATGAGGCGCGAAAAGACGTCCAAGCAATTTTTGGTTCTCAAACTGCTTTTGATACGCCCAAACCAGTTCGACTCATTGAGCGTGTGCTGCAAATCGCCACTTCACCGGGTGACATTGTTTTGGATTCTTTTGCAGGCTCCGGGACAACCGGCCATACGGTTTTTCGTCTCAACAATTCCAATGCGGACGAAGAACCACGGAGATTTGTTTTGGTTGAAATCGACTCCAAAATCGCAAGAGAGGTCACTGCGGAACGTTGTCGAAGAGTCTCGGATGGCTACACGGATACCAAGGGCAGAGCTATCCCAGGCATCGGTGGTGGTTTTACATACTCCCAACTCTCCCAGCCCGTTTACGACGAGTCTGGACGCATCAATGAATCGGTGACTTTCCCTGAACTCGCCCGCCATGTTTTTTTTACCGAAACGGGCTCTCCGCTTCGAGCCGAGCTGGCCTTCGATACGCCGCTGATCGGCTCGGCCCACGGACGGGCAGTCTATCTCCTTTACAACGGGATCTTGAAAGACAAATCCGCTCAGGGCGGCAATCGCCTGACGCGCAAAGTGCTTCAAGACCTTCCCTCATTCGACGGGCCGAAGGTAATCTATGGAACCGCCTGCCAACTCGGCCAGGAACTACTCGACAAGCACCAAGTCACGTTCAAGCAAATCCCCTACGCGATCCCGACCCATTGAAGCCATGGCACTGACACTCAAACACTACCAAAAGGAATCGCTGGATGTTCTGGCGGATTATTTCCGTCGCGTCGTCGAAGTGGGTGATGCTCGCAAGGCTTTTCACTATCTCATCACCGACCGCGAAGAGGAACCCCGGTCCTACACCGAAGTGCCGGGGCTGGTTGGCCTACCGTATGTCTGCCTTCGCCTGCCAACCGGTGGAGGAAAGACCTTGCTCGCCTGTCACTCGATTCCGGTGGCGAACCGCGAGCTATTGCAGAAGGAGAATTCGGTCGTCCTGTGGTTGGTGCCATCCAATGCGATCCGCGAGCAAACGCTGGATGCCCTCCGCAACCGCGCTCATCCTTACCGGATTGCGCTGGAATCCCAGCTCGGGGAGGTGACGGTCTGCGACGCGACCGAGGCGCTCTACCTGCAACGCCCGGTCCTTGACGGCTCGACGGTGATCATTGTGGCGACACTCCAGAGCTTTCGCATCGAGGACGAGACGGGCCGGAAAGTTTATGAATCCTCCGGTGCTCTCCAGCACCACTTCAGTGGACTGGACCGGGTGACCCTCGAAGGCATCGAAAAGCGGGAGGACGGCTCTTTTCCCTATTCTCTCTCCAACGTGCTGCGGATTCGGCGTCCTGTCGTCATCGTGGATGAAGCGCACAACGCTCGCACCTCGCTTTCATTCAAAACGCTGGCAAAATTCCGACCGTCGGCGATCATTGAACTGACCGCAACACCTTCTCTTTCCAATGAAGGTGAGGAGCAGTTCGCATCAAACGTGCTGCATCATGTCAGCGCAAAGGAGTTGGAGGCCGAGGACATGATCAAGCTTCCGGTCCGCCTGGAGACGCATGCGAACTGGCAGGTTCTTCTTGCCCACGCTATCGCCCAGCTCGACCAGCTGGATTCCGACGCCAAAAATGAACGGCGGAAATCCGCGGAGGTCATCCGTCCGATCATGTTGATCAAGGCCGAATCTCGGCGGGGAACCAGTCCGATTACCTTTGAGGTCGTCAAAGAGCACCTCTTGAAACAATGCAACGTGCCGGAGGAGCAAATCGCTGTAGAAACCGGAACGCTGCGGGAAGCAACCGGGCAGGACCTGATGGCTGACGATTGCAAAGTTCGATTTGTTATCACTGTGGATGCCCTCAAGGAGGGCTGGGACTGTCCTTTCGCCTACATCCTCTGTTCGGTGGGAGAACTCCGCGCTCAGACCGCAGTTGAGCAATTGCTTGGTCGAGTGCTTCGGATGCCCTATGCCCGGCGCAAATCGGTCCAGTCCCTCAATCGAGCTTATTCCTTTGCGACTTCAACCAACTTTGCGAATGCTGCGGCCGCACTGGAGGCTTGCTTGGTTGAGAGTGGTTGCAACCGTTTGGAAGCGCGGGAATTGATTACCCGTTCGACCGCGACTCAGCAAGACTTGCCGCTGGCAAAGCGGAAGCCGGCCCCCCGCTCATTCAAATCGACCGAATTACCGTCGCGGGAGAGTCTCCCCGAATCCATCCGCGACAAGGTTGAGATCGACGAGGAGCATTCGTCGATCACGTTCACCGACACCTTGGACAAGGAAGAGCTCGAAGCACTGGAATCAGCCTTTGTCATGGATGAAAGCCGCGAGGCGATCCGAAAGGAATACGAGCGCTTTGAAACAGAAACGGTAGAGTTGATGAAGACTCCCTCTGAAAAAGGTGCTTTCTTCGGGGTCCCTCGGCTCACGGTAGAGATCGACGGGCAGGTTGAGCTTTTTGAAGAGACGCTTCTATCAGACAGGGGTTGGAGGCTGGCTCACTTCCTCGACGAAGCCAAGCTTGACGATTGGCAGGCACATGAAGACGGCTCGCGCTACGGCCAGCTTTCGGTGGACGATCAAGGAAAGCTTCGTGTGGAGTTTCTCCAAAGTCTTGAACAAGAACTGAAGTTGATTACCTCCGTCGAAAATTGGACTGAGGCTCAGCTTGTGTCGTGGATCGACAGGTCCATCCCGCATCCTGACATCGCTCCAGATGATGCGTTGCTATTTATCGGGAAGGTAGTCGAGCATCTGCAATCCAGTCGAAGTATTTCCCTGGCAAGCTTGGTTCGAGAGCGGCACTCTCTTTCTAAAGCGGTAGCTGAGCTGTTCAAGAGTTGCCGCGAGGCCGCCCATGCACTCGCTTTCCAAGAGGTATTATTCGAGGAGAAAGAAGGGCGGATTCTGGTATCAGGAGAAGAGGTCTTTCGTTTTGATCCGGATCGTTACCCCTGCAATAGCGTCTGCCCGAAGAGCAGCTATTTTCAGAAGCACTATTATCCCCAAGTCGGCGATCTGAAAGGTGAAGGAGAGGAGTTCGAATGTGCGGCCTTCATTGACGCAATGGACGAGGTCGAATTCTGGGTCCGAAATTTGGAGCGCAAGCCAGGCGCCTTTTGGCTTCCGACCTCGACAGATCGGTTTTTCCCGGATTTCGTCGCTCGACTCAAAGATGGTCGTCTTCTCGTCGTCGAATACAAGGGCGGTGACCGCTGGAGCAACGACGACAGCAAAGAAAAACGGCGGATCGGGGAACTCTGGGCAGAAAAAAGCGACGGTCGATGCTTGTTCGTCATGCCGAATGGGAACGACCTCGGGGCGATTCGAAAACAACTCAAACCCTGACGAAACCTATGGAAAAACTGGATTACGCGATAGTGGGAGATGAAGAATGCCGGGAACAGCTTGAGATTCTCGGCGATTGGATTGATGGAAGCGGGAAAACATCAGTTATTCTCAGCTTCGATGCCGCCCAGATGCTTGATTTCCCCGTCCGTTTGAAGGACGGTTTTGAGCGAGCCAAGGCAGTAATCGTAGGCATAACGAACTTTTTTCAACCGATTCGGGTCAGTCTCCGAACCTGGGAAGGAATCGTTCCACAAGACCCGCGAGCCAAGAATGGTGAATTCTTTCTCGTCGCCCTTGACCGTCCCGAGGAAACAGAAGTCACTGGAGCAGTTTCCGTAGTCGATTCGTGGTCTGGAGATGCCAATGACCGCCGGGCTCGCTTTCTCAAAGGCGTCATTCATTTTAAAAAGCCCACCACTCGTAAGCGGGCGGCGGCAAAAAAGACAACGGCGTCCGTAAACCAAAGTGTCGGAAAAGCCAGGGACGTCATCCAGGCAGGCGGCAACGTGAATATCGCAAAGAAGGTAACTGTCCGAAATGAAGTCGTGCCCGACGAAAGGCACATTACTGAGGAACAGGCGGCAGAGGTTCAGAGGATGATCGAGGAATTGGCTCATCGGCTAACCGGAGCTGACGGGAAGCCGGCATTTGGCCAAGCGCAACAAAGGCTGAAAAACAAATTCAAGGTGACCTCCTACCGATTGATTCCGCAGGAACGATTCTCTGAGGTTGTTGCTTGGTTCAAGCAGGTTCGGGGAATGAACATGGGAAAGGTTCGCCGCAGCAATCCTGAGCTATTCAAGCGTGATCACTACACTTCGATCAAAGCAGGTGCCCGGAGTCTCGGATGGAGCGATGAGGAACTCTACGCCTTTGCAAGGGAGTTTTTGAATCGGAAAGCTGCACTGACTTCGTTGACTCAGTTGGGCCCGATCCAACTCCAGCGACTTAGTCAGGCCATTCAACGCAGGAGAAAGAAATAGCGACAGCCGAAAAACAAAGAGCCTCCGGAATTTTCCAGAAGCTCAATGCCGACCGAACTTTTCCAGTCCGAGTAGAGCATCTTCAAAATCTCAGGTCTGGTCAAGACGGCACGATCCCAAAATACCGTTCAGCATCCTTCTTCGAGGCCACGCCCAGGTAGTGCTCGTAAAGAACGTTCTGGTTCTTGTGGGAGATCAGGAGTGCGGTATTGCCGGGGTCACGGTGTAGGGCGACATGGTAAGTCGCGAAGCTATGGCGCAGGCAGTTCTTCGGCGGCGCTTTGGGCTTCGCCCCTGTCTTTTTTGCCTCAGCCTTCGTGACGAGCAACCCGGCTCGTTGGAAGGCTTTTTCCCGGCGCTTGGCGATTTGCCGGGGCGTCAACTTGAAGGCGGCTGCAGGCGTGCGCTCCAGCCAGAGCCAGAGGTTTTCGGGCAGGCCTTCGATGTAGTTCCGGCGACGCTTCTTGGTCTTTTCGGCGGGGGTGAGGATGGCCCACTCGTCGAGTTTGATCTCGCCGTGGGAGAGCCGCTCGATAGCAGAGGCGCGCATGCCGCCGAAGGCTCCAAGGGCCAACAGGCCACAGATTTCCGGGTCTTCGTGTTCGTTCGCCCGAAAGAGGGCTTCGGTTTCCGCGACGGTCAAGATGCCCGGCTCCTGGCGGGTGACTTTGATCGGCGGGATGGGCTCGACCGGATTCTCTTTCACCCACTTGCTCTTCTTGAACCACTTGAAGGCGGAGATCAGGAAGCTGCGGGTGTGGTTCTTCGTTTGGTCGGAATACGGGCGGGCGTGGATGAACTCAGCGATCTGCTCGGAAGTGACGTCACGGAGAGCGATGTCGCCGCAGAAGCGTTGGAAGCGCTCGAAGGCCAGTTTGGCGTGTCGCCGATAGGCAGGGTCTAGCCCGGACTTTTCCAGCGATTGCAGGTAGGCACCAAAGCCCTCGGAAAGCTTCACCGCCTCGATGTCGTCGTGGTGCTCCAGCCAGAAATCGACCAGCTCCATCGGGGAGACGTGCGGCAAGATCATGCTTGCCCGCTGCCATTCCCGGACCTGATCCTTGTCGAACTTGAAGACCTCCTCGCCGTGCGCGTTGACCTCTTTGGAGAACTTTCGGATGAACTGGTCGCGCTCTTTCTCGGTCTTGAAGAAGCGGGATTTCAGCTTCCGGTCCACATACCAGCGGGCCTCCCAAGGGCTCTTCCGATTCGGCTGATAGTGAGGGATTACGCGCATTCAATTAATACAAAGTTGAGACAGAAAAAAGGCCAGCGAATATCGCTGGCCTCGGGAAAAGGATTCTCCACCTGCTCAATGCTTGGTCTTGTCCTTCAGCACGTAGCCTTGGCCGGCTTTAGGGGTTGGTGGAAGGGGTTCACCCTTCACAACGGTTCTCTCCTTTCCTGTATCAGCACCTCGCGGTCCCAGTATCCCATATTGCCCTGAATCCTTCGCTATGTTCCCTGGCTTCATAACTTTCTTCGACATGTTCTCACCTCCTTTCTGGGGAACAGCAAAAAGGAATGAAGAGTGCTTGTCAATCACTAAGCACTATATGTAGTGCTTTCCGGGTCTAAAATATCTACATATTGGGGTTTATGGCGAAATAGCGTTCCGCCTGTTCCTTCGTTGCGATCCCAAGGTAGTGCTGGAAGAGGATTTGCTGGTTGCGGTGGCTGACCAGCAGGGCGGTCTTTCCGGCGTCCCGGTAGAGGGCGACATGGTAGGTGACGAAGCTGTGCCGGAGGAAGTTCCTGGGCGGGCATTTCGGCTTCCAGTTCACCCGGGCCAGACCCTTCTCCTCGCGCTTGCGGTTCGCGTAGGCGATGTCGTCGGCCTCGATGAGCAGACCGGCTCGTTTCAGGGCTTCGCTCCGGCGGTGCATGAACTGGCGGTGCGACATCTCGAAAGCCTCCCGCGGGGTGCGTTCCAGCCAGGCCCATAAGTTTTCGGGGAGGCCCTCAATCCACTGGCGACGGCGCTTCTTCGTTTTCTCGGCGGGCGTGTGGATGCCGCGCTGGGCGAAGTCGATCTCGTGGTAATCAACTTTCGAGATGGCGGAGGACCGCATCCCGGCGAAGGCCCCAAGAGCGAGCAGCCCGCAGACCTCCGGATCGACCTTTTCATTCGCCCGGAAGATGCGCTCCATCTCATCGACCTTGAGGATTTCCGGTTCAGGCGTGACGACATCGGGCGTCCGCACTTTCTTGGCCGGGTTATCAACCGCCCAGCCTTGCTCGATCCACCAAGCATAGGCTCCGGCGATAGTTCGCTTGTGGTGGCGCTTCGTCACCGGGGCGTAGGGCAGATCAAGGATGTATTCGGCGGCTTGCGGATGGGTGACCTCGTGGACGGACCGATCTTCCATCGCCTCGGCGAAATCCCGCAGTTGCGACTCGACGTGCTTCCGGTAGCTCAGGTCCCGCTGCATCGCCTCTAGGTAGCGGAGATAGTGTGGGCGGCAGCGTGAAAACGGCGTAAAACGGGCGGTTTGATAATCCTGTAGAGAAGCGGCGGAGGAAAGTGGATTTCCTCCGCCGCGGGTTGTCTTTGATGGGCTGGTGCTGGTGGGTCTATGCGGGTTCTTTGGCTTTTCTCATGCGGTAGCTGGAGCCTTTGATCAGGACGGTTTCGCAGTGGTGCAGGAGGCGGTCGAGGACGGCTGAGGTCAGGGTGCTGTCGCCGTTGAAGATGGCGGGCCAGTCTTTGTAGGCCTGGTTGGTGGTGATGAGCAGTGCCCCTTGTTCGTAGCGGGCGCTGATGATCTGGAACAGGAGGTCGGCACCTGTTTTGTCGATGGGCAGGTAGCCGATCTCGTCGAGCACGAGCAGGTGGGGCCGGGTGTATTTGCGCAGTGCGAGTTTGAGCTGGCCTTGTTTCTGGGCGGCGATCAGGTCGTTGATGGCTTCGACGGCACCGGTGTAGAGGACTTTGTGACCGGCCCGGCAGGCCTTCAGTGCGATGGCGGTGGCGAGGTGTGTTTTGCCCACGCCGACGGGACCGAGCAGGACGCCGTTGTGCTGGTGCTCGACGAAGCGCAGGCTGGCGAGGTGCTCGACCTGGGCGCGGTCGATGCTGGCGGGCCATTGCCAGTTGAAGGTGTCGAGCTTCTTGAGCGCGGGCAAGCGGGCGGCTTTGATGCGCCGTTCGGCGCTGCGTTCCTGTCTGGCGAGGGCTTCGCCGTGGAGGAGTTCATGCAGGTATTCCAGTGCGCCGGTTTGTTTCTTCAACGCCTGCCGGTGGAGGCCCTCGTAGTTTTGGCGCATCCAGGGCAGCTTGAGCGTCTCCAGGGTGCTTTGGATTTTTTGGTGTGGGTTATCAGTGTTCGTTTTCATGGGTGTTGCTGGTTGGGTTTGAGTCCGGGTGCGGGTCCTGGCCGGGAGCGTCGTAAACGCTGAGGTCGGCGCGGGGTGTTTCGATCTCGAGCTGGTCGCCGGGTCGGGTCAGATGCAACGGGCCGGGCACTTGGAGCGGACGGCTGCGTTGGCCGAGGATGTTGATGATATACTCGCTGCTGTGGGCACCAATCTGGTGGGCGTCGCTGATCGCTTCGGCCAGTTGGGCGCGGGTGTAAGCGCCTTCCAGAGCGAGGATTTTGCGCACATGTTCGGGTGCGTTCAGGCGGCGCTGCTGCAACTGGTGGTAAAACGCTTCGGCGTGTTCGCCCAGTTGCAGGAAGCGCCGGAGCTGCTGGTGGGCGCGGGCTTTGCGCCGTCCGGCCAGCAGGGCGCGGGGATGGTCGGGGTGCTCGAAGTCGCCGCCGCGCCCGTAGTCGCGACGGTGGCTGGCCACGATGTCGCCCTGGTGCCGCACGAGGATCTGGTCGGAATCGAGGTGGATGTCGAGGTAGTGATTGGCGTATTGGGCGGGCACGCTGTAGCGGTTGCCGTCGATGCACAGGCGGAAGGTGGAGGTGGCGCGGCGGCGCAGCAGGGTCGCGGTCTGCGGGACGTTCACCGGCAGGGCCTGCAGGTGGGCTTTTTCGCGTTCCCACAGCACGGCGGGTTTTTCGCCGGTGCTGCGGTGCACGCGCTGGTTGGCCGTCTGGTCGAGCCAGCTGCGGGCCTGCGGGCCGATGTGGTAAAAATCCTTGAAGTCGCGCCCGCGCAGGAAGTTCTTTTTGACGTAGCCGACGCCGTTTTCGACCCGGCCTTTTTCCTGCGGGCTGCGGGGATTGCAGGCGACGATTCCGAAGCCGTAGTCGCGGGCGAACTCGGCGTAGCGGGGGTTCCACACCGCTTGCTCCCCGCGCCGGTGCTTGAGCACCGCCGACTTGAGGTTGTCCACCATCACCGTCCCGGGCACGCCGCCAAAATACTCGAAGGCGCGGGCGTGACAGCCGAGGAAGTGCTCCTGCTTTTGCGAGAGGGTGAACTCGACATACATCTGCCGCGAGTAGCTGAGCACCATCACGAAGACGCTCAGGGCGCGGCGGGTGTTGCCCGCCCCGACGGTGCCGCAGTGGCCCCAGTCCACCTGGGCGCTTTCGCCGGGGGCGAAGGACAGGCTCAGGTAGGCTTTTTCCGCAGGCGGGCGCACGCGGCGCACGTAGGTTTTGACCGTAGTGTAGCCGCCGGTGTAGCCGTGTTCGTCGCACAGGCGCTGGAAGATCTGCTGGGCGCTGTAGCGGTGCTTCTCCAGCCAGCTGCGGATGTGCGCCTTGTGTGGGTCGAGCTTGCTGGAACGCCCCTTGTTTTTACGCGCCTCGAAGCGCTCGCGGGCCAGCCACTTGGCGACGGTTTTGACGTTCAGGGACATCTTCGCGGCGATTTGCGCGGCACCCAGTTTATCCTCGCGGTGCAGATGGTGCATCCGGCTGTATTGGCTGAAGTCAATCATCGGGCACCTCCTTGCAGCAGCTCGGCGATCGACTGCGGCCCGCTGGCCGCAGCGGGGGCTTTAGCGGCGTGACCGGTGGGCGGGGTCGCTTCGGATAACGGCAGCACCGATTCGAGTTCGGCGGCGGGTTCGGCCAGATCGAGCACTTGATACAGCGGCACCTGCCAGGCGATCAGGTCGGCTCCGAGCAAGCCGCCGCGGGCCCGCCGCAACTCGTGCAGCGCGATGCCCAGATGCTGGCAGATCGAGGTATCCGAGTAATAACTCAGGCCCTGTTCGTCGCCCACGCTCAGCAGGAACAGATACAGCGCCCAGCCGCAGGGCTCGACGCCCCGCAGGCGGCGTTGGCGGATCAGGCGATGGTCGATCCAGCTAAACTGGGCCGGCACGCGCCGTAGGCGTTTGGGGTCGATGGGATGTTTTTGCATTGTTTTTAGTCGGGTTGGTTCCGGCACAAACTCCGGGCTGCGTGCCCAGAATCCGCCGCCCCTGTTTGTGTAACTCCCGGCTGGTGCGTGCGATGTCATCTTGTAACGCAGATCCGGTTAAGTGTGAGATAAGTCCAAGTAAGACAACGGCTTGCGAAAACCAGTCATCTTGTAACGCAAAAACCTTTAAGGTGGCCTTTTCCCGCTCTTCATCAACGACTTCCGTAATACAGTCATCTTGTAACGCAGATTGCTCTAAGGACTCCACTTTAGGTCGCCAATACCCCGGATTTGCTTCCCGCCACACTTGGACCCGCCCTACCGCAGCCTCGCCGCGATGGTAATCCGGGTTCTTCGCCACCCATCGCTGGCGAGCCTGTCGGGCACTGGCTTTTTTACACTCGGGCTTACGGCAAAAGCACTGTTTGTGCATGTTCTGCGGCGAGGGAAGAAAACCCTCCCCGCAATGATGGCACTTCCTTTTTCGGCGGCGTTTCATGCCGCCACCATAGCCTCAACGCTTCATCGAAATGAAGAAGATCCAATCTAAGAAGATCAGGAAGAAGAGATCTTTTCTGAAGATTTTTGAAGAAGATCCAGAAGAATAAACCACTTTCAGACCGCCGGTTCTACGCCACTTTTAAATCGCCGCTGACAGGGGGTGCTCTATCGGACG
>Ga0210012_1003546_pt1 | contig 12727 bp, 9 predicted proteins | sample CryGeymeta201504_FD_183974 | JGI IMG/M metagenome (GOLD analysis project Ga0210012, IMG submission 183974) | Groundwater microbial communities from Crystal Geyser aquifers in Utah, USA - Crystal Geyser metaG 2015-04 (SPAdes) (version 2) | ecosystem: Environmental > Aquatic > Deep subsurface >... | reverse complement strand
GCCGTTGTTGTGTCAAATTCGCCATTGATGGTGTCTCCAGAGGTACGTTCACCATTATTATGAACGCCAACAGAAGCAGTAACTCCGGCAACATTGATCTCTTCAGTAGAGGCTGCAGCAGAATGGCTTTCATTCGTATCGGTATCACCGGTCACTGTTACAACAGCATTATTACTAAGAGGAGGATTTTCGTCGACAGTCATGGCAGAAAGAAATAATGACAAATAACGAAAGCAGCAGAGTCAGATACTAGTTTTAAGAGAACAGTCGGTTAGACTACTACCTGGTACAGGAAGGTCCACAATGAAACTCAAGGAACAGTAGTGTGGATGTATTATGATGTTGTATTATCATTCCATCAGTCTGTCCACATGTCCAAGGTTGCTATGATGAGATAACTTTCCTTTCCAGGTATGTACCGGTAAGCGCGCAAGCTCGATGTTGTCTCTTGTGCTAAATTTTTTTTACGGGATTTTTGTCCAATTATTACTTGTTTAGGGTGAGAATTAAAACCGATATCTTTTTTTGAGTATCTTCATCTTAATCATGCAATGCTCCTTCATACGCTACAAACACGCAGAAGCGGCAGCTGACAACACACCCCTCAAAAACACCGCCTTTAACACTGTGCCACAAGTACCCAATTCTGAAAAGTACCGAGAAATAAGTCTTTCACGATGCGTTTTTTCGGTTTCCTTTCCCTTTCTTCACTGGTTGCGAACAGTGCTACCATTATTCTATTGGGAAGCAGCAACAACAACTACTTAACACCTGTAGTAGTGGCAGCAGCGGAACCTTCTCCTCCTGTATTCAAGCTCCCACCTCTGCCATATCCCGACACGGCTTTGGAGCCCTACATTAGTCAACGGACATTGAAATTCCATCACGGCAAACATCATGCCAAATACGTAGCTACTACGAATTCTATGATTGAAGATACTGACTTGGCCAATGCGGCTTCGTTGGAAGAGATTATCTTGAAGGCTCACGAAACCTCCAATCAAGGTTTATTCAACAATGCAGCACAGTCTTGGAACCATGCCTTTTATTGGAATTGTATGACACCCAATGGTGGTGGTGGTCCTCCTCCTTCTTCATCTGGTTCGTTGGCAAACAAGATCAATGCAAGTTTTGGTTCGTACCAAGAATTTCGAACGCAATTCAGTACCGCGGGCAACACGGCCTTTGGATCCGGATGGGCGTGGTTGGTCCTGAATACTTCCACGGACAAATTGTCTGTTCTCAAAACCATCGGAGCCGACAATCCCATGACGACTCCGGGTATTGTGCCAATTCTGTGCATGGATGTGTGGGAACATGCCTACTACTTGGATTATCAAAATTTGCGAACATCGTACGTTGATGTGTTTTTGGACAAGCTAGTGAACTGGGAATTTGTTCAAGAAAATTTCGATCGAGCTATTACACCCGGTCGCGGAGCAGAGTTGTAACCAAGATGTGTGTTGACAAAAGACTAAAAACTTAAGTGAACGACAGCTGAAACTAACATAGGAAATTATAAAATCTGTATTTTTTATTGTTGCTAGTCAGCCGTAAAAGTCGAGTTATTGGTCACCACGATCATTCCCATTTTGGTTCTTTTGCTGCAAGAGCACTTGCTCTCCTCGCATTGCCAACGACTGTACCACCCAGGGAGGAACGTTCAACAATGTAGTCGTGATTGATCCCAGTATGGTGTGGCACGTATGTCGTTCTTGGTCGTGCCCATTGGTACAAAAACGTTGCTCTGCAAGTGAACAAACGTTCTACTCCTTTAGTAGTGCAAGACATATCCCTGACTTGGACAGCGCTGTGATGAACCTGTGGGTGTGCATCTTGCATGCGGATGGATGCACTTCTTCTGAAGGGTATCCATCATGGATCAATTCTCTGTGATCAACATGTCTAAAAGCTGCTCTGGAGCTTTCGTGCCTCTCATCGCGCTAATATAGGCTGCTAAATTTATACTCGTACGAGTATCTGTAAAAAACCATTGTATGACAGTGACGAAAACATAGTGGGTATTATTGGAACAGAATGTGTTCTCCGGTCGTGAAAGTTAGTCGTGCATGTTGATTCGTTCCTGTGCAGAATTATTACCTATACAAGGGTAGTCTACCTGGTATTATTATTTATTTTTAGTACACTACGGAGTGGTACGTAGTCTACTCGTAGTACCTGCTAGTAGTGGTAGACTCTACTATTGCTTACCTGGTACTGTGGTACGGCTGTACTCGTACTACTAGCGGTTGGAAATCATGAAAAACTGTACTCCTACGAAGTCATTCAACTGGATAGCTATCCGCCTATGCAGTTTTTATTAATGGTTTGACATTTGGACAGACAGTTGCAGCCAGTAATTGAAGGACTAAATCATTCATCTATTGCGTTTCCCACAGTCGTGCACCAAGAAAAGACCTTGTCCTTGCCAATACCTACGAGAGCCGAATTCTGCTCAATTCCACGAAAAATTGTGAACGAAACATGGTAAAATACAGCAGGCTGAGCTCGACAGCGTCAGCGTCCAGTAAAAGCGATGGAACGGCCAGCAAATCGCGATACTCCAAAGATCATTTGGTGGAGATTGCCCATGCTCTCAAAAGGAACGTTGAAGTACGCGACAGGAAGTTTCGATTAAAGACGTACGATGACTGCTTTATGGGTACGGAGTGCATTGACTTTTTGCAAAACTATATGCAATTTTCCAAACGAAAGGATGCCGTCCGTTTGGCTCTGCAGATGAACGAGGTGCTTCATTTCTGCGAGCATGTCAAAAATGAACACAAAATTAAGGATGAGCCGCTTTTCTATCGCTTTACAGATTTTGCCGGCGAACATCAATTAACCTTGCTCCAAGTGATGAGAGCCTTTCAACGTGGCATGCCCACAGAGGATCGAACATACCGTCTCCGAGCCTACCAAAATGGCACGTTTTTTCTGCAGTTGCCAACTTGTTTGCCTTTCGAGTTTTGTTTTCCGACATTTTCTAACTAAATTACTTCTTTTGTATCTTGGAAGTCTTTGTTGGCAGTGAAGCTGTGGATTGGTTGGTTGAGTACAAATTTGCACCGTCCCGAGCGCACGCAGTTGAATTAGGCAACAAACTGGCGGAAGAATACGAACTCTTTGTCCATGTAACTAATGAGCATCCTTTGAAAGATGAGTACATATTCTATCGTATGCTAGTACCTCAGAATATGCCTGGACAGACTGACCTCAACTCCAAAGTCAAGTTGGACAAGAAGGCCTTGCAAGCGTGGGTGGCTGTATTTTCAGTTATAGGCATGGCGATATACTATTATGTATTTTGAAAATAGGCAAAATGTACTAGAAGTTTGTAGTTTGTACCACGTCAATATAAACTTATTTATAATTTCCATACAGTGTTCCAATCGGGGTGTACTACGGGAGGACAGGGTGGTATGTCCCCAAGAAATTCCCGGCTTAACATGGTCGGTGGTTTTACGGCGTGACCGTAAGCCGTAAGGTTGTAGATACAGCTCAAAAAGTTCGTGACCGAGTAGAAGAACGAAAAAAAGGGCCACACAGCAAGCTCACGCATTGTCGGTAGCCGCCAGGAGGGAGTGTACCGGGCACAAAATGCGTAACTGAGAAAGGGATTCAAATAACTTAGAAGGAAAGGTGCCAACACCAGAAAGGTTGTGCTGCCGATCAGGGACTCCTGGACGCTTCCACTAATGTACCACCAGAGCACCAGTATCCGGGCAAAAAATTGGTGTGGGTTAAAGGCAAAGAGTGTTGCCACGCCATTGCGAAAAAACCACAGGGATGCTTTGAGAGAGGGTTTATGTCCCCAAATTATACCGTGATATGTTGCCTCCAAGGCATGCCGAAAGTAGAAACTGGGCCCCCAAAAGATAGCAATCATGTCCCAACTCTTGATTCTCTGCCTCAAAAAGTCTCCAATTGTCACTGGAGCTGTTGTGGGTATAGTAATGGTAGCGTCATCGCAGACAATCATTCTCTTCCTAGACCGTTGCGCCAGTAGGATCAAACCCATTTGCTGATCCTCCCCATCGAAGACGCAATCATGCTGTTGTAGCACTTGGCGGAGGTCCTCTCTTCGCCAGACAGACAGAGCACCGCTGCAGTAGACAGGGGGGCACCAGCGAATAAATTCACCTACACCTTTAACAGGAAAGGGAGCTTCCGTCTCGGGGATCTTGTGATGGGCTGCGTACTCAATATCTTGAAGCCCAACAAGTAAGGGTTTGCCATTCACCGCGTGTTCCTCTTCGTCGCTGGCTACGACAGGATACTGCACGGCAACAATATTGGAATCTGCCGATAGCCGTTGAGTTGGAATTGAAAAGTTTGCCGGAAGACGAACGTCGTCATCTATCATCAGAATATAAGTGCTAGCTTGAGGAGAAACGATACCATTTTTTTGAAGGTGAGGAAGCCAAATTTTTTCCGTCCAATAAAAGGCGTGTGATTTGTTTCCCACGGGTATAAAAAGATAGTTGATATCGGGGTGGATCTTCGCGACAAGCGATTCTGTCTTGTCAGGAGGGGCGTCCGCGTTGGCATTGTCACAAACAAAAATCTGGTTGGGTGGGAAATGCGCCAATGCGGCCTCTAGAGTACGTCGAAGCTGACCGGCTTCCGACTCTGATGATGCGGACATATGACACGCAATAAACATGCAACATTGGCTTTCCCAGTCCTGCTCCTCGCGGCATGAGTTTTCTGCCTTTAGTAGAGCCTCTTCTTTCAGAGAAACATTCTTCATTGAGTTGTCGTCTTGTTTGAAGTGTTGCTTTATTGCCTGGATTATCTTGGGTATGGCCTCTTGATCACAGAAGATCTGGATGAATGTTGAAACGAGAAAAGGAATCATTAAACGACATACAATGCCTCGCGAAGGCCTTAGCCAATACCAGACTGAAAACGAAGTAGCAACGAACGTGTAGAGAACGGTAAGAAATACCAAATTTGCGGTGTTGTAGACAAAACGCCAAAACGTCCCAGACTTGACGATCCTGGCTCTTTTCTCAACACTCTCATTGTATCGTCGCAAGGCTTGGTACCATAAATACGGATGATTGATGTTCTTGTGGAATTCATCGATAGGCTTATGTCTAGTGATAACCTTGGCGGGTGCGTAAGGATTTTTAATCCCGAGTACAAGATATTCGAAAGCGATCCAAATAAAAGCCCAGCAAATTACTGCAAGGATTTGGGTCACGACAAGGACAGCAAAGCTATGAGAAAGGAGAAGACCGCTGTCGCAGTATGTCTGTACTCCTTTCGGCAAGAGGGCGTCTCGGCTAGGACATGCAACCGGAACTGGATCGCTAAAGCCATTCCACCTAGGGTACTGTCCTTGACCGCAGTACCTTCGTGAGCGCTCGCATTCAGCGAGCATGCCAATCACTGAGGCAACAGGGACATTTCGAGGCCCCCACCACCAAACAAGAAGCCACAATGCCGTGAAGAAAGTAAACAGAAAAAGCACGGTGCGTCCAAAGACCGTGTTTGTGGGCACAAGACGATACAGGGCAATTTTGGGGGATGTAGTCAAGAACCTCTTGCAAGACGAAACAGGAACCGTTGATGGTGCGCTCTTTTCCAAGTCAAAGTCATCGCTGTCCAGGGTCTGTTCTGTTGTATCAGTATCAGAATTGCTGCAATGGCGACGAAGATAGCATAGAATGTGGGACCTGTCATTTGCGCAACAACACAAGCGAAAGTGGACAACGGCTGCAGAGAAATAAATATACTACTTACTTCTTCAGAATTCTGACAGCCTCTTCGTCGTCAAGAAGAATGCCTTCCAGATCTAACACCACTTTTTTGGAGTATGGGTGTCGCTCACGCAAAGCGACTTTGGGAGGAAGGAATGAGTCAAATTTCTCGTCGCTATTGTTGTACTCGTTGCCTGTCATTTTTTTAGTAAATTGTTTTTTATGGATCATTCTCGTTCCGATTATTTTAGGGTGTTCTGGTCACACGCGCCAAAGTGATTATTTTGGTTGCTATGGTATTGTACTCCGTACCACTCCAGTACTGAGGCCTGAGAGGAAGCACTTCTTGTTTGGAAGAGAACAGAACTATTCGGTTCTGTTTCATTTCCTTTTTTTTGTTACTCCCAGTAGACAAGTCACTTTGATTATTATTTCTTCTGTTTGCTATTGTACTCCGTACAGTAGCTACTGAGAACCTGCGAGGAAGCACTTATTGTTTGGAAGGGAACAGAACTATTCGGTTCTTTTTCACTTCTTAATTTTTGTCAGTCACTTCAGAGGAAGTGTGCGATTGAATGGTTCCTTTCGATTTAAGATACCTACTGTAGCTACTACTACGAGTGGTAGCTAGTAGGGTCTACTAGCTAGTACTAGTAGAGTACTCGGAGTACAACACCATGCTGCTACTACAGTACCAGGTAGACCTACTAGACTAATATTTTTTTTTGTACTTCGAGTACTCTAGAAGCTACTCTAGTAGCTTGCAAAAACCTTGCTTTGGATTGGAGTTTGGAGACTTCAGTGCGTTACAACAGTGCTCACAGCTCTGCTATCATGCATGCATTGGTGTTCACAAGCGCCCTTGAATGACACCGGCATTTCTCTACAGTATCTTTTTCTGGTGGGTTTCTGTTTCTCGTCAGTCTGAAGCGGCGCTTACGGATCTTCCTACTACTAGTAGAGCACAACAACAACGGATGAAGACAGCCCTGCAAGTTTTTTGCCAAGAGTCTCAGCGGAAAATGGAGGGAAAGTGCGACAAGAACGATGCAATGGAATTAATTAATGATGACGTGCAGGATTCATTTCTTTCAACACCAGCAACACTACCAGCATCATATGTAGACTTGCACATGCACAAATTGGTGGTAGTGACGGAAGAGAATTTCCAAGAGAGACTTCGATGCTGCATTGACAGTAACACTCCACTTGATTTTATTGGGTGCCAGGTTACACTCACAAATGGAGCTATCAGGCTCAAGGGTAAAGAACAACTCGAGATTCACGGAGGTCTCATCGAAGGGTCTATACATTCCTTGTTTCAGATTGACGGTGACAAGAAAAATTCTCCCCGTCGTTTGACACTGAAGGGTGTGCGTTTGAAACACACCAAAATTCACGAGGATCCTCGTGAAATTGGAGCAGCCGTTTTTGCCATGGGATCCAGTATCGTTGTATTGGACGGCTGTGATATTTCGTCTTTGGGCGGCTTTGCGGTGTGGGCCAAACATCGGTGTTCGGTGTCCATTGAGAACTGTAAGCTTCATGACGTTGCCCGAACTGCTGTGGCTTGCTTCAATTCTGTGCAAGTGACCGTACAAAATACTTCCGTAACCAACGTCGGAATCCACGGCGTCTGTGGTCGTGGTGTTGCTCAAATGAAACTCAACCATGTGGAACTAGATAATTGTCAGATTCGAGCCATTATGGTATATCAAGGGGCTAGTATGACTTTGGAAGATTGTCGTGTATCAAATACAATGGATCCAGCGACACCAGCTGTTCATGCTCAGGGTCCATCACCACAAAATCTGGAAGAAGCTGCCGAGGAAACTACAACCGAAGAGAGGAGAAAAGGGGGGGGAAACAAGGTAAAATGCATAAATGGAGTAACACCCAATAATAAACTTGGCCCCGACGACTACAAATTGATGATACCAACTCTATCCATGACACGCTGTAGAGTATGGAACAGTGCAGGTCCTTCACTGTTAATTGAAGGAACGGTGGCGCAATATTTGAAAGAAAATGAAATCCTGTCTTAAAGGATTTAAGCATAGGAGTGAAATGGACGAACAATAAGTAACCGAAAAGCTATTATTATTACTCTGCTGGCAGACAGAGCCATCTGGAAAGGATTTCTTGATTGGATACAACTCAACATCATCAGTATTTGGGACGCACGATGATGCGTAAAGTATTGTTTTTGTCAATCACTCCACCGGCTTGCTGCGAGACATAGTAATATCTGCACAAGGCAAGGCTGGCAATAGAGCAACGTCATTCCTACCTCAAACTTCGAAACACCGAATTCATTCGAACTCTGCCTGTTCAGCAACTTCGCACTATTTTGATGAAATATATGCAATTAATAGCTATGTTGTACCCTCGCTTATTTCTTAAGATCTTTGATAGCATCCATGATAGCAGGTGCTAGCGTAACTGTTGGATTATCATCACCAGCGGGGTCTGTGAAAGTTGGGAATTTTTTAGATGAGCTGTTGGATGGTATTTATTTAAAAAAAAAGGTAGAAGCAACACACAAGGAAATTAAATCAGCATCTACACCATTTAAATCACTACGTACCATCTTCGCCTTCGGCGACAGCAACGTGCTTGGCAACACCATCTTCGCAGTACATGGCCCAACGCTTACAGCGGCCAATAATTCCCACAGAGGGAGGTCCAGGGTGTGTCATTTCCATGCCACAAGCCTTGGTAAATTCAGCGGCAGGATCGCCCATCATGGTGACGATGGTTCCTTCGGATTTTTGGTCAAGGGCCCAGCCCTTCATGACAGCGGCATCGTTTACGCAGTAAACTGTACAGTGTAGTGTATCAAAGATAGAAGATCGAAGTGAATTTAGGATTGTTGTGGAGTCAAAGTCGAGTAATGTTGGATACACAAAGTGTTACAGTGCCAGTAAAGGAACCAGATGGAATCAGAAGAGTACAATGTTAGGTCCACGACTTTCAACGGTGCGTGATACTTCACGTGTGTGACGAAATTGCATCAACTGCTGCAGGTCAACAACATGTCATATGTCATTACGACATATTCGGACGTACCTAACACCTCATCAACGCCGAGTTCCTTGAGGGCGTCCTCAGCCTCAAGGTATCCCGGGACCTGCTTGGAAGATCACGTGGGGGTGAATGCTCCTGGCAGACCAACAACGATGACGTTGCGATCGGCGAGGTAGTCCTCGGAACCGACGAAGGTGGGAGGAAATCCGAAATGCAAATCAGCAGCGGGAACCTTATCTCCAGCCTTGAGGGTGAAAGCAGATGCAACCGCCGAGAACAGCATAACCGCCGCGATAGCGGACTTGGACACAATAAATTTCATAGTAAAATCTATTTCTTGTTTGTTGTAAAACAGCAAAGAATCGAAATTTAATGAGCTAGGAATTATATTTTGATGGTGCCCAGTGCCAATTGGCAGGTTGGCAGGGTGGCCTCATTCTGTTGATGAGAGGTACGTTTCGGACTCTCAAAAGATTTCTCGGCTCACAGCTCTGATGTCAGACGAACGAGAAAGGTGCGAAAGGCCTTCCAATTTACGAGTAGATCTCTCTAGCAGGTACCACCAGGTACTACTAAATACTATTGTAGTAGCTAGTAGTCGTATTTTAGTAGTAGTACTAGTAGTAGTACTAGTAGTACTACTACTAGTAGTAGTAGTAGACTACTACTACAGCACTACGAAGTAGCTAGGCTGTACCTGGTAGTACCACCAGGTATGAGGAGGACTACGTAACTGGTGGGTACTGGTACTATTCTATTCTTCTTATTTATGTCGTTAGTACCGTAGTACTCTAGTACTAGTACTACTACTACTAGTAGTAGTCTACTACCAGGTAGCTAGTACACTTACTTGTAGTCTACTACAGTACTAGCTAGTAGAGTAGTCTACTACTGTAGCTAGTTTAGTAGTAGTAGCTTCTGTTGCAACGAGGGTATGGTTTTAATTAATCGGGGGTGCACATGACGCCTGTGCATCTGCCGTGCTCTTTCGTCCGTCAGCTAACAACTCATGCTGATGAAATGCTTGCCGTCCTTGCACTCAAATCATTAGTGATTTTTTCGTTGTGCCGTCCTTGGCATCAATGTCGATTTCTTCTTCTATCGCTGTTGTCTTCAAAGCTGCTCCGTGGAACGAGCTTACCCTGCCATCCTTTTGGCTGGTTCTACTCATAGCTTTTTTGTTTAGTGTTGCTGGTAGTGTTGCTGCGTTTGCTAGCTAGAGCTACGAATGCATCCTTCTTCGTGCCCGTTGGTTGCTTTCATAATATTTCAGCGAAGCGCAGGTACTATTCACAAATTCATGTGGATTTTGAAACCAACCAACCGGATGGGATGCACGTTCCTCTTTCCTCCTAATCGGAAGAATAGAGTAGTAGTACCAGGTACACTCGAGTACGGAGTACTAGGGTCTACTACTACCGTAACTGTTATTGGTACTGGTAGTAATTATTTCTTGCCCCTATCAAGGTGATGGCCGCCGTGTCAACAACGACGCGGAAGGGAACGAGGGGGGCTGTTGCTGCTAGTTCTCTGCTTCCAGATGATCCCAAGCAAGTCCACTAAAAAAGTCTACTAATAAAGCCCAAGAATCCTAAAATGCACTTCACCAGCTGTGAACAGCTGCTCGCTCGAGGTTGTTTTGCTTCGTATAGAGACCAATCCCCGGCGGTGGATTCGCAATCTAGAGTAGCTATCAAGCGCATACACAGGTATGCGTGTCGCGTGGAAGTGAAGGGTTTCCTACAGAGAAGCACAAAAACTTGCATCAAGTTAGAGAAAAGAAGGGGGGTACTAATAGGTACCATTACCCGGTATTGGTACTAGTACCAGGTACAATACTCGTATCAGGGTCACCGGTGGAGAAGAAGAGCTACTTACGGTACCTGGTACTTTACAGCAGCACTGGCAGGAGCATTCTTGTCCAAATTCGACTTCACTGGAATCGGACAACGGAAACGAGCAGCTGTGAGCTGTATCTTCCCTTTCAGCTCTACCAGGTATTTCATTGGCGCATTTCCAACTTTTATCGATTTTCATTGGCGATTTCAGTTTAACGGGTAAGGAACTTCAAAAAAATGTCAAGCAAAATGCCCCAGATTTAGGGAAGTACTGGTACCAATAAGTCAGTTGGACACAATCAGATTCTTTGAGATGCAAAGAATCTCCAATAGTTCCGGATACTATTAGATAATTAACCCTGAAGTCATTGATATTCAAAATGCGAAATTGACATCTGGTTTGAAGTACCGTACTAGTACCTGGTATTCAATACCTCGTCCCACACTTAGGTTATGATGACTGCATTCAGTTGCAACTGAAGAAAAGCCAGATGTCAGGACATGAATATCTGACTCGAACGCCGGAAGGTCCATAAAAACAAGACAGCAACTTTTTATTTGTAGGTATTTTACATTCTGCTTTAACACACAACACCGCCCTTCCTTTTCTCAACATGACAAAACAAAACAAAACAAATAACAGTGGCAATGGTATGCCACTATGGACCCTTCAAACACGCTCCTCGGCAAGCCCAAGGTTTATTTCAATGGCGCCCATTTCGAATGCCAGACTTCAGAGCATTCTCCAAGAAGCTCTCGACCTGATCAGTGAAGTTGATTTGGTAGATACTCTGCCTCGACCAAACACACGATCTGCCACTTCCTGGAATGGAAGCCAGTAGGCTCAGAGTTTGCCACAAAGGCATACCGAAGAAAAGGCGATACTCTATGCAAAACAACTGGCTTTTTTGGGTTGCTGGTTGATGCCAAATGCCAACCTCAACTCCGTAATTTTGCTACTGTTGGAATTTCGAATAGTCCTTTGTCCTTTTCTCTGTGCGTGCCATGCTAATACCAACTGCAAGACCAGGCAAATTGTTCAAAAGGTGGAAGGAATGGTGTTTTTGTACATTACAAATCATCGTTACAGTTCTACTGTGTATAATATATTATTGATATCATCTGCACTCTGCGCATCACTGTCACGGAGATTAACTATGGCTAGACGCTAATATCATGCTATAATTACAACCCTTCCTAAATAGAGTGCAGTGTCTGTGAATCTGAATTTTGTTTTGTTTACTTCTACTGCTAGCTAGCATGTCGCGTTCAGAACGAGCGACAGATTTGCTCACGGCATACTTTTTGATATTATTTTACTGCGAATCGAAGTTTTTAGGTGGCAATTATTGAATGAAACCAGCATCAGTGTGATAGTATCCATTTTCACTGCCTCATGGCTCTCTACCACCTGCTACGAACAATGATACACTTTTGACAAGGAGCTTTTTTGTCGCAGAAGGAATGGTATTAATATTATTGTTCTCGTCACCGTGCGTTCTGGGGTCACTTCACCAGTTGGGTACTGGTACTACTCCAGTTCGCGTTGGATGAGAAGTCTACCAGGTATCAAAAGTGCGTGCTTCTTTTTTTTTTCGCAACCTACGGTACTTAGACTCTAGCACTAGATAATAACAACCTGGTAGTACTCTAGTAGATACGGTAGCTCTGAAGGTTGCCTTTTTTCTGCAACTCGTAGACTACCCACACAAAACAAAAATCAAATAATGATAATGATAGAGTTAAGAAAACGAAAAGCAACGACGCACTCAAGTACCGCAAGTAACTCCCAGTATCATTTCAGTTGCGTTGGATGGTGTAATGTACTGAGTTGTACCGTATGTAGTATCTAGCAAAATTTTTCGTTTTGACCGAAAAAGAAAACGGAAGAGCGCAATGGAGCAACGAGTAACCCTCTGACTCGCTCAATTTGAAAACGAAACATAAACAAGCACATCACAAAAATTAACTCTCTACTACTCGCGTACTCTACTATTCTAAACCTTTCTGTTATTACTGTAGCTGGGGGTAGCTTCCTGAGCGTCCCCCCCCTCTTGCCTCAGCTCCTCGTGTTTCCTGCTATTGCGACTCGTTGCACATGATGTACTTAAGATGAAATGATAGAATCTGCCACAGGTCACGCACTCTACCACC
>Ga0210012_1003545_pt1 | contig 12728 bp, 9 predicted proteins | sample CryGeymeta201504_FD_183974 | JGI IMG/M metagenome (GOLD analysis project Ga0210012, IMG submission 183974) | Groundwater microbial communities from Crystal Geyser aquifers in Utah, USA - Crystal Geyser metaG 2015-04 (SPAdes) (version 2) | ecosystem: Environmental > Aquatic > Deep subsurface >... | reverse complement strand
GTGCCTTGTCGGCCAAGAATTCACCGCAAGAGCTGGGTCAGCAGGTGGTGCGCGGCTTGGCCGAGATGCTGGAGAGCCCGGGCGGTGGCTTGTGGCTGCGCACGCGCGGCGAAGCCACCTTTAGCCAGACGGCGCGCTGGAACATGGCGCCGATTGTGGACAAGGAAGAGCAGGCCTCTGAACTGTGTCAATACATGGCCAACGGCGGCAAGATCGTCAACCTGGAAGAGTACCGGTCGTTTACCCGGCGCTATGGTCAGTTGAAGATTCCGGTTTGGTTGCAAGACTTGCCGCAGGCCTGGCTGGTGGTGCCGTTGATGGTGGGCGATGAATTGATTGGCTTTGTGGTGTTGGCCAGCGCGCGCACGGTGATTGAGGTGAACTGGGAAGTGCATGACCTGTTGCGCACCGCCGGCCACCAGGCCGCCAGTTACCTGGCGCAGATGCAGGCCACCGAAGCGCTGCTGGAGGTGCGCAAGTTTGACGCTTTCAACAAAATGTCGGCGTTTGTCGTGCACGACCTGAAGAACATCGTCACCCAGCTTTCCCTGATGCTCAAGAACGCCAAGCGGCTGGGCGACAACCCCGAGTTTCAGCAAGACATGCTGCTGACAGTAGAAAATTCGTTGGACCGCATGCGCCAGCTGATGTTGCAGCTGCGTGAGGGCGCCACCCCGCCGGGCACCGCCTTTGGCGTCAATCTGGTGGACGTGGTCAAGCGGGTGCAGGCGGTGGCGACGGCGCGCGGACGCACGCTTGAACTGGCGGCACTGGAGCCGCTCAAGGCGCGCGGGCACGATGAGCGGTTGGAGCGCATCATCGGCCACGTGGTGCAAAACGCGTTTGACGCCACCGATGTGGCTGGCCGGGTGTCGATCGCTCTGGTGCGCGACGGCGGGCGCGCCAAGGTGGTGGTGACCGATACCGGGCACGGCATGACGCCCGAATTTATCCGCGACCGACTGTTCAAGCCCTTTCAGACGACCAAACAGGCGGGCATGGGCATTGGCGCCTTTGAGAGCTACCAGTATGTGCAGGAATTGGGTGGCAAGATTGAGGTGCAAAGCGAAATTGACAAGGGAACCACGGTAAGCTTGCTGCTGCCTCTGTTTGAAACGTCAAAAAATACCGAACTTCATTCCATGGAACCTGCATGAGCTCAGAAAAATCGCGTCCCCTGCTGATTGTCGAAGACGATTTGTCGCTGCAAAAGCAGATCAAATGGTCGCTCGACAAGTTTGAGTCGGTGGTGGCCAGCGACCGCGAATCGGCGCTAGCGCAGCTGCGCAAGGCTCTGCCGGCGGTGGTGACGATGGATCTGGGTCTGCCGCCTGACGCTGACAGCGTGTCAGAGGGCTTCAAGCTGCTCGAACAGATCATGGCGTTTGATTCCGACATCAAAGTGATTGTGCTGACCGGGCAAAACGACCAGAACAACGCGCTGCGCGCGGTGGCCATGGGCGCGTATGACTTTTTCGCCAAGCCGTTCGAGCCCGAATTGCTGAACCTGACGGTCGAGCGCGCCTTCAGGCTGTTTGAACTGCAGGCCGAGAACAAGCGCCTGCGTGCCATGAGCCAGCCCGACGCACTGGCGGGCTTGACCACGCGTGACCCGGCCATGCTGCGCATCTGCCGCACCATTGAAAAAGTGGCCAGCAGCAACGCCACCGTGATGTTGCTGGGCGAAAGCGGCACCGGCAAAGAGGTGCTCGCGCGCGGCCTGCACCAGGCCTCACCGCGGCGCAACGAGAAATTTGTCGCCATCAATTGCGCCGCCATTCCTGAAAATCTGCTCGAAAGCGAATTGTTCGGCTACGAAAAAGGCTCGTTCACCGGGGCTGCCAAGACCACTATTGGCAAGATTGAAAGCGCCAACGGCGGCACCTTGATGCTTGATGAAATTGGCGATCTGCCCTTTCAGTTACAGGCCAAGCTGCTACGATTTTTGCAAGAACGGGTGGTTGAGCGCATTGGCGGGCGGCAAGAGATACCGGTCGACGTGCGCATCATCTGCGCGACCCACCAGGACTTGCAGGCGCTGACCGCTGAAAGCCGGTTCCGGGAAGATTTGTACTACCGCCTGGCTGAAATCGTCGTCAACATCCCACCGTTGCGCGAGCGCATTGGCGACCCGGCGCTGCTGGCGCATGCGTTTGTGCGGCGCTTTGCCCAGGCGCAAAACCGTGGCTCGCTGAGCCTGAGTGATGACGCGGTGCGGGCCATTGAGCTGCACCCCTGGCCCGGTAACATCCGCGAGCTTGAGAACTGCATCAAGCGTGCCACCATCATGGCCGACGGCAATCAGATCACTGCGGAAGACGTGGGCCTGCGCCCGGCGGCGCTGGATGGCGTTGATGCATCGCTGGATTTGCGCGTGGTGCGCGAGAATGCCGAAAGAGCGTCGATCATGGCGGCCATGGGCCGCGTCAACGGCAACGTGCTCAAAGCCGCCGAGCTGCTGGGCGTCAGCCGGCCGACGCTGTACGATCTGATGCACCGGCTCGGTTTGAAGCGAATTGACTGAATTTCTAGGGACCACCATGACACATAAAAAAATGCGCGCTGGCGCTGCTGCCTCACTGCTGTTGCTGAGCCTGCTGCTGGGCGCTTGTGGCGACAAGCCTGAAGCGATGATCGCCTCGGCCAAAGATTACCTGGCCAAGAACGACCCCAAAGCTGCGGCCATCCAGATCAAAAACGCGCTGCAAAGCGCGCCCGACATGCCTGAGGCGCGCTATCTGCTGGGCAAGGCGCTGCTGGAAAGCGGCGACCCCGTGGGCGCCGAGACCGAGTTGCGCAAGGCGCTCGACCTGAAACACCCGCAAGACCAGGCGCTGCCCCTGATGGCCAACGCGTTGCTGGCGCAAGGGCAGGCGAAAAAACTCACCGAGGAATTTGGCAAAACCACACTGACCGATGCTGCGGCCAACGCCGGTTTCCAGACTGCGCTGGCGGCAGCGTTTGCCCAGCAGGGCCAAGCTGGCCCGTCGCAGGCGGCATTGACCGCCGCACTGGCGTCTGACCCGAACTACGCGCCAGCCAAGATTGTGCAAGCGCGCCAATTGGCGGGCCAAAGAGATTTTGACGGCGCGCTGGCGCTGACCGAAGAAGTGCTGGCCAAGGCGCCTAAAAACCATGAGGCCTGGAAGCTCAAGGGCGACCTGTTGCGCTACGTCAAAAACCAGCCCGAGCAAGCGCTGGAGGCCTACCGCATGGCGGTGGAAGCCAAGCCCGACTTTTTGGCAGGCTATGCGGCCGTCGTCACCCTGTTGATGCAAGACAACAAGCTCGATGAGGCCGCCAAACAGGTCGAGCAGCAGGCCAAGCTGTTCCCCAGCCACCCGCAAACCAGGTATTTTCAGGCGCAACTGGCTTACCAGAAGAAAGATTTCAAGGGCGCGCGTGAACTGGCGCAGCAGGTACTGCGCAGTGTGCCCAACAATCCGCAAGGCTTGCAGCTGGCGGGGGCCATAGAACTGCAATTGAACTCGCCCCTGCAGGCCGAAGCGTATTTGAACAAGGCGCTGCAAGCGGTGCCCGACCTGGCGCTGGCGCGGCGCCTGCTGACGATGATTTACCTGCGCTCGGGCCAGGCTGCCAAGGCGCTGGCCACCCTGACGCCAGGCTTGAGGCGGGATTACGTCGACCCCCAGCTGTATGCGGTGGCCGGTGAGGTCTACCTGCAAAACAACGATCTGAAAAAAGCCGAAGAATATTTCCAGAAAGCCAGCCAGCAAGACCCCAAGAACGCCCGCAACCGCACCGCGCTGGCTTTGACGCACATGGTGAGTGGTCAAGTGGATTTTGCATTTGGTGAGCTGCAAAACATTGCCGCGTCTGACGCGGGGGTCACTGCTGACATGGCGCTCATCAGCGCGCACCTGCGTCGGCAAGATCTCGACAAGGCGCTCAAGGCCATCGACGGCCTTGAGAAAAAACAGCCCGACAAACCGCTGGCCGCCAACCTGCGCGGCCGCGTGTTGCTGGCCAAGCGCGATGTGCCCGGCGCGCGCAAGAGCTTTGAGCACGCGTTGCAGATTGACCCCATGTTTTTCCCGGCGGTCGCCAGCCTGGCTGCGCTGGACCTGGCCGACAAGAAGCCTGAAGACGCCAAAAAACGTTTTGACGCGGTGCTGGTCAAAGACCCCAAAAACGGCCCGGCGCTGTTGGCGCTGGCCGAGCTGGCTGCGCGCACCGGCGCTGCCAAAGACGAGGTGGCCAAGCTGATCAGCAACGCGGTGGCCGCCAACCCGCAAGACGCGGCGCCGCGCCTGCTGTTGATCGACTTCCATCTGCGCGGCAAAGACGTCAAGCAAGCCACCTCTGCCGCGCAAGACGCGGTAGCGGCCATGCCAGACAGCCCGGAATTGCTGGACGCGCTGGGCCGCACCCAACAAGCTGCTGGCGAGACCAACCAGGCGATAGCCACCTACAACAAGCTGGCCGCACTGCAGCCGCTGTCGCCACAGCCGCACATGCGCCTGGCTGACATCCATCTGGCAGCCAAAAACAAGGATGCCGCGGCAGCCAGCCTGCGCAAAGCGCTGGAGATCAAACCCGACCTGCAGCAGGCGCAGCGCGGCAGCATCATGCTCGACGTGGACGGCAAAAACATTCCCGGTGCGCTAACGACAGCGCGCACCATGCAGCAGCAAGCGCCCAAGGAAGCTGTTGGCTACGTGCTCGAAGGTGACATCAACGCCTCGCAAAAAAGCTGGGACGCAGCCGCCAGCGCGTACCGCGGTGGCTTGAAACAGGTGAACTCGCCCGAACTGGCCATCAAACTGCATTCGGTGCTGATGGCGTCCAACAAGACTGCCGAGGCCGACAAGTTTGCCGCCAGCTGGCAAAAAGACAACCCCAAAGATGCCGTCTTTATGCTGTACCTGGGCGACGGCGCCATTGCACGTAAAGACTACGCTGGCGCAGAGCGGCTGTACCAGGCGGTGACCCAGTTGCAGCCCAACAACGCTGTGGCCTACAACAACCTGGCCTGGGTGACAGCACGCCAGAACAAGCCGGGTGCGGTGGCCCTTGCCGAAAAAGCCAACACGCTGGCACCCAACCAACCGGCCTTTATGGACACGCTGGCGGTGCTGCTGTCAGACGCGGGAGACTACGCCAAAGCACTGGACCTGCAAACCAAGGTGATGACCCTCCAGCCGCAAAACCCGGTGTTCCGGCTGAATCTGGCCAAGATTCACCTCAAGGGTGGCAAAAAGGATCTGGCCAAAAAAGAATTGGACGAACTGGCTAAACTGGGCGACAAGTTTGGCGGGCAGAAGGAAGTGGCGGAGCTGATGAAGGGGATGTGAGGGGTGTCGGATTTTTTTACACTTAGCGCGTTATGTGCGCCACCGAACTAAACGTCAGTTAAAATATTGTTTGTTTTCAGCAGGTTAGCGTTGTTAGGTAATGCTGGCCTAAAAATTGCATGTAGAATTTTTAATGAGTCATAAACCTGTCTTTCCCGTTAGTTGTCGGCGAGTTTTTTGACGTTGACTGAAATTTTCCACTGAATCATGCGCTCATCATGGGGTATCTATGAACAAGATCGAACCTGAAACATTGCAAAAATCCACTGAGGCGACGCCTGTACAAGGTGGTATCGCCCGCAGGCGCTTGTTGCGTGCGGGTCTGGCTGCTGCGCCTGTGGCGCTGGCTGTAAGCGGGCGTTCTGCGATGGCGGGTACTTCTTGCGGTTCTGTTCAAGGTTTGTCCCCGCTTGCTTGGGCGTCTATGGCGCCGAATGGCACATGTGTGGACTCCTCTCACACGATCAACAGCAACCCTCTTGGAAAGTCCCCTGGATATTGGACTCCAAATGCTAGCGGGCAAACTTTCCAGCAACCCTATCGGTGGCCCGTTGCGCCCTTCGATGAAGTCAGCACTCAAGTGGGCAATGGAAGTAACGCAGTGTACGAAACAAAGAACTGGGATTCTTACCTGTATACCAACTTCAAGGGTGTTGCTGCAAACGATGCAGGGTTCGCCAATGGGGCTAAATTCAATGCTGTATTTGGCGGTAGCGAGGGAAGAAGCTTTAGCAGAATTTTGTTAGACGAAAGCGCTAACGGAAACGTCGTTTGGCATTTCTCTGCTGCCTATCTCAATTGCTTGGCCATGAGTGGTCAATATGCAATGACCGATAGAGAATTGATTTATCTTTACAACAACAGGAGGCTTGTCCCCGGTGGTGTATTGCTGAGCGACAGCGAAATTAAAACGTTCCTTGACCAAACCTGGGAAACCACGGTTTGATGCGCGTAGTCAGCCTGCTTGGTGATGGTTCCGTCGATTTTTGGTCAATTCAGTGACGTAACTGCCGCTCGATTTTCAGACGAAACTCGGGTTGTCCTTTTTTCCCCGCAATCGGGGGAGGTATTGATGTGTGACGCCAGTGATTGGGATCGTCTCAGGCAGGAACCGTCGTGCTCAGAGTCTGAATTGAAAACGATGCTTCAAAGCCTGGGCATGCAAATTCTGTAGAAGGTTTCAGTCAGGCATTTTTGCCACGACAATGAAACGATGAAATTTACGCGGGTTAGCGACTTATCGGAATCACAGATTGAGTGCGCTCTGCAAGGGGCTGGCTTAGATTTGCGAGTCGCTTCGTTTCGTTGTTTGTTGCGCTCTGACTCAGGGCAACTATCGCAGCCCTTGCGCTTGCTCTACCAAGACTACCTTGCAGAAACAAACCCGACTGGCTTCTACGATTTTCGAATCAACTTAAACAGGAGCCGCTCCACTTTCTGGACACCTTGGCAAGTTGAATTTGATTGGGAGGGCAGCAGCCCGTTTCCATCTCTTCCTATCGCCCACGCCCACCCGCTGTTCGAATGGGGCTTGAACTGGTGTGTGGCGACGGCCAGTGGCACGCATACCGTGATTCACTCTGCTGTGGTTGAGCGCAACGGGTTGGCGCTGGTGCTGCCGGGCTCCCCGGGGTCAGGCAAAAGTACGCTGTGCGCAGCGCTGGCTCTGACAGATTGGCGCCTTTTGTCTGATGAGCTGACCATCGTCTCGCAAGCAGATGGGAGCGTTCAACCCGTGCCCCGGCCGATTAGTCTGAAGAACAAGTCGATTGAGCTGATAAAAGCCTACGTGCCTTCTGCGGACATTACCGTACCCGTCACAGACACGCACAAGGGCTCCATTGCTTACGCCAGACCACCCAGCACTGCGGTGAGGGCGGCTGGTATGTCGGCTCCTGTTGGGTACCTTGTTTTTCCCAAGTTTGTAGCTGGGGCGCAGCTGGATTTTGAGCCCCTTTCACACGCCGAAGCGTTGACCGAGTTGATGGAAAACACCTTCAATGTTGGGCTGCTTGGCGCTGAGGGATTCATATCGCTAGCAAAGGCCATTGCCAACGCCAAGTGCTACGCCGTGGAATATGGTGATCTGGCTTCCATCGTGAATTGGGTGAACACGACATGTCGTCCCAGCGCCTGATCAGCCTGCTGAAAACACCCCAAAGCGTCTCGGAGGTGACCGAGGCGCAGTGGAATGAAATCGTCGAGGCAGGACGTAAGAACCAGTTGCTGGGCCAACTGGCTGCCGCGCTGCGCCGCGCGGGTGTGTTTGAGCAAGTGTTGTCTGCTGTGCAGCGGCACCTGGCGCTGGATGAGCTGACTGCCAAGCGGCGCGCCGAGGCGGCGCTGTGGGAGCTCAAGGGCATGCGCCGCGCCATTGATCCCGCCATTACCGTGGTGGTGCTCAAAGGCTGCGCCTACTCAGTCGCTGGTGATGCCAATGCCGCCGGGCGGCTGTTCTCAGACGTGGACTTGATGGTGCGCCGCACTGATCTGGAGACGGTGGAGTCAGCCCTGATCAGCGTCGGCTGGAAGCCCAGCCGGGTCAACGACTACGACCGGGCCTACTACCGCAACTGGATGCACGAGGTGCCGCCCATGGAGCATGTGCGCCGCCACACCGTGTGCGACCTGCATCATGCCATCAACCCGCCGGTGTCGCGCTATTACATTGCCCCGGAAAAGCTTTTTGCGCACTTGGTAGAAGTGCTGCCGGGTATCCACGTGCTGTCGCCACTGGACCGGATCATCCACTGCGCCCTGCATTTGCTGCAGGAAGGTGAACCGAAAAAGCTTCTGCGCGATTTGTACGACCTGCATCTGTTGCTGCAGCAGCACTTGGCGGTCGCGCCCGATTTAGCGCCGCTGCTGGCACGTGCCGACGAACTTGGCGTGGGCCAGCCTATCCGTTGCGCCCTTGGCGCGGCACAAAACCTGTTTGCGGACTCCAGCGCACACAGACAAAGCGGCTGGTTACAAGCCCAGGTGGAATGCGCTGCTTTGAGCAGTGGCCACGGCTCACCGGGCGACATGTTGGCGGGCTGGGCCGTGCTGGCGCATTCGCACTGGATGAAGATGCCGCTGCGCTTGTTGGTCCCGCACCTGATCCGCAAAGCCTGGATGCAGCAGGTTCCCGAGAAAGCGGCTACTGCGGCCAAATAGGTCTTGATTATGATATCAAATCAGGAGCTATTTGCGCTTATTCTATAAGGGCTAGAGCCGAATTTGACGTGAAATTTTCTGTTGTTGGGGTAGTGTGTTGCGGCCTCTCAGGGTTGTCGGCTGACGTGAGGGAAATTTGAGTTACCAATATGGACCGCGAAGCTGAAGCATTCACGAAGAAATTGTCCTTCTGAGCCCTTGCTTTGCGGGCGCAAACCCCGGAATTGCTGGGGGCTCAGCCTGCTTGCAGCAAACCGGCCGTGTCCATCAGCTCCGCGAGAAAGGTGTCCTCCAGGGCATAGACCCCGCGCGCGGCACGCCACACGAGTGTTTTTTCTTGAAGCGCGTTGAGCGCCTGCTGCACATTTCCCGGGTCCGGTACGACTTTGTAATCGGGGGCCGTGGTAGCGAGTACCGCGCGGTAGCGCGCCATCGTCGCCTGCTCGAACGGTGCGTACTTGCTACCGGCCGACGCCAACACCCGCAAAACCGCTGACTGCAACGGCGTCAGGCTGTGCACCACCAGCAGAGCGTCGTGGTTGCTTGCCTTGATTTGCTCTTGTACGAGTTCTTCCAGGCGCTGTGCGTACTGGCCAGGCTCTGTTTGCATATCGTAGACCAGCGCATCGACGGCAGCGCCCAACACCTCAGGTCTGAACGCTGCTTGTCGAAACCAGGCATAGACAGCGTCCCTGTCGAGCTCGTTGGCGAAATCCAGGTGAGCGATGAACCAATCAATGTAGTCGGTGCCCAGCGGCGGGAAGGCGACCAAAGGCGCACCGAAAAATGCCTGTTCCTTGCTGCCCCGCAGCATGGCCAGTTTGTCCCGATTGGAGCCCGTTGCCACGATGCGCAACCCGTGGTGGTGGCTGCTGTTGAGTTCGTCACGCGCTGCCTTGAGCGCAAAGAGTGCGTCAGCACCCGCCTCACTGGTGATGGCGTGCTGTGCTTCGTCGATGACCAGCGTGATGATTTGGCGGGTCTCATCAGACAGGGCGGAAAGCGCTGCCGACAGCGAGATACCCTTGGCCAGGCCGACACGTTCCAGCGAGAAGCTCAGGCCCCCAACAGCCACCTTGTCCATGCCGCTGCTCTTGGCCAGCCGCGCAATGACACCTTCGCGCTTGGCAAGTTCGGCCCGAACGGCGGAGATGATGACGTCGCCGGGGTCTGCCTTGCGGTCTTCCCAAAGGTCGACGTAAATGACGATGGCCCCTGCGGCCTCCAGAGCCGGGCGCAGGTCCTCACGCACAAAAGTGCTTTTTCCGGTGCGCCGTGGCGCGGCCAGGAACAATCCGGACCCGGACGCGGAGGTTGCAGCAGGCTTCAATAGCTTGCCAGCCAGGTCCTTGGCCAAAGCTTCGCGGTGAAAGATCGGCATGTGCGTTCCCAAGTTTTATAGCTTATTAAAGTAGATTACAGAGGCAGACGCAATGCTGCAGGAGCAGCAGTTATGTCAAATTATAGTTGATTATAAATTGTTATAGCGTCAGGGGCCTTGGTTGTCACCCCGGACCACGATCCGGGGTCCATGAACCCAGAATTCAGAATGCATGGATCGGGTCCGCAATGACAAAGTCGAGGTCCGCCATGACAAACCGGTCGTTATGCAGTTGACTGTTGACACCAACGGCAACTTTGTCCGGAATTTAACTATTAAATAAATAGCTGCTAGAGATTTATTTATAAGGGCTGGCTGATCGACACGCTGCCGGCACCGCCCGGCAAGGTTTGCTGTATTTCAGTTTTGAAGACGAACGCCTGGCAGACATGCAGGTGCACGATCTTGATGCCTTGGTGGAAACGTTTTACCAGCTGAACCCTACTTGGCGTGATGCCCGCCGGGCCAGCTTCTTTCTGGACGAAATCCAGCTTGTTCCCGGTTGGGAGCTGTTTGTGCGGCGGCTGCTTGACACTGAAAACATCGAAATTTTTCTCTCGGGCTCTTCCGCGCGCCTGTTGTCGCGCGAGGTTGCCACCAGCATGCGCGGGCGGGCTATGGAAGCCGTGGTGTCGCCCTATAGTTTTCGGGAGGTATTGCGCCACGCGGGGCGTGAACCCACCAAGCCGGTGGACCGCATGACCAAGGCCGAGCGTTCACAGCTGGCCAGCGACTTGGCAGATTACCTGGCCTTTGGCGGATTCCCCGAGGCGCAGGGGCTTGACACCCGCAACCGTTTTGAGCTGTTGCGCTCCTATGTGGATGTGGTGTTGCTGCGTGATGTCATCGAGCGTCACAACCTCAGCCAGCCACAGGTGTTGCACTGGATGGTGCGGCAATTGCTGGGCAACACGGCGGGCAGCTTCAGCATCAACAAGTTTCACGCCGACCTCAAATCGCGCGGCGTGGCGGTGGGCAAGGACACCTTGCACACCTATCTGGCGCATCTGGAGGATGCCTTTTTGCTCTGTTGCCTGAACCTGGCCACCGACTCGCAGCGCCGCCGCCAGGTCAACCCGCGCAAGGTGTACCCCGTGGACACCGGCCTGATGGCGCTCTATGACCGTTCGGGCAAAACCAACGCCGGGCACGCTCTGGAAACTGCCGTGTTGCACGAACTACAGCGCCGTGGCCACCAGGTCAACTACGTGATTACACCAGCTGGTTTTGAAGTGGATTTTTTGGCGCGCAATGCTGCGGGTCAGGCCACACTGATTCAGGTTTGTGCCGATTTGAGTGACCCTGCCACGCTGGCGCGCGAGTTGCGGGCGTTGCAGGATGCGGCCAGCCTCTGGCCCGACGCGCACTTGCAACTGATCACCCTGGGGCAAATGGGCGCGACCGGTATCCCGGCGCCAGTGCAAGTGATTCAGGCGACGGACTGGCTGCTCAGCCCATCTTTCTAGCTATTAACTAAATAGCTGCTCGCGCTTGATATGCCTGGGCTAGAGGCCAAAAAGACATAAAAAAGTGCCCAGGCAACCCTACTCAAGGATATTGCGTTACGGATGATGTGTCACTTGCGAATTATCATATTTAAGTGATTTTTTGACATTATCATCTTTAAGTAGTATTCTGATAATATTGTTTAAAAGTGATATTTTTCAATGGACTACCTCATCTCAATCCCGGATCAGCTGGTGCCGCAATTGCGCTCGCTGCGCAAAGTGCGCCGCCTGAGCCAGGCGGACCTGGCCCTCAAACTCGGGCTGTCTCAATCGCGCATCGCGGCGATCGAGCGCAATCCGGCGGCGGTGCGTACCGGGCAACTGCTGGCGTTGTTAAAAGTCTTGGGTGTCGATCTGGTTTTGCGCGATGCGGATGCGCCGGCTGGTGACACCGCACGCAAGCCAGACCTGCCCGACAGCGGACCTGCGGGCCAGTGGTAATGGGCGGCGCACTTTCCATCTGGATGAACGGTGAGCTGGTGGGTACCTGGAGCGTGGGGCGCACCGGTAACCATCGGCTGGACTACGCGCCGTCATGGCGAGCTTCAGCGCGCAGCCGACCGCTTTCTTTGTCGCTTCCTTTTACGGCGGACAACCGGCTCGAAGGCGATGTGGTCCGCAACTACTTTGACAACCTGCTGCCTGAGAGCGACAGCGTTCGCAAGCGCATCAGTGCGCGCTTCCACACCCAAGGTACGGACGTGTTTGCGTTGCTGCAAGCAGTTGGCCGCGACTGCGTGGGTGCCGTGCAGTTGTTGCCGCCCGGCATGACTCCCGACGGTTTTGATGCGCTACGGTATGAGGCACTCACAACGGAGCAAATTGAGAAGCATCTGGGTGCGCTGGGTTCCCAGGTCGGCGCGGGGGCGCAGGACGATGAAGAAGCCTTTCGCCTGTCGATTGCCGGGGCTCAGGAAAAAACGGCGCTGCTTCAAGTGGACGGTCAATGGTGTCGGCCTCTGGGTGCCACGCCCACCACGCACATTCTCAAGCCGCCCATGGGCGTCACCCCCGGGCGCAACCTCGACCTGCGGCTGTCTGTCGAGAACGAATGGCTTTGCAATCAGATTGTGCGCGAGCTTGGTTTGCCCGCGGCAGAGTGTCAGATTCAGGACTTTGGCGCGCGGCGGGTATTGGTGGTCAAGCGCTTTGACCGAGGCTGGCACCCAGAGGGCTGGATTGCCCGTTTGCCCCAGGAAGATTTTTGCCAGGCCAAAGGTGTCGCCAGCGACCAGAAATACGAACAGACGGGCGGGCCGGGCATCGAGGCTTGCCTGGCGGTGCTCAAAGGCGGGGAGGCTTTTCAGGAAGACGGGCGCAACTTCTTGTGCGCCCAACTGCTGTTCTGGTTTTTGGCGGCCATTG
>Ga0210012_1003530_pt1 | contig 12750 bp, 10 predicted proteins | sample CryGeymeta201504_FD_183974 | JGI IMG/M metagenome (GOLD analysis project Ga0210012, IMG submission 183974) | Groundwater microbial communities from Crystal Geyser aquifers in Utah, USA - Crystal Geyser metaG 2015-04 (SPAdes) (version 2) | ecosystem: Environmental > Aquatic > Deep subsurface >... | reverse complement strand
AAAAATTGGAATCCTTTTCGGGCAGGAAAACACATTCCCCCAGGCTTTTGTGGAAAAGGTTAACTCAAAAAAGGAAAAAGACGTAACTGCAGAACTTGCAAAAATAAATAAAGTCGTTCAGGGAGAACTTTCCGACTACGCAGTTTTAATTGATAGAATTTCTCAGGATGTGCCTTTTTACAGAGCGTTCTTAAAAAACATCGCTCTTACCGGAACGGCTGTTCTTAACAACCCATTTTGGTGGAGCGCAGATGATAAATTCTTTAATAATGCGCTTGCGCTTCACAATGGAGTTGCAGTTCCTAATACTGTCATTCTTCCGTCAAAAAATCATCCGCCGGATACAAATTCAAATTCGTTTAGAAATCTTGAGTATCCTCTTGATTGGGAAGGAATTTTCGAATACGTAAAATTTCCAGCGTTCTTTAAGCCATTTGCAGGCGGGGGCTGGAAGAATGTTTATAGAGTTGAAAACCGCGATCAGTTTTTTCAGGCTTACGATGAAACCGATCAACTTGTAATGATGCTTCAGGAAGAAATTGAATTTACAGATTACTTCCGTTGTTACTGTATCGATAGAAAAGATGTTAGAATTATGCAATACGATCCCAAACAACCGCATCATCTCCGTTATGTTAAAAATCCACTGCCAAAAGAAAAAGGATTAATGAATCGAATTGAAACCGATGTTCTGAAATTGAATAACTTGTTAGGATACGATTTCAATACGGTTGAATTTGCAGTGCGTAGCGAAATTCCGTATGCAATTGATTTCTGTAATCCAGCACCGGATGCCGATGTAAAATCTGTAGGGCAGGAAAATTTTGATTGGGTTGTAGAGACTGCCGCAACTATGGCTGTGAAAAAAGCTAAACTACACAAAAATGGAAAAATGAATTTGACATGGGGCGAGTTCGTAAAGAAATCCGTCAATGATTAATTTAAAGGCGTAGAAAATGTCTGAATCGAATTTTACAATCGGCATCGAAGAAGAATTTCAAATTGTTGATCCTAACACGCGGGAGTTACGTTCTCATATTCAACAAATTTTGGAAGATGGGAAATTAATATTAAAAGAGAACGTTAAACCGGAGATGCATCAATCCGTTGTGGAAATAGGGACGGATATTTGTAAAAATATCAAAGAAGCAAAAACAGAAGTATTTAGACTTCGCAGCGAACTCGCAAAACTTGCCAAACACAATGGACTTAGAATTGCCGCCTCAGGGACTCATCCATTTTCTCATTGGAAAGATCAAAAAATTACATCTCACCCCCGCTATAAACAAGTTGTTGATGACATGCAGCAGGTTGCGCGTGCTAACTTAATTTTCGGTCTTCATGTTCACGTGGGATTTGCAGATAGAGACGCCGGCATTCATATTATGAACGCTGCAAGATATTTTTTGCCTCATATTTTTGCTCTTTCAACAAACTCTCCTTTCTGGTTAGGAAGAAATACTGGATTCAAATCGTATCGCGCGAAAGTATTCGATAGATTTCCGAGAACGGGAATTCCAGATTACTTTGGCAGCATTTCCGAGTATGACAATTATATAAGCTTGCTTGTAAAAACAAATTGTATTGACAACGCAAAAAAAATCTGGTGGGATATAAGGATGCATCCTTTCTATCCAACGCTCGAATTTAGAGTTTGCGATATTCCTATGCGCGTGGATGAAACAATTGCGCTTGCAGCTTTAATTCAGGCAGTGGTTGCAAAACTTTATAAATTAATTAAACAAAATCTCGGTTTCCGGCTTTACCGCCGCGCTTTGATTGCCGAAAATAAATGGCGTGCCTGCCGTTATGGAATCGCCGGAAAGCTGATAGATTTTGGAAAGCAAACTGAAGTTCCAGCAGTGGATTTAATTCACGAGCTGTTAGAATTTGTTGATGATGTAGTTGACGAACTAGACAGCCGCGAAGAATTGAATTATATCAACACAATTTTAGAAATGGGAACCGGAGCCGATAGACAACTTGATGTTTGGGAACAGTCCTCCGACCATAAAAATATTGTTGATTTCATTATTGAAGAAACACACATAGGATTAACAGAATAATTTTTTAACAACCGGAGAAATTTTGAGCAGCAAAATAAAAGCCGCCATCATCGATTTATATAATAATGAAGATAATCAGGGAATCCGCTGTCTGAAGGATATATTAAACGAAACAGAATGCAAATTAAAAAATATAGAATTTGAATATGATCTTTTCGATTTGCGATACAAAAACGAAATTCCCGATATCAGTTACGATATATTTATTTCTTCCGGCGGACCCGGAAGCCCTTTCGAAGGAGAAGGGAAAGAGTGGGAGAAGAAATACTTTCTTTTGATGGATAAAATAATTTCGCACAATAACGGAAACAATTATCAAAAGAAGTATGTTTTTTTTATCTGCCATTCATTTCAGATGATGGCGAGATATTTTAGATTTGCCGAAGTGAATAAACGCCGCGAAAAATCATTTGGCATTTACCCCACGCATAAAACTGCGGAAGGCGAAAAAGATATTTTGTTTGAGTCGCTTAAGAACCCATTTGTTATTGCAGATTTTCGCGATTGGCAGGTAGTTCAACCAAATGAAAAAATTATGAAAGACATGGGCGCAAAAATTTTAACTCTCGAAAAAGTTAGACCTCATGTTGATTACGAAAGAGCGATAATGTCTGTCAGGCTTTCCGATGAAATAGTTGGAACACAATTTCACCCCGAAGCTGACGCGGCAAGTATGTATTATCATTTTAGAAAACCGGAAAGAAAAGAATATGTGGTTTCAAACTTCGGCGAAGCTAAATATTACGAGATGCTCGGTTATCTTGAAGATGAAAATGGGATATTGCTGACAAAAAAAACAGTTTTACCGAACTTTCTGAAAAATGCAGTCGGAAAACTTCGTCCCGAAGCCGAAGCAGCCTAATTAAAAATCAACCACAAGAAAGACCGAATGATTCCCGAATTACGAAAGAAATTTAATTCTCAATTTAGCCACTCTGTTTATGAAAAATATATAGCGGAATTAAATAGCATATTAATTTATCCTGTTGATTTTCGTGTATCCGAAACCCCGCTATTTCTTTCACATGAATTTAGCCTGGAGCTGCAAGCTGCTTGTGACGATATTTTGCGTCAACTTCGAACTGATGAATTCAAAGAGCATTCTAAATTTGCAGCGCCCGAACAGATGCGGCTTCCAAATGAAGACGAACATCCGCAATTATTACAAATTGATTTTGCTATTTGTAAAGATGATTCGGGAAATTATTTTCCACAACTTATTGAACTTCAGGGCTTTCCTTCTCTCTATGCATTTCAATACTTCCTAGAAAAAATCACAAAAAAGTATTTCAATATCCCGGAAGAGTTTACAAGCTATTTCAGCGGGTATGATGATGGAACCTATCTCAAATTGCTTAAAGAAACAATTGTCGGAGATCATTCGCCAGAAAATGTGGTTTTGCTGGAGATTCATCCCGAGCAACAAAAAACAAGGGTCGACTTTGCTGCAACGGAAAAACTTCTTGGAATAAAAACTGTTTGCCTTACGAAACTCAAAAAGAGAGGGAAAAAACTTTTTTACTCTAACAGCGGAAAAGAGATCCCCATCAATAGAATTTACAATCGTGTAATTCAGGATGAATTGTTTAGAAAAAATATCCTTTTCAATTTTAACTTTAGAGATGAATTGGATGTGGAGTGGGTACCGCATCCTAATTGGTTTTTTAAAATCAGCAAACACTCCCTCCCTTTTCTTAAAGGGAAATATGTGCCTGATTGTATTTCTCTTGCCGCATTCAATGGCGACACAAATTTGTTAAAAAATTATGTTCTAAAACCTCTCTATTCGTTTGCAGGTTCAGGCGTTGAAGTTGACGTTACGCCAGAAAAGATTGAGTCAATATCTGATAGAGAAAATTACATACTGCAAAAGAAAATAGAATATGCGCCATTAATCGAAACTCCAGATGAAAAATCGCGTGTTGAAATCCGAATGATGTATTTGTGGAACGATAAACCTTTGCTTGTTAATAACCTTGTTAGAATGGGTAAAGGTAAAATGATGGGGGTAGATTTTAACAAAGCACGCACATGGGTAGGATCGAATATAGCATTTCATCAAATTTAATTTCGGAGCTATTGCCAATTCAGTTTGTTGCTATTTGAGAGAGATGTTTAAAGACATACGCCGGGAAAATCCTATCCTGAAAAAAGCAGTATAAAAATCGAGATGAAAGATCGAATGTATGCCCATTAGCTAACGGATTAGTTAACGGATAAAAATTATTGAGTCTACTCTAAAAAGGTATTTCCCGTCATTGCGAGGAACGGAGTGACGAAGCAATCTTTTAATTTTGTGCTAAATTTGGCAGATTGCTTCTCCTGCAATACAGGATCGCAATGACATTATTCAATAGAACCTTTTTAAACCAGACTCATCCATAAATTTATAGATAGCGCAGTAGTGATTTGTTCAACCTGCGCTTTTGGATCAGGCACTTTACCGACAAGAATTTGCCTTGCAGAGTCAAGTTTTCGTTTCGTGGTTTGGTCAAGCGTATTATTTTTTCTTTTTTGATTTCAATAACTTCATTGTACTATTTGCAAGCGCATCAAAATCATTATCTGCCCTACTCGGTTCATTCAAACTATTTTTATAATAAATATCATATTCTTTTTCCGCTAATTCTTTTGCCAATTCGTGTGATATTTTTCCGGCATCTTTCAAGATGTCCTTCCTGTTAATCTGCAAAAATTCATTGAGTCTTTCTATCCATTCTTTCATATACATCGGAATTCTTTGTATTGCCTGCCCTTCGGCAAACACAAGGTATTGTTCAACTAGATTGTTCAAAACAAGGAGTTCTTGCTCATTCAAATAATTTTTAGCAATCAATACTTCCTCTTTTGTCGGCTTGTTCCCTCTAAAATTTGTCAGACCTACATTTGGTTTTTTACTATCCACTCTGCTTGCGACTATCTCTGCCGCGGTATTTCCAGTGATCGCAAAATGAACTTTATTTTGAACTGTTTTGAAAAACAAGATACTTTGCTCATCTGTCGGATCATAGTCAACGCTGGTAGCGTAAATATCAGTTATCTTCCTGTAAAATCTTTTCTCGGAAGTGCGGATATCGGCTATTCTTCGCGTCAATTCTTCAAAATAATCAAATGGTAAATCGGGATTTTTTAGCCGCTCATCGTCCAACACAAAACCTTTGACAATATACTCGCGCAAATGCGCAGTCGCCCATTGGCGAAAAGCCGTAGCAATGCCGCTTTTAACGCGATAGCCAACGGAAATAATGAGGTCTAAATTATAATATTCAATATCTCTGGAAACCTTGCGCGAACCCTCTTTTTGAACTGTTAAGAATTTCTTAACAGTTGCGCCTTGTGCCAATTCTCCCTCGTCAAAAATGTTTTTCACGTGCTGACTGATATTGTTTTTTGTAGTCTGAAAAAGTTCCGCCAAAGCATTTTGAGTTAGCCAAACGGTTTCGTTTTCAAAGCGAACATCAATTTTCACTTGACCATTTTCGGCTTTATAAATGACAATCTGTGATTTTTGATTATTTTTTTTCATACTAAATTTATTATCTCATGAATTGGTTTACGGATAAAAATTATTTAATTTCTCGAATCCGAAAGCTATCGGAATCGATTTACATCCGATTAACTGTTTCTTGCGTAAGGTGAGTTAATAAAACACAACACTGCCGTATTAATTATTTTGGGCACCATCCCGCTTCTAGCGGGAAAAGATTTACTTCTACTTTTTACATACGCAAAAAGCAAGGATTATATTCTTCTTTCGGGATGGCTGCATCCCGTAAGAGTTAATACACTTATAAAATGCACTATTGAAAATGCAAGCCTCCGGGTTAAGTCGCTTGTAGCTTGCCCGCCATTTTGTTTGGCGGGGCTTAGTCCATCCATAGACCCCGTTTCTTTACGGGGACACCGTATTATACCCGGCTACGCTTGGCATGAATCCTTGTAACGCTAGCTTGATTCAACATTTACATTGTCATTTTCATAGTTTTCTTTAATCATTCTCGCTATTTCTTCAATATTATTTTCAGAACCTTCTACAAGTTTCTTAAACATTATTTTTCTTAGTAATGCCTTCCCATAAATACTTTGAAACTTTTCTTCATCAATAATCACATTTGGTGATTGAAATTTATTCCCTTTTATTGTTACGTATAAACTTTCATTTTTGAAATCATTTAGTTCTTCGATATTGTTAATAAATTCCTCCCCTTTTTTAATAGCACCATCCACCCATTCTGCTCCACTTTGTTGTTTGTATAATTTGAAGAAAGCAATTTCCGTTTCAATTGATAAAATTGTTTTTAGGGAATGGTCTTTGAATTTTCTATTCATTTGTTTATAATCAATAGGATAGCCATTAATTTTGTTTATTAACAAATCGAAAAGTAGTGGGACTTTCGCCATCTCTTCAATTGACAATTGACAAAGAGCATATGCTCTTGCCCATTTTTGATTCGTTTGTAATAAATATACCTCATTTAGTAATTCTTCTGCATTACTATATGATTTCTTCATCCCATCTATAAGATTTGCTTTGCCTATATTTTCTAATTTCATATTTCTCAATCAAGCTAACGGCGTGTTATCCGTCAGTCCGCTGGCTAACGGACGGGACAAGTTGTTAAAACACAACACCGTAGTTAATTTTATTTTTGGAATCCATCCCGCTTCTAGCGGGAAAAGATTTACTTCTACTTTTTACATACGCAAAAAGCAAGGGTTGTTTTTGTTCTTTCGGGATAGCTGCGCCCCGAAAGCATTTAATAAATTTTAACGAACATCAAAATTTCAAGTTGACTTTAATCGGAATAACTGGTTAGCTGCGAATCCAGTTATTCTTTCATCATTCTAGAAAAATCATATTCTGCAAGAGTTTTAAATTCAGGTATTGCTAGTGTAGAAAAGAAATCTTTGTGTGTTTCTTCTTTTACAATATCTTTTGAGTAATCTTTATCAAACAAATATTCAACAGCTCCAAATCTATCACGGATTATTTCATCGTGTAGTTTAAGTTTAGAACGCAACAAACGTAAAAACTTTATTTCATTTTCATCTACTTTCTCATCTGCGTGAATTAAACGAAAAGATACTTCAAGTATCAGTAGTTCTTGGACGCTTGATAGATTAAGATTCTCAAGGGATTTAAACAATTCTTCTACAATGTGTTTACCTTTTTCCTTCAAATCGTTCAAAAGTTCGTCTAATTCATTTGAAAGATCAATTCCTTGGAAATATATCGAAGCTTTGTCCATTCTTCTTATTTCGGCAACTTCTCTATCATCAATATGACCATCACAAGCCATAAGACAAAATGTCGATTGAAAAAGCAAACGCTGAAATTCTTTTCTTTCTAATGCTGTCATAATCAATACCCTAAATTTTATTAAAAACCCATTCGAGGTTTATTATTTTTATGAAAAATATTTTGTTTAGCATTTTCCCATTCCTGCTTAAAAGCTTCATATTTTTTAATTTCTGCTAATGTAACAGAGGGCTTGTTATCTTTAATTACTTTATAAAAAATATCCATTGAAATTCTACTTTTGGTTTTTAAAGCTTTTCGGGATGCTTCGTCAATCAAAAATTTCAAATCGCTTGATACATAATTTTCAGTCAACAATGCTAATTTATCATAGTCAAGCCCAAGGTCTATTGGTCTGACTTTTAAATAGAGTTTAAACATTGCCGAACGTGCATTTTTATCAGGCGGTGGTAAGTATACCGATTTATCTAAACGACCAGTTCTTAGAATAGCAGGGTCAATTTTTTCTGGGCGATTTGTTGCACCAATTACAAAAATGCCTTTCTCTCCGCAATTTGTCATTTGAGCCAAAACTTCATTTACTGCCGAAGCGTGCATTTGATGAAGTTCTCCTTCTCTTGATGGTACAATTGCATCTAATTCATCAATGAAAATTATTGTTGGTGCTTTTTCTTCTGCTTCTTTGAAAAGCTTTCCAATATTTTCTTGAGTTGCATTGACATATTTGCTCTGCAAATCGGAAGGTTTTATCATTACAAAGTTATACCCAACTTCATCAGCAAATTTTTGAGCAATAAAAGTTTTTCCGCAACCCGGTGGACCATATAATAACATTCCGTTTAACATTGGAACGCCGTATTCTTTGTATAATTCAGGATTGTTTAAAAAGTCAATTACATCTTCTTTAAGTTGTTGTTTAAGGTTTTCCATTCCTGCAATTTGGTCAAAACCTGTTCCTTGCTTTTTCTCCTCTTTCTCTTTGGTTTTTACAAAGGTTTTTTGAATGTCTTTTGTTTCTAAAAGCATTTCACGCTTTAACGCTTTGGAAAAATCCTCCGCTGTTTGAAAACGGTATTCAATTTCAATAGATAAAGCCTTTGTTAATGTATTTTTTATTTGCTCATCAATTAAATCATCGTCAGCAAGAGAAAAATTTAAAGGTTTATTCCGTGCTGCTTCCAATAATCCTTTTTGCTTATTAATCGGTTGATTTAGGATGTTTTCATTAAAAAACGGGGGTACACCAAAAAGCAAATGATATAACACAGCACCAATTGAGAATAAATCACTTTGAGGGATGAAAATTCCATTTAATAATTCAGGTGCAGTATGAAATACCGACAAATACTTAATTGAAACGCTTTGGCCATTTTGATGAATAGCCCTTGCTTGCTCAAATCCTGTTAAAATGGGCTTGTCCCTTTTTAAAGAATAATCCAGTTTTATAGTATTCGGATTTATTCCATTATGAATTATAGGGTCTGACTGATTATGCAAATACTCAATTGATTCAAGTAATTCAATAATAATTGGAATTGCGGTATAAGGTGAAAGTGTTGCTTCACGCTTCAACCTTTCCGTAAGGGTTTCGCCACTTTCAAACTCATAAGCTAAAAAAGCAAACTTCTGTTTCTCAATAATGGTTTCGCCTTCATTTAACAACGTTGGTATATTGTTGTGCTTAATTTGCTTTAGCAAATTAAGTTGTAATAATTTTCCGTTTTCGTCAAAGTAAGATGAAGGAAGTGAAGCAAGATTAATTAAATCGAGCCTTATAATCTTGCCCGAAGCATCTTTTGCCCGATACGATTGGGCAAATGAATTACTCCCGATTGGAAATTGAATTTCGAACCGATTGGCAACGGAAAACCCTTTTTGCAAAATTTCACTCATCCTTTACTAAATTTTTAATTCCATTAATTTGTTCAATTTGTTCACGTGTAGGTATATTTCCGTTTAATGATTTACTTAATTCAAAAAGAAAATCGAAATGCTCATTAAATATTTCAAGGCCTATATGCTCTTCTTGTAATGAATTGACTAGTGATGTTTTCAATTCTTCAATTTCCTTATTAAAATCTGTATTACAGGGAAAGATTGAATCTTGAATATCGTCCAGCTTTCGTAAAATTCTTCTTAGATTGTCAATAACTTGTTTTCTACAGTCGTAATCACTTCCGCCTTGCTCTAAAAGCTTTTCAAGTTCAGTTAATTCGTTTGACAATTTATTCAATGAATCTTTGTCGGCAAAATCGCATTCCTGGTTAATAATATTTAGGGTCTGTTTTGCTTTAGAAATCTCTGTTTCAAGCCATTTTGCATCAATTTCTTTTTGAACAGTTTCAGGAATAATAACTTCCTCAGTATAATTTAAGCAAGGAAAGAATGCTGAAATAAAAACTCTTTCAGATTTATCAACTTTAATAGTAATATCAATATCACTACCTGCTGGTAAGAAAGAAGGAAGATTCTCTCCACTTATGACAATATCAAAAACGTGTTCGTTATAAATTACCCTTGAGCCTTCTGCTCCATAATCTCCTTGATAAATTGGAATTTTTATAAAAGTAGATATATCTCCTGGAAAAATATCTTTGTCAGTTTTAATGCCGTTAATTATACCAAATGCAGGTGTACTTTGATTTTTTTCTAAACCTTTTATTGGTCGGAAAACAATTTTGCCACTTGCTTTACTTTTGATTTCAATGCCAATATTGTAAGGTAATGTTGTACTACCAACTTTTTGTCCTTGGATAATTGAAAATTCATTTGGATAACAAAACAACTTGTTCCCGAAATTATCATAAAGGTTAATTTTAAATCGATTCGTTTTACCTGAATTTAGGGCAACCTCTAAAACTTCTCCTTTTTCATCGATTGCTATTTTGCCACTCGACCAAACTCTGTCACACCTCACTAATTCTGTAAAGCATTTATCAGGAATAGTAGCTTCTGTTTTCTCTTTAAGAATTTTTAGGGTAACGAACTCTTCATTTTCAATTGTTGTAGCTTCATAACCAACTTGTAGGTAAATCGGTGACAATTCAAATTGTACATCATCCGCAATTTCAGAATCAATTGTTGAAGCATATAGAGCAGCACCTTTCGCAACTACGGACATTGGGTCGCAACTTGTATCAATCTTTTCAGTAACTTGCTCTTTAAGCATTTCTCTTAGAATAGGTGAGTATGTTTGTCTACCAACCAAGATTAACGCACCTAAATTACCTCCAGCTATATTGTTCCTGTTAAGCAATTCCTTACAGATACCAATTGCCTTGTGGAAGATTGGACTAACTACTTTTAACAAATCTTCTTGTGTAATACTTATATCCAGTTCGAACTCAGTGCCTTTATCATCTTCGCCAGTAATATCCCCTAAATCTGTTAAAATACTGTGAGAGTGATTAGAATTTAGCTGAATCTTGGTTTCCTCAGCATAATGCTTTATTGAATCACGCAAAACTTCTCTTTTAACATTATCATTTATAATGCTGTCGATTGAAAAATTCTTTTGCAGATAAGGGATAAGTATTTCATCAACAATTGCATAATCAATATTTTTACCGCCCAAATAATTGTCCTCTTCGGTATCAATTACATTAATAATACCATCTTCAACCTTTAGCAAAGCTGCATCAAATGCACCATCTCCAAAATTGAAAACTAACCAAAGACCGTCTTTGTTTGATGAATCTATCCCATAGGCCATTGATGCTGCAATAGGCTCCTGCAAAAGTTCTATTTGCTTATAATCTGCAAGTTTTGCAGCATTTAATATTGCAGTCTTTTGATTAATTGTAAATTTTGATGGTACAGTAATTACAGCTGAATTTAATTCCTCATCAAAAACAAATGTTTTGGCTTTTTTAAAACATTCTGCAAGTAATTCTTCACTTGAAAATTCCTTATTGACATTACTACTTGCGTACTTTTTATCTGTTCCAATTGTTCTTAAAAAACCTGAAAATGTATTCGTTGCTGATACAACTACAGATTTATTGGCTATTAACCTATCATTCTTTTCACAATTTTTTGCAGCATCGCCAACAGTAACGCTTCCTTTTTTATTGAAAGAAACAAATAATGGCATAGCATCCCTTAACGTGTCAGTTTTTTTTGTGACAGGTTCACCATTTTCCATTCTTGCAATGGTTAATTGGTCGTTTGTTAATGCTATGCCGTATCTTAACTTCATTCTTTCAACTTTTTCATGCTGCTGCTTTCAACCAGCGATTTCATTTGTGCGATTGCAACTTTATTGAGTTGTTGTAATCTTTCGCCTTGAGGTAAATTTTGCTGAATAAGCAACGCGTTTATACTTTCCATATTGCTCAATACAACCAACTGTTCTAGACTTGCATAATCCCTTATGTTTCCGGTTTTATCCGGGCTTGCATCGCGCCATTCTTTTGCAGTCATGCCGAACAATGCAACATTAAGCAAGTCGGCTTCATTAGCGTAAACCAAATTTGCTTGTACTTGTGTAATCTCTTTGGGTATTAGATTCTCTTTTATTGCGTCGGTATGGATTCGATAATTAATTTTCGAAATAGTTCTTTGTAGATTCCATTCTAATTTAAGTTGATTACTTTCATCTTCTTTGAGCCTTTGAAATTCCTTTATCAGGAATAACTTAAATACTGGATTTATAGCCGAACAAAATTCAAAAGCTATATCCTTATGGGCATAGGTGCCGCCATATTTACCTTTTTGAACATAAATGCCGATAGCCTGTGTTTTTTGAACCCAGGTACCGGGACTTAAAACGAAACTCGGCAAACCGGCATTCATTTTAAAGTGGTCAAATTCGACCACTTTAAAACCGGGATTATACAATTGTTCCCATGTCCCTAAAAATTCGAGTGTCGAACGGCTTCTTATCCAATTTTTTATTACATCCGCAGCTCTGGAATCGCCATGTTTGGTTTTAGCAATATCTGTAATACAGATAAAATCATTTTTATCTTTTGTAAAAATTGCAATATCCGATCCTTGAACTTTTATAACCTTTGCTTTACTCATTTTGATTAATATTATCTTTAAATAAATTCCTTTAGACTTTTATTTATTGCACATCCGCCAAAATAATAAGTCTGGCTGTAAATAGATTCCCGAATTTTCGGGTATTCAATTATTCAATTGGGCAAATGAATTACTCCCGATTGGAAATTTAATTTCAAACCGATTGGCAACGGAAAACCCTTTTTGCAATATGTTTTCTTTTTCTTGCATTAGTCTGTCAAAACGCTATCATCACCAGGAAATATTGGTTTATCAATACCTGGCAATAATTTGTACAGTTCAATTACTATTGGTCTCAATTTTTGTTTGCTGGGATTAGTTGAAGCAATTTGTAAACCTTGGCTTATAAGTATTTTAGCTTTATTTCTGTCACTCCAGTCGTGCATATCAAATTATTAA
>Ga0210012_1003510_pt1 | contig 12802 bp, 12 predicted proteins | sample CryGeymeta201504_FD_183974 | JGI IMG/M metagenome (GOLD analysis project Ga0210012, IMG submission 183974) | Groundwater microbial communities from Crystal Geyser aquifers in Utah, USA - Crystal Geyser metaG 2015-04 (SPAdes) (version 2) | ecosystem: Environmental > Aquatic > Deep subsurface >... | reverse complement strand
TCACCGAACTGTTATTTTTGGGCATAAAACCCATAAATTTTTCTTTTTTTAACCCGGTCAATCTGAACAATTGAATCACCCGGATCGACACCGCTTCAGGCTCATACCTGAATTGGAAAATACTGAGAGAGGCCCCGTCCAACGGGGCCTCGTGCTGTTAATGTCTTGATTAAATCAGGCTTCTTGCATCATTCTCCAGTACTGATATTTCATGGTGGAGGCGCAGCCCGCAATAATGGCCAGCAGGGTGATGATGGAGCCGACTGCGAGGGTGGAAACGCCGGTCACCCCCTGGCCGATGGTGCAACCCATCCCCAGCACGCCGCCGAAACCCATCAGGATGGCGCCGACGAAGTGGTTGAAAAAATCTTTTACTGAGGCGAACCACTCGATGCGGAAGCTCCTGCTAATCAGGGACCACAGCAAGGACCCGAGGATGATGCCGGCAACCGACATAACGCCGAAAGTCAGCGCAGTGAGCTTGAAGCCGGCCATCGCGTAGCCGAAAGTCTGGCCCATCGGATTGATGAAGGTAAAGGATTGGGCCGAGAGTGGTCGGCTGTCGGCAGGTTTCAGCTCTGTGGGCGCGGCATACATGTCCCATTGTTCGGCGACGAAATTCTGCAGTGAGAAGGATTGCCCGTCGGCACTTACCATCACGTTGCTGGTGACGTACCAGGCCGCCAGCACGGCCAGACCCACCACCAGACCGCCCAGGATGTTGTCTGAGTTGTTGCGGAAATCGGCGGACATGAATGCAAGGCCGATGAGTGCCAGCGCAAGCAGGCTGCCGATCGCCAGCCGCGGTGTTGCGGCGTTACCGCTGCCGGCGACGATTGCGCCCAGATCCTGGTTGGTTTGCAGGGTGACGGCGAGCGGGCGTATCCAGTCGTAGAACAGCACGGTGAACAGCGTCTTGTCCGAGCCCGGGAATGGATTGATCATGTAGTAGGCGATGATCGCGATGATGGCAAAGACCATGATGGACTTGAGGTTGCCACCGCCGATGCGGATCAGGGCTTTGTTGCCGCAACCGGAGGCGAGCGTCATGCCGATGCCGAACATCAGTCCGCCCAGCAGGTTTTCGGCCCAGACCAGTTGGTTCGCGCGGTAGGGTGGGAAGGTGGCGGCCAGTTTGACGAGGCCGCTGGTTTCAAGGATCGTCACGCCCAGCATCGCCACCGCAATCGCAAACAGCCAGGCGCGCAGGCGGCCTGTGTCACCCATGTTGACCCAGTCTGAAACCGCGCCCATAGTGCAGAAATTGGTTTTGTTTACGAGTGCCCCCATGACCAGGGCGATACCAAAGGTGGCCCAAAGAAAAAATGATTGAGCTGGCGCAAAGCTTTCAAAGACCATTTGTTTATCCTTTCATCGGGTTATTTATTATATTCGTTTAATTCTATAGATAAATGCAATATTTATACATAGTCTGTTCGGACTAGATTTGGATTTTCGTTTCAAGCCGGTAGCGGGTGGGGTCGGCCATTCCGGCGCTGGCGAATCCCTGGCGGCGTAAACGGCAGGAATCGCAGGTTCCGCAGGCTGATCCATCTTCTCCAGCCTGGTAGCAGGAAACGGTAAGACGGTAATCCACGCCCAGTGCAATGCCACGGCGGATGATTTCCGCTTTCGAGAGTGCGACCAGGGGGGCGCGAATGTGCAGGGTGTTGCCTTCGACTGCGGATTTCGTGGCAAGGTTGGCCATTTTTTCGAAGGCTTCAAGATAGTCGGGACGGCAGTCCGGGTAGCCCGAGTAGTCCACCGCATTGGCGCCGATGAAGATGTCGCGGCTGCCCAGTACTTCCGCCCACGCCAGCGCCAGCGACAGCATGATGGTGTTGCGTGCCGGTACGTAGGTCACCGGGATACCGGCCGATGGGCCTGTTGGCACGGCGATTTTGTCGTCGGTCAAGGCTGAGCCGCCGAATGCTGTCAAATCGAGATTTACCGTGCGGTGCTCGCTGGCCCCCAGCGCGGCGGCAACACGCTGTGCTGCTTCGAGTTCCGAGCCGTGGCGCTGACCGTAATTCAGGCTCAGGCAATGGCAGGTGTATCCTTCGCTGCGGGCGATGGCGAGCGTGGTGGCGGAATCCAGTCCGCCCGACAGGAGTACGACGGCTTTGTTCAAGATGGCATTTCCCTCAAATGGTTTTCAATTCTACACTTGTTCGATCGCACCCTCTGGAACCTTTCAATTTTGAGTCGAACTCGAAAAGCGATAAAATTGCCCATTTTTTTAAGGGAATCCCGATGATCTGGAAGCCTCATGTCACCGTGGCGGCGGTGATCGAGCAAGATGGAAAATTCCTCATGGTTGAGGAAGAAACCACTGAGGGCATACGCTTCAATCAGCCTGCCGGCCACTGGGAAGCGGATGAGACACTGGCGCAGGGCGCGGTTCGCGAAGCGCTGGAAGAAACCGCCTATCATTTCAGCCCGGAATGGTTGCAAGGTATTTATCGCTGGCATCACCCCCGCAAGGACATCACTTACCTGCGCTTTACCTTTGCCGGGAAGGTGCATGGGCACGAGCCGCAACGAAAGCTGGATAGCGGTATCCTGCGCGCAGTGTGGTTGAGTCAGGAAGAAATTCGTGCCACGGTGGAGCGTCACCGCAGTCCGTTGGTGCTTAAATGCGTTGAGGATTATCTGGCCGGCACACGTTATCCTCTGGAACTGGTTACACACTTTTCCTGATGCGGGCGGGGTTAACCCTGGCGCTGCTGTGTTTCGGCCTAACCGCGCAGGCTGACGAAGTCAGCATCTGCTATAACTATGATTGCGCCGTAACCGCCAAAGTTAATCTTCGGGGGAACGAGCGGCGCGCAGCCAGAAGGTTGCTACTGCGGGCAACGGATGCCGTCGAGGAACGCGAGGCGATTTCCCATGTGATCGGATTGTTCGAAGTCGCTGCCGGACGGCAGACCCCGACCTGGGCCGATAAAGGCGGCAATGTGGACGATGACGGCGTGGATGGGCGGATGGATTGCATCGACGAATCTGCCAATACCACCAGTTACCTGCGCCTGCTTGAAAGCAAGGGCTGGCTCAAGTACCACCTTGTTCTAGAACCGGTGAAGCGGGCACCGCTCTTGGTGAATGACCACTGGGCGGCGCGTATCGTGGAAAAAAAGACGGGCCGGGAGTTCGCGGTGGATTCCTGGTTTTTCGACAATGGACAACCGGCATTCGTGGTGCCGCTGGATGAATGGCTGGCTGGAGCGGAACCCAATGAGGAATAAGCGTGTGGTAGTAGGCATGTCGGGCGGGGTGGATTCCGCTGTCGCGGCGTTGCTGCTGAAGCGGCAGGGCTTTGAGGTGGTCGGGCTGTTCATGAAGAACTGGGAGGACGACGATACCGAAGACGGCTATTGCCCGGCCAAGCAGGATTTCATGGACGTCCTTGCCGTTGCAGACAAGATCGGCATCGAGGTCGAGGCGGTGAATTTCGCCAGGGAATACCGCGAGCGGGTGTTCGCGCTGTTCCTGCGCGAATACCAGGCCGGCCGCACCCCCAACCCGGACGTGCTGTGCAATTCCGAAATCAAGTTCAAGGCCTTCCTCGATCATGCCATCGCGCTCGGTGCCGACAAGATCGCCACCGGCCATTATGCCCGGGTGCGGGAGCGGGCCGGGCTGTTCGAGCTGCTCAAGGCGGAGGACGGCAGCAAGGACCAGAGCTATTTTCTGCATCGTCTCAACCAGGCGCAACTGTCCCGGACCCTGTTTCCTTTGGGCGAGATCTACAAGCGTGAAGTGCGCGTCATTGCCTGCGAGGCCGGTTTGCCGGTCCATGCCAAGAAGGATAGCACCGGCATCTGCTTCATCGGCGAGCGGCCGTTTCGCGAATTCCTTTCTCGCTACCTGCCGAAGCAGCCGGGCGACATGGAAACGCCGGAAGGCAAAGTAGTGGGGCGGCACGATGGGCTGGCCTATCACACCATCGGCCAGCGCCAGGGGCTGGGCATCGGCGGACAGGGCGAGCCGTGGTTCGTCGCCGGCAAGGACATGGCGCGCAACGTACTGATCGTCGTGCAGGGGCATGACCATCCCGCCTTGTTCAGGGAAGGTTTGGTCGCCTCCGACCTGTTTTGGGTGTCAGGCCATGCGCCCCACACGGATTGGGTCTACGGCGCCAAGATTCGCTACCGTCAGGCGGATGCGCCTTGCTGCATCCATCGCGTGGACAGGGAAAGCTGCGAGATTGATTTCGCCCAGCCACAATGGGCGGTGACGCCAGGCCAGTCGGTGGTGGTGTATGAAAGCGAAGTGTGCCTGGGGGGAGGGGTGATACAGAATATGGTGGACCCCTGAGTCAAGACAATAATGCAGTGAGTTTAAGCTGCACATTCGACTTCATTAGCAGCTGGACGGCGCTGCCCCGGTTTTGCCTTTGCTTTGGTTTCTGCTGTTGCTGTTGATCTTTCTTCTGCGGTGGAGAAACCCCCTGTGGAGCGTAGCGGAACAGGTGGTTCCTCCATCTCGCGCGGAAATTTATCCACGATCACTGCGCCACCACCGATAGCGGTTCGATACACGGCTTCGGGCGTTTTTTGCCCCAGCGACTGGTGCGGACGCTCGTTGTTGTAGAAGGCGAAGTACCCCGCCAGACCGACCACCAATTCGCCCATCGTGGCGTAGACCTTCAGATACACGTCCTCGTGCTTGACGCTGCGCCAGAGCCTCGACTGCGATGTTGTCGAACGCTCGCCCCGCCCGTCCATGCTAATGACAATGCCTTCCCGTTTCAGCACGCCGGTAAAGGCTTCGCTGGTGAACTGCGAGCCTTGATCGCTGTTGAACGTTTCCGGCTTGCCGTGGGTGCGAAGGCCTCCTCCAGACAGTCGGCACAGAATACCGCCTCCATGCTGTTGCTGATCCGCCAGCTGAGCACCTTGCGGCTGTACCAGTCGATGATCGCCACCAGATAAGCGAAGCCACCGCTAAGCCGGATGTAGGTGATGTCCGTGCTCCAGACCTCACCACTCACCCCATCCGTGGCGTGTTAAAATCCCGTCAATGCGTAACCTTCCCTACTGGCGTCTGTCCGGCTTCTATTTTTTCTACTTCGCCTTCGTCGGGGCGATGGCGCCGTTCTGGGGGCTGTATCTGAAGTCGCTGGCATTTAACGCGTTCCAGATCGGCGTGCTGATGTCGCTGTTGCAGGTGATGCGCATCTTCGCGCCGAATATCTGGGGCTGGGTGGCCGACCGTAGCGGCAAGCGCGTCGCCATCGTCCAGATCGCTGTCGGATTGAGCCTGTTGAGTTTTGTCGCGGTGTTCTTCGGCTCCAGCTTCGCCTGGCTGTTCGTGGCGATGTCCTTGATGAGCTTCTTCTGGAGCGCGTCGCTGCCGCTGGTGGAGGCGACCACGCTCAGTCATCTCGGTGAGAAAACTTCAAAATATGGCCGCATCCGGCTATGGGGTTCGGTCGGTTTCATCGTCGCGGTGATCGGCCTGGGCTATCTGTTCGACTATGAGGCCATCCGCTGGCTGCTGTGGGCGGTGTTGGGGATTGTGGCCGCGTTGTTGCTGTTCTCGCGCCATATTCCTGAAGCGGCGGTGGTGCCTCATCACACTGACCATCTGCCGATCTGGCACATCATTTGTCGCCCCGAAGTGCTGGTCTTTATCGGTGCGGGCATTCTCATGGCGGCGGCCCACGGCCCTTATTACACCTTCTATTCGATTTACCTGGTGGACCACGGCTATGCCAAGAGCACCATCGGTTGGTTGTGGTCGATCGGGGTGGTGTGCGAAATCGGTATTTTCTTGTGGATGCCGCGCCTGCTGCGGCGTTTTTCCCTGCGCCAGGTGTTGCTGGCGAGCTTCGCTTTCGCCGTGCTGCGCTTCCTGATGATCGGCTGGGGAGTGGGCTGGGTCGCGCTAATCGTGGTGGCTCAGATTTTTCACGCAGCCACCTTTGGCGCTTACCATTCGGCGGCGGTCGAGGTGGTGCACCGCTTTTTCAAGGGCAGGCACCAGGCTCAGGGCCAGGCGCTGTATAACAGCTTTTCGTTCGGAGTGGGCGGCACGCTGGGCGGATTGTATAGCGGCCTGACTTGGGAGATGATGGGGCCGCAAGTGACGTTTTCCATCGCCGCCACTTTCGCCTTGGCGGCATTCGGGTTGGTGGCGTGGAAATTGAGGTTGTAACAGGATGCATGAGAGCCGACTTTTATATATAATGGAACAATTATTAGTCTTAGATTTTGTCTACATATAGGATATAGGTTCGGCGCGAAGCGGAGTTTACGGACAAACTTCCGCTCATGCCTCTCCCGATGCAACGTAAAGAGGACAAGGATATGCAGGGTATGACCAGGAACGATCTGATTATTCGTATCGGCGGCGAGGGCGGCGAGGGGATTATTTCCACCGGCGATTTCATCACGCAAGCCTGCGCGCGCATGGGGCATGAGGTCTATACCTTCAAGACCTTCCCGGCGGAGATCAGGGGCGGCTACGCGATGTATCAGTTGCGCACCTGCCCCCGGCGCATCTACAACCAGGGCGACACGTTCGACATCCTGTGCGCGTTCAACGGCGAGGCCTACGACCTGAACCGCGACCGCCTCAAGCCGGGTACGGCCTTCGTCTATGACAGTCCGGGCGGCGACTTCGAGCCGGATATTCCGGCCGGCGTACATGCCTACCCCATCCCCATGACCTTGACGGCACGCGAGCTGAACAGTCCGCGCGCCAAGAATATGGTGGCTCTGGGCGCCTTGTCTTTCCTTTTCAATATCCCTGAAGCCACTTTGCGCGAGGTGCTTTCCGCCAAATTTGCGCGCAAGGGCGAAGCCGTGGTTCAGGGCAACCTGGCGGCCTTCGAGCGGGGCCGCGAACTGGCCTCGGCGCTGAAGAAGACCGATCCATTCGCCATCAAGGCTGCTGGAAACAAACGCGATGTGGTGGTGCTGTCGGGCAATAACGCCATTGGCCTGGGTGCCCTGATCGCAGGAGTGGATTTCTATTCCGCTTACCCCATTACCCCGGCGACCGAGATCGCGCAGTATGTGGCCAAACATCTGCCCAAGCGCGGCGGCACTCTGGTCCAGGCCGAAGACGAGATCGCATCCATCTCCCATGTGGTCGGAGCCTCATACGCCGGAAAGAAGGCCATGACCGCCACTTCAGGCCCGGGCCTGGCGCTGATGGGCGAGATGCTGGGCATGGCTTTCATGAGCGAAACCCCGTGCGTGGTGGTGGATGTGCAGCGCGGCGGCCCTTCCACGGGCTTGCCCACCAAGCACGAACAGTCGGATCTGTTCATGGCGATTCATGGCTCCCATGGCGATGCCGGACGCATCGTGTTGTCCGTGGAAGACGTGCAGGACTGTATCGACCTGACCGTGGCAGCTTTCAATCTGGCGGAGAAATACCAGTGCCCGGTATTGCTGCTTTCCGATAGTTCACTGGCGTTCTCGACCCAGACCGTGCCCTACCCGGATCCGGACAGCTATGTCAATGTGGGCCGCAAACGCTGGGACGGCGAGGGTGAATACCGGCGTTACGCGTTGACCGCAGACGGCATTTCGCCCATGGTCGATCCGGGCACGCACGGCGGCATGCACATCGCTACTGGCCTGGAGCACGACGAGGCCGGCGCGCCCAACTACTCGGCGGCCAACCATGAGGCCATGCAGGCCAAGCGCTTCGGCAAGCTCAAGGGCGTTATCAACGATTTCCCTGCGGTGGAACAAGATGGCGAGGGCGAGGCCGACATCGGCATCATCGCCTGGGGCGGCACCATCGGCGTGGTGCGCGAGGGATTGCAACGGCTGCGCGCCGAAGGCTACAAGGTCAAGGGGTTCTATCCCAAGCTGCTGTGGCCCCTGCCGGTTGCGCAGTTCGAGAATTTCGGCGCTTCGTGTACCCGGCTGTTGCTGCCCGAGGTCAATTACCTGGGGCAACTCGCCCATTTCGTGCGGGCGGAAACTTCGCTGCGCCCCGAGTCCTACACCATTTGCGGCGGGATGCCCTTCACGCCCGACATGATCGTCCGTAAAGTCAAGGAGATGCTGGCATGAACGACACAGCTCAGAAACACCTGCACCGGGTCGAACTCAAATCCAAGGAATACAAAAGCAACCTCTCTCCGGTCTGGTGCGGTGGCTGCGGCCACTACGGCGTACTGACCGGTTTGCTGCGGGCGCTATCGGAACTCGGTGTCGATCCGAACTTCCTGGTGAACGTTTCCGGCATCGGTTGTTCCTCGCGTTTGCCGTATTTCGTGCAGTCCTACAAGATGCATACCCTGCATGGTCGTGCGGGCCCGGTGGCGACGGGTCTCCAGTTGGCGCGCCCCGATCTGGCTGTCGTGGTCACGGGCGGCGATGGCGATGGATTTTCCATCGGCGGCGGGCACATGCCGCACCTGGCGAGAAAAAACGTCAACATGACTTATGTGCTGATGGATAACCATATCTACGGGCTGACTAAAGGGCAGGTATCCCCCACCTCCCGCAAAATCATGAAAGGCTACACCACGCCCTACGGCGGCGTGGACGACCCCATGGATCCCGTGCTATACGTGCTCACTTACGGCGCCAGCTATGTGGGCCAGGCGTTCGCCGGCAATGTCAAGATGACCGCGCAACTCATCAAGGACGGCATGGAGCACAAGGGGTTCGCCTTCATCAACGTCCTTTCCCAGTGCCCGACCTTCAACCAGATCGACACCGCTGCCTACTTCAAGAGCGTAGTCAACGAGGCCGTCACCGATCATGACGTGTCCGATCTGGATGCCGCCATACACACGGTCAATATGGCGATCCGCGAGGAGCGCGTGCCCACCGGGCTGCTGTATAGGGACGAGCGCCCCACGCTGGACGAGCGCATGGCGGCGTTGGTGGAACATGTGGGCGGACACCCGGATTACGATCTGAGAAAGATCATCGATCTTTCCCGCCCGTAATATTAGCAAAACGTAGGGCGTCAATAAGCGAAGCGCATTGCGCCGTATGTTTCGCTAAAAAGGGTGCAATGCGCGCAGCTTATTGCACCCTTAACTTTTTTGACTTCAGTCACTTAACGAAAACACCCATGACAACCGACGGCGACAACCCGCAAACCATCAACCTGACCATCAACGGGGTGGCCGTTGCGGCGTCTGCGGCGATGACCCTGGTCGAGGCGGCTTGGCATGGCGGCGTACCGCGCGTGACGGCGGTGAGCTGTCTCGAAAGCGTGTGCGGCTCCTGCCGCGTGCTGTTGCGGCGCGGCAAGGAGGTGACGGTGAACCTCGCCTGTCAGACCTTTGTCGAGGACGGCCTTGAGGCGGTGTTTCTGCCGCCGCAGCCACCCCCTCTGCATCACTACGAAATCAGCGACTTTACCGATGGATGGAACATCCAGGCACGTTTCCACGAGATATTTCCCGAGGCGTCCCATTGCCGGAATTGTCACGGCTGCGTGTTATCCTGCCCCAAGGGGATCGATGTCGAGGGCGCTATCGCCTTGGCGGCCGCCGGTCATTTCCGCGATGCCGGGGAAGCCTTTCTGGAGTGCGTGATGTGCGAACTCTGCGACAGCGCCTGCCCGGAGCTGATTGCACCGGCTCACGTGGGGCTGTTCTGCCGGCGGGTGACGGCGCATTTCCACCTGCGTCCGCCCAACCTCATTTACCGGTTGGAGGAGCAGCGCAAAGAGAAAATGGGGCTCACGGGTGCGTCCCACGATGAACATGAATAACGGCATTCCTTTGGCGCAGGCCAGCGCCCTCTACCGGCCCGATGCGGACATCGGGTCGCCGCCCGTTCTGGCCGATCCGCAAGCCCTGCTCAACGCTTTCCACCCGGACTACCTGGGCAGCAGCGTGACCAAGCTGGCCGTGGGGGCCAATGCGGGCGATAGTTGTCAGCGCGAACTGGCCGGGCTGCTGCAAGCCGAGGCGATCATCGACGAAGCCGACCTGGCCGGCGCCCCCGTGACCGATATTGACGTGCTGGTTATCGGTGGCGGCGGCGCGGGTTGTGCGGCGGCGCTGGCGGCAGCCGAGCGCGGCGCTCGCGTTCTGCTGGTCACCAAGCTGCGCCTGGGAGACAGCAACACGGTTATGGCGGAGGGCGGCATCCAGGTCGCCATCGAGCCGGACGACTCGATCCAGCGTCACATCGAGGACACCTTGCGCGGCGGCCACGATATCGGCAACCCGGAACTCGTCGCCGCCATGGCGGAAGACGGCCCGGATGTGATCCGCTGGTTGATCCGCGCGGGCATGCAGTTCGAACAGACCGCCAGCGGCGACCTGCATACGCGCCGCGCGGGCGGCATGAACGCCGCCCGGATCGTGCATTGCCGCGATTACACCGGGCTGGAGATGATGCGCGTGCTGCGCGAATCCGTCATTCAGCACCGGGCTATCGAAGTCTGGGAGCAAAGCCCCGCCGTGGAGTTGCTCTCCAACGAAGACGGTCGTAAATGCGTGGGCGCGGTATTCAAATCCTTGATCGACGGGCGATTTCGCATGGTGCGCACCCATTCCGTGATCCTCGCCACGGGGGGAGTGGGACGGCTGCATCTGAACGGTTTCCCCACCTCAAATCATCTGGGCGCTACGGGAGACGGCCTGGTTCTGGCCTACCGTATCGGCGCATGTCTGCGCGATCTCGATTCCTTCCAGTATCACCCCACGGGGTTGGTGTACCCGCCCCACCTGTCGGGCAAGCTGGTCACCGAAGGCGTGCGTGCGGCCGGCGCCTGGATGCTGAATGCCGCCGGTCAGCGCTTCGTCGATGAACTGCTGCCGCGCGATATCGTGAGCGCTGCCATTCTGCGCGAATGCCAGGAGGGGCGCTGCGTCCGCGTCGATGACGGGCGCGTCGGCGTGTGGCTGGACACGCCCCGGCTGGAACGCTCCCAGCCGGGATTGCTGGAGCGGCAGTTTCCCAAGCTGCTGGCGCGTTTTCGGGTGTCGGGCGTCGACCCGCGCCACGACCCCCTGCTGATCCATCCGACTCTGCACTACCAGAACGGCGGCGTGGTGATAGACGTCAATGGCGCCACCACGGTGCCCGGCCTCTACGCGGTAGGCGAGGTGGCGGGCGGCATCCACGGGCGCAATCGGATCATGGGCAATGCCCTGCTGGAGATCATCAGCTTCGGACGACGGGCCGGCGTCGCCGCCACTGCCCAACGCGACCGGGGCCCCAAAAAAGTGACCCTCGAACATGTGAATCGAGCCCGGCGCGACCTGACTTTGGCCGGCATTCCTCTCACCCAGGCGGCACCGCAAATCCTGCCGGACTACGCGGCGAAGGGTATATGGAATCGTTAAACACTATCCTGCTTCACCCCGACCGGCGCATCGGCGCCGACATGGAACGCTGGCGAAAGGCGGGCGGTGGCCAAGCGCTGGCGCGCGCTGCGGTTGACCCCGCCGCCGTGCGCGAGGCGATCCGCGAGGCCGACCTGCGCGGCTTGGGCGGCAGCGGTTTTCCGGTGTGGCGCAAGTGGGATGCGGTTGCCGCCGAATCGCCCAAGCCGGATAAATACCTGGTGGTGAACGGCAACGAGGATGAGCCGGGCACCTACAAGGATCGCCTGCTGCTGGAGGAAACGCCGCACCAGGTGATCGAAGGCGCCTTGGTGGCGGCCCTGGCGACCGGCGCCAACCGCGTGGTGTTTTACGTCAACCCCGATCTTGCTCTGTCCCTGGCTGCGCTGAAAACGGCGATCGAACTGTGGCAGGCATCGGAGCTGCTCGACCTGGCTTCGACCGCGCTGGGCAGGCCGCTGGAGCTGACGCTGCTGCCCGGTTCCGGGCACTACATCGGCGGCGAGGAAACCGCTGCGATGGAATGGATCGAGGGCCGTTTTCCCTTCCCGCGCGGCAAGCCGCCCTATCCGGCCCAGGTGGGCGTGCACGGTTGCCCCACCCTGATCAACAACGTGGAAACCCTGGCACAGGTGTCCCACATCGTAGCGCACGGCGCGGAATGGTTCCGCTCCCTCGGCAAAGCGCCCGGCACCGGCACCAAACTTTATTCCCTGAGCGGCGACGTGCTGTATCCGGCGGTCTACGAACTGCCGATGGGAACGACGCTGCGCGAACTCATCTTCGTTCATGGCGGCGGGCTGCTCTCGGGCAAACCGCTCAAGGCGGTGTTTACCGGCGGCCCCTCCTGCACCCTGCTCGCACCTGTCGATTTGGATGTGGCGCTGGATTTCGATTCCCTGCGCGCGCGTGGCGGCAGCTTGGGCACGGGCGCCATGATCGTCATTTCCGAGGGCACCGGCATCGTCAAACGCGTCGCCGAATACATGCGCTTCTTCGCCCACTCTTCTTGCGGCCAGTGCATGTCATGCAAGACCGGCACCGCCACCATGAGCCTCCTGCTGGACCGCATCGACACCGGGCGCGGCACCGCAGCCGACCTGGCAACCCTGGAAAACCTCTGCGCCATGCTGCCGGGCACCGGTCGCTGCCACCTGATCACCGGCGTCGTTCAACTGCTCGACAGCTCCTTCCGGCATTTCAAGCACGAGTACCGGCAAGCGCTGCGATAAAAACAAGCGCCAATCAAAATAAGCGCCCTTTCGCGTGTGTTGTTCCGCTTCAGCGGAATACAACCACGGTGAAGACCCTTGCGATCTCACGTTCGCCCCTTCTCTCCAACGCATAAGGTTAGATCGTGATCGCGGAGCGAGCCACGATCTGAACCGTTTGTTGGACGAGCCCGGTTGAGGCTTGAAAGGCTATGCAAATATCTCCCCGATCCTGCCTCGCATCCGGGGGCTGAGATGCCAAGAATCTTTTAATAGGCCACTTCCGGTGTCAAGGCGCCGGCGTCTT
>Ga0210012_1003492_pt1 | contig 12860 bp, 10 predicted proteins | sample CryGeymeta201504_FD_183974 | JGI IMG/M metagenome (GOLD analysis project Ga0210012, IMG submission 183974) | Groundwater microbial communities from Crystal Geyser aquifers in Utah, USA - Crystal Geyser metaG 2015-04 (SPAdes) (version 2) | ecosystem: Environmental > Aquatic > Deep subsurface >... | reverse complement strand
TATTAAAGACACCAGCGTAGGTACCGCTAATGTATTTTTCCAGTTTTTGCACAATCACTTCGGCGCCCTTAATACCTTTTAAAATACTGAAGAGATCTTCCATGGTTGGCGGCTCCATGCCTGTTGGGTCAACCATGTCCATGGTGATTCCTTTTAGGGCATAGACATCGATTAAGGCTTTGTCGACCAAGCTTTCTTCGAGCGGGCTAGAAGAGCCAAGCATTAATTTGAGAAGGCCTTGAAGGGTAATAATATTAGTACGTAGGAGGTCACCCGGTTTTGGTTGTTCGTCAATTAGGGCTGCGGGGAGGTCAAATGGATTAATCCGGCGATCTGCATTTAGTGAAACGCGTAAATATGAGCCGCCCACAGTTTGAGCCAGTTCTTCATACTCATTTTCCGGATCGATGACAATTACGTCGGTTCCGAGCATAAGGCTGCGGAGGATTTCCAATTTAACAGCGTAAGATTTACCGGCACCGGACTTGGCAAACACAACGGAGTTAGCATTTTCGAGATTAAAACGATCAAAAATAATCAAACTTTCGTTATGGCGATTAAGGCCGTATAAAATACCTTCGTTTGTAGTTAGGTCACTTGAACTAAACGGGAAAGTGGAAGATAGCGGTGAGGTGTTCATATTACGGTGAATTTCGATTTCGTCTAAACATAATGGTAAAGTTGAGTTTAGTGCTTGTTCTGCACGTAAATCGGCACGTCTGGTTAGGACCAGCTTACCACCGAGTAAACTTTCGATTTGCTTGGATAGCTTATTAAGTTGATCTTCGTCTTCGGCATAAATAGTAATGTACATGCCAAACTGAAAGAATTTTTCTTGCCCACGTTGAATTTGGGTTCGGAGGTTTTCGGCATCTTCCAGCTGTGTTTCTAGGGCTGGATCGCGCACAAGGCCTTTTTCTTGGTTAATGCGCATTGCGGAGTGCATTTGTGTGACTTTGCGTTTAAGAATCTTCATAATTGCTGCAGATTCGATAGGGTAAATAAACTGAGCAATATCGATTGTTGCATCAAAATTAACCAATGGGTTCATCCAGTTTGTTTCGATATAACGCGGATAAGTAAAAACGAAAAAACTGCGAGCGTATAGGCCGCTGACTTTCATTTTATCAAAATAGATCTCCATTGCCGAAGGGGCAATGAGGTCTTTAATAGAGGCGAGGCCTTGATTATAGGCTTTTTCAGCTTCTATTAGGCGGGTGCGCTCGGCGGGTGTGAGTTTTTCGGGTTTTGTGGATGCGGGCTTCGCTGCAGGGGGCTGGGCCTTCGCTGACGCTTCGGCTGCTTCAGAAGGCACGGCCTTTGCTGACGCTCCGGCTTTGTTCTGATACCAATGCTGAATTGGCCCTAACACCTTATCAATAAGGGACGTTTTGGCCGCAATGGGAGCTGGGGCCTCTGTTGGAACCGGCTTGGTTGGTAAAGTTGGCATAGGTATTGGTTCTATTTATCTAGTAATTCTAGCATAAATAGAGCTCAAAGTCTACTAACTCCTACCTAAAGTACGGTTTACATTAGCTCTCGTAATTCTTCTGACATGACTTGCCGGTGTAAGATTTGGATATAGCTTTGAAAGAAAGCGCTGTGTTGTTTGATCAAACCGGTCAAAATCACCATTTAAAAGGCACTCCTCGTAGGCATTGCGATCGGGGGTTATCCGTTTTAGTGTTTCATTAATATTATAACTTCGTGCCAAATCCAGCCCAAACCACTGATTGGCTAATGACTTATAGGCGTCAGAGCTTAAACCATACTTTGGTGCTTGAGTTAGATAATCCAGCCACTTATAAGCGGGCGGCAAATTACTCTTGCCATCAATTTTCCGGATGAACTGTTTAAACCGATTTGGGGTGAACTCCTGCTGGGTAAGCGTTTCGAAGCGTTGCTTGTACGATTCATTATTGTCATAACTTTCTGGCACAATTTCCGGTAACATAAGATTTATCCTAAAGGATAATGGTTAACTTTAACATAAATCTATACATATGTCTATGTATTAAATTCTAATCTGCCCTCTCCTTTAAAAAGATTTCCCTTGGCTAGCTTAGTGAATTAAGCTATACATACTATGATTAAAAGTAACTAAATAAAAATATATATGGCAGAAGAAAACAACAATAACGAACAGAGTGATCAGCTTTTTGGCGAAGGTGAAGAGGTCACCAGAGATCGACTAAAGGACATAAATATTACAGAAGAAATGGAGAAAAATTACCTCACATATGCAATGAGTGTAATTGTTTCACGGGCGCTTCCTGATGTAAGAGATGGTTTAAAGCCTGTACATCGTCGTATTTTATATGCGATGAAGGATTTAGGTTTGACGTCGAGTGCCAAATTTAGGAAGTCTGCTACCGTTGTCGGTGAAGTGTTGGGTAAATACCATCCGCATGGTGATACGGCGGTTTACGACTCTTTGGTTCGTTTAGCGCAGGATTTCTCGATGCGTTATATGCTGATAAATGGACAAGGTAACTTTGGTTCGGTGGATGGCGATAATGCTGCGGCCATGCGTTATACTGAGGTTAAATTACAAAAAATTACGGACGAAATGTTGGCTGATATTGAAAAAGAGACCGTTGATTTTAGAGACAACTATGATGGCTCACAACGAGAACCAACTGTATTGCCGACTAAAATTCCTCAGCTACTGCTAAATGGTGGTATGGGAATTGCCGTGGCAATGGCAACATCGATTCCGCCACATAATTTGAGAGAAGTAATGGATGCGGTAATTCATCTATTGGATGATCCGGAGGCAGGAGTAGATGATTTAATGCAACATATTAAAGGGCCCGATTTTCCAACCGGAGGCACTATTTATGACCAAGAAGCAATTAAAACAATGTATGCAACTGGGCGTGGAGGAATTGTAATGCGAGCTAGAGCAAATATTGAGGAATCTGGGCAGGGTCGACATAGAATTATTTTTAGTGAAATTCCATACCAAGTAAATAAGTCGACTTTGATTACCAAAATTGCCGACTTGGTTCGAGATAAAAAAATCATGCATATTAGCGACATTCGTGACGAGTCAAATCGCGAAGGGATGCGCATTGTTATCGAGTTAATGAAGTCAGCATATCCTAAAAAGGTTCTAAATCAGCTTTATAAGATGAGCCAGTTACAGACTCGGTTTAATATGAATATGATCGCTTTGGTGGATGGTTTGCAGCCACGGTTACTTAATTTAAAACAAGTAATTGGCTATTTTATTGCCCATCGCAAGGAGGTTATTGTGAGACGTACTGAGTTTGATTTACAAAAAGCTAAAGACCGTGCACATATTTTAGAAGGCTTGAAGGTAGCGTTGGATCATATTGATGCTGTAATTGCCACAATCCGTGGTTCGGCAACTAAAGAAATTGCGCATGATGAGTTAATGGAGAAATTCTCACTTTCAGATAAGCAAGCGACAGCGATTTTAGAAATGCGATTACAAACTTTAGCTGGTTTAGAAAGACAAAAAATTGAAGATGAATTAGCCGAAAAATTGGCATTAATTATTGAACTGGAATCAATTTTGATGGATCCAAGTAAAATTTTGACAATTATTAGAGAAGAATCTTTAGCAATAAAAGAAAAGTATGGGGATGAGCGTAAAACAGAGGTAGTGCCAACAGCGCTTGGTGATATTACATCTCTGGATACCGTGCCAAATAAACCGATGATTGTGACAATTACAGAAGAAAATTATGTTAAGCGTATGCCGCCAACAACTTTCCGGGCGCAAAAACGTGGTGGAAAGGGAGTAATTGGCTTAACGACAAAAGAAGATGATGAAATTATGGGGATATATTATGCAATGAACCATGATGATATTTTGTTTTTTACGGACAAAGGGCGTGTCTTTCAGCTTAAGGCATTTGAAATTCCAGAGGCGGCTAGAACAGCTAAGGGGCAAGCAATTATCAATTTGTTACAATTAGAAAAGGATGAGCGTGTTACTTCTGTTTTAGTTATTGGTACCGAATTTAAGGGTAAATATCTAATTATGGGAACCAAGGAAGGTACAGTTAAAAAGACAGAGATGAATGAATACAAAAATCTCAAACGAAATGGCTTAATTGCAATCAAATTGCGCAAAGGCGATTCGTTGGAATGGGTGCGACAAGTTGATCCTCAAGATGAAATCATTATTGTGACAAATGGTGGAAAATGTATCCGTTTTGACGAGGCTGATGCCAGACCAATGGGACGTTCGGCAATGGGCGTGCGTGGAATTCGCTTAAAGAAAGAGGATTTTGTTGTGGAAATGAATGTGGTTAAGGCACCGGATAAAACTAAATTGTTTGTGATTATGGAAAACGGTATTGGTAAATGCACCGAGATTACCGAGTATCGTAAGCAAAACCGTGGTGGTGCGGGAATTTTAACTGCCCATGTTACTAAAAAAACAGGGAAAATTGTAGGAGCGAGAGCCATTGAAGAAGGTGTTAATGCCGACTTAATTATTGTTTCTAAATCCGGGCAAATTATTCGTCTGCAAACAGATAATATTCCGGAGCAAGGTCGGGCAACGCAAGGTGTATACATAATGCGTGTTCGTGGTGAAGATAAAGTGGCTTCGCTATCGTTAATCAGCAATCCCCTTGCGGAGGAAGGTGAAGAAGAGGAAGTAGATGAAAACCAAGAAGTACTGCCTGTTTAGATCTAATTTTTGCTAAAAAATTATGCGCACTGCTACCCGTTTAATTATTGCCGGTTTACTGGTTAGTTTAATGGGGGCAGGGCTTGCATTTGCTGCTAATGCCGACTTGTACGTTACTCAGGGGGGCATTAGTTTAGCAACGGACAATGTTTTTGAAGGCTCGCCGGTGCGAATTTATGCAACGGTTGGCAATAATGGCACTAAAGATGCCCGCGGTTTAGTTCGATTTTTTTTAGATACGGATGTGTTAAAAATCGGGAGTGATCAGCCAGTTGCCGTAATAGCCAACAATAGCGACGTGGCATATGTTGATTTATATCCACCGAAAGGACAGCACACGATTATTGTGCGCGTGTTGCCGTGGGACCCAAGCGAGGATGCGCCCGGCAACAATATAGCCAGCCGAGCAATTTGGGTAAAAGCTGATAATGATCATGACAAAATTGCGGACGATGAAGATACAGATGATGATAATGATGGCGTGATTGACACAAAAGATGCCTTCCCTTTTGATAAGAATGAAAGTTTAGATTCAGACTCCGATGGCCAAGGCAACAACACTGACTTTGACGATGATAACGATGGTGTACCGGATGAAAATGATGCACTCCCTCTAGATCCAACCGACAGTGAAGACAGAGATGGCGATGGCATAGGCGATAAAGCCGATCCCGACGATGACGGTGATAACTTAGATGATGCTGACGAACTAATGATTGGTTTAGACCCTACCAAACCGGACACAGATGGTGACGGAGTTTTGGACGGTGATGATGCTTTTCCATTTGATCCAAAGCTAGCATATGACACAGATAAAGATGGTATTGGTAATGAAATCGATAAAGATGATGATGGCGATGGAATTGTTGATGAGGAAGATCCCATGCCATTAAACGCAGGGCCAAAACTTGAAGTAAACTTGAGTACGATTAAAGCAGCAAACTTTAGAATTGTTTTTGATGCCGGGCGTTCTTTTGATCCGGACGGGGAGATTGCCAAAATTGTTTGGGATTTTGATGGCGTAATTAAGGAAGGACCTCAAGTTGTACATGTTTTTCAGGAGCCCGGTCTTAAAAAGGTGACGGTAACTGCGTTTGATAACATGGGTGAAGGTCGCAAACGAGTATATGAAATTAAAGTATGGGGGTTTGGGACTGTGTTAATTTTAATGTTCACCCTAATTGTACTTGCTCTTGCATTTACAATTGGAGTTATTTATAGTCTGCGTGCTCAAAAAAATTCCAATTTATAGGTTTAGCCGTGCCTTAACTCGGTATCATTAACCATTTGACTATGAAACCTAATATTCACCCAGAAATGTACGACGTTGTATTTGTAGACTCTTCTAGTGGAGCTCAGTTTATTACAACATCAACAGTTAAAAGCGAAGAAACAGTAAAAATAGGTGGTAAAGAGTATTTCGTAATTAAAGTAGAAACTACATCCGATACACATCCGTTCTTTACAGGTAAACAAAGATTACTTGATACGGCCGGTCGTGTTGATAAATTCCGAGCTAAGCAAAAGGCAGCTGCCAAATATGATGCCGAAAACCCAGCCGAGGTTGAAGAAGAAGCTATGGTTGCTGAGGAAGCGTAAGGCTGCGTGAATTATAAGGAAAAACTCGCATATTAATTGTAGCTTCTTGATTAAAGATTTGTTTTGCAAAATTCTCTAGATCTGCTTGAAATGCATCCAGTTGATCTTGTTGAGTTGCAGGTATCTTGATATCAAAGCCAATGGTATATTTGGTAATGTTGCTTAATTCAAATTCACTATTAGTGTCGATATTTTGCCATTTTATTGTGAGGTTTGTAATGTCGGCATTAGTGACTATGTTTTGGTCGAAAAAATTATGAAATCTAAGAATTAAGTCTTGGTGATAGATTTCGGCAGGTGTGAGTTTGGGGATTATATCGGTTTCACTGTATTGGGGAATGATAGTCCAAATTATGTTTGCTGTTTCTCGAACTTGTAATTTGGCTTGGAAGCCAGCGATTAATTGCTGTTGTTCATCCTTGGTAAGACTTTCGCCTGGTGTTAAAGTAATAATAGGTTTGATAGCCCAGGCCATTTTCGAGGTATCAGCTGCTTCCTTAGTTACATCTGCAACTTCCAGTTTGACAATTGTAGCGGTTGGGAGCTTTTCTTTTAGAAAGTCGCGAAACTGGGTGGAAATTACATCGACGGGATCAGGCTTACTTTTTTGGGTTTCGGAAATAATACTGGCGACAGGAATGATATCAATTTTGAGGTCGACTTTACGGCTTAGTGATTGACCAAGTTCGTCAGCAATTGCGTTTTTGGTTTCCAGATAGAATTCTGAGCCTTGTGGAATTCTGATTGTGCCGGATATTTGAGCGCTATCGTTAGTTACGTTTAATAATTTTAGCTCACTAAGTTTGGCATTTGGAATTTTTTCACTTAATACATTTTCCAAATAATTTTTTGCTTTGAGCTCGATGCTAATGCGTGTAGAAATCTTTTGAAGGGAGGAGACTAGCGGGATTGAGATAAGACCAATCAGTAACAGTAAAATCGTAATATCTTTAAAGGCATTGATTTGTTTAAAACGTTGATTTGGGGCAAAACCATAAAGAAAGAACATGATAATTCCTACAAAGACAATTGCGACTAAATTGGTAAAGAAGAGAAATAAACTCCCGCTAAACTGCGCATAATTGTGAAAGGCGAGTTCGATTCCGGCTACGGCAAGTGGCGGTAACAGGGCGGCGGACATAGCCACACCGGCGACGCTTTCGCTATAGCGTGTGGAAGAAAGAGATAGGAAGACGACAATGGCTGATGCCAAAGCAATAAACAAATCGAGGAGGTTGGGCGTAGTGCGCGCAAGAATTTCGACTGTTTCAATCTGCAATGGTACTAAGCTGGCGGTTAAAAAACCAATGCCAACAGCTAGCATTACACTAATTAAGATAATCCTTAATCCCCTGGTAATATTAGATGACTGGCCTGTGGTTATACCAAAAGCGAGAAGTTCGATTGGTCTAAAGAGAGGGGCAATCAGCATCGCACCAATAACAATGGCGATTGAATTTTGCAACAAACCTAAACTGGCAATAATACTGGATAAAATGATTTCGATCCAGTAGGCAGTATCGGCACGGAACTCTTCAATTAGTTTTGTGGACATGGCACTTTTTTGACCGTCGCTTAGTCCAAGAAGAGCGAATTTCTGTTTTTTGGGGATTTCCTCCATATTTGTTGCTATGGGTATCTCTATATTGTACCATATTTTTCGATAATTGTTAGAATAAAATATGTTTGAGTTTGAGATTAAAACTAAATCTAAAAATACTGCTGCGCGAACAGGTCAATTTGTTTTGCCGCGTGGCACTATTAAAACGCCTGTATTTATGCCGTGCGGCACTAAAGGCATGGTAAAAACAATGCTTCCGGATGAGCTTAAGGCACTGGGTGTGGAGATTATTTTGGGAAATACTTATCATTTATATTTGAGGCCGGGTGAAAAGTTAATTGCACAAGAAGGCGGTTTACCAAAATGGAACAACTGGAATGCACCAATGCTATCGGACTCGGGAGGGTTTCAGGTTTTTTCTTTGCAGGGTACCCGTAATGATTCTGGTAAGTCGTTGATTAAAATTGATGAGGATGGCGTGGAGTTTAGGTCGTATTTAGATGGTTCAAAACATTATTTTACGCCGGAGAAGGCCGTAGAAATTCAGTCGAAAATTGGTGCCGATATTATGATGGCTTTTGATGAGTGCTCCGCTGCTAATGTAACTAAAGATTACGCACGAGCCGCCATGGGGCGGACACACCGCTGGTTTAAAAGATGCTACAAGCGACATGATGAGTTAGAGATGGGGGCCCCCACTAAACTGCCACAGGCTCTGTTTCCGATTGTACAAGGAGGAATGTTTGCGGATTTACGAACGGAGTCAGCTACATTTTTAAACGGATTTGATGCGCCAGGTGTGGCAATTGGTGGTTTGTCTGTTGGAGAAACTAAGGAGCAGATGTTGGCAATGTTGGATGTTGTGATGCCGATTTTGAATGATGATCGACCAAGGTATTTAATGGGTGTGGGGTCGCCGGATGATTTAATTGAAGGTGTGGCGCGCGGGGTTGATATGTTTGACTGCGTTTTACCCACAAGGCTGGCGAGACATGGTGCTTATTGGGATCAATTTGGTCGCCAAAATATTAAGCTGGAGCAGAATAGAGACGATAAGCGCCCACTAATGGAAGGGTGTGACTGTTCTACTTGTCAGCAGTTTGAACGAAGCTTTATACGCCATCTATTTGTAGAAAAGGAAATTACGGGGCTGCGCTTATTAACAATTCATAACTTGCGCTACCTCACAAGATTAATGGAACAAATACGAGAAGCAATTGATAGGCAAGAATTTGACCAATTCCGCCAGCAGTTTTGGTTAAAATGGCGAGATTAGATTTTTATAATATTGCTATAATGCTAAAGTGAATGCCAACTGTAATTAAAAATTATGATTGGATATTTGAAAGGAAAAATTGTTCATATGGAAGCCAGAACAATTACGATTTTAACTGGTAGCGGTGTTGGCTATAGGGTTTTTGCGCCACAATCTTTATTATCTGCACAAGACATTAATATGGGAAATGAGGTTGAACTCTATATCTACACCCATTTTCGCCAAGACACTTTTGAGCTTTATGGATTTATGGAGAACTCGACTCTGATTTTCTTTGAGTCGTTAATTAGTATTAATGGTGTTGGACCAAAATTGGCGATGGATATATTGGCGGCGCCTATCCATAAAGTCCAAGAAGCAATTCAGGCTGAGGACACTAGATTCTTGCAGTCTATTAAGGGGCTTGGCAAAAAAACTTCAGAGCGGATGATTTTGGAGCTTAAAGGTAAATTACCTAAATTTTTGCATGATCGAGATGAAAATACTGTTCAGGTTTCGGATGATATTATTGAGGCATTGTTAAATTTGGGATACAAGCGTCGGCATGTTGATTTGGTTTTGGAGAAACTACCGGCCGACTTGGAAGCCGCTGAGGATATAATCAAATTTTTTCTACAAAACGTTTAAAGCTTGTAAAAGCGGTTTACGCGGTCGTAACTGGATAACATCTTGCCTTGCTGTAAATTTATTGCCGAAAACAATTGCCTCATATCAATCTGGTCATATAATGACATTAATAAAAAATTTAAATAAAAACACAAATGACACACCTCGATACTCTTCCCAAAGTTCAGGAATTGATTAATAGTTTATTGATCGTTTTGTCCGAGAAAGAAAAGTATATTGTGGAAAATCGCTTTAGCTTGAATGATCATCCACGCTTAACGTTAGAAAAGATTGGTGAAAAATACAACGTAACGCGAGAGCGCATCCGCCAAATGGCACTGCAAATTTTGGAAGATAATGGTGGCGTAGTCAGTGAAAAAATGATGGTAAATGAAATGTTAAAACTAGCTGATAGCAAGGAAGGTATTGATGTGAGCAGTTTAAAATTAACTATCGATTTAGATAAAGGTCTAGTGCGTGAGCATAACACAATCCGGTTTCGCCCTTTTTGGCGTTTGGTAGATCTAAAGCCACGTGATATTCGCAAGGCATGTGATGCGGTAAAAAAGGAATTGAAGAAAAATGAAAAAGTAATGAGTGCAGCAAAACTAGCAACACATTGCCAAGAAAAAAATGGAATTGCGTGTGCAAATGAAGCATTTATAAAATCGGCCGCTCGCTTAGATCGTGACTTGAAGGTTGTTTCCGACGGTGTAGGTTTAGCAAGTTGGCGTGATATCAATCCAAAAACACTGCGTGATAAAATCTTCTATGTCTTTAATGAAATGAAGAAGCCACTGCATTACATCGATATTTCTAATCAAATTACAGAGCTTAGTTTTGATAATAAATCAGTTAATACACAGGCTGTACATAATGAACTAATTAGATACGATGAGTTTATTTTGATTGGTCGTGGTATTTACGCCTTAAAATTTTGGGGATATGAAGAAGGGACAGTTGCTGATGTGATTGAAAAAGTTTTGATTGAACACGGTGAACTTGAACGTGATGAAATCGTGGAAAAGGTATTAGAAAAGCGCCAAGTCAAAAAAATCACAATTTTGCTAAACCTAAAGAATAAAGATCAATTTACTAAAACTAAGACTGATAAGTACAAACTGACAACAGCAGCTAAGTAATTAGATCTGCTTTTGCTTGACGATTGGGGTACGATTTGATAAAAAGGTCTACGTACCCTTATTATTATGGGCGGTTAGCTCAGTTGGCTAGAGCGTCTGGTTTACACCCAGAAGGTCATTGGTTCGACCCCAATACCGCCCACCAGGTAGACGATAAAATAAAAAAATTCCCTCCTCACTAGCGTTCAAACGGAGGGGGTCACAGGACACTGCAGTTAGGCGGCGTCGAAGTTAGATGTAACATCCTAGGGGTTAGGATTGTGGCTTTACAACGATCATGGCTTTGCGCTCGGTGAGGATGGGATTTTTGTGTCCGCTTGGATAATCTCTAATAGCTTCAAAAAGTGTGGTGTATGAATATATGTAGTCTTTACCGTTACGTGTGCCTGGATCGTTAGTGATAAAATGAGATTTGGCGTCGTTGTAGCCGGTAATTACTAGGGCGTGGCGTTCGGGGCCGCCGTTGGTAAAATTGGGATTATGGAGCGCAATGCCGTTTGCGGGAATAACGATGATATTACCGCTTGCCAATTGGCTGCGCATATCGTCAATTGTAAAGTCGTAAATTAGTTCTGTATTTGAATAATGCAAATAATCGGTCATTAATCTTTGGGTGTCGGCGGCGGATGAGTCGTTGTGGAAACCATAATTTTCATCTTCGTAAGCGGACATGGCGAGGATTTCTGCTAAGGCTTCTGTGTTTGTGAGGGCTTGGCCGGTTGCCCATCCGTAGGCCATTAAAAGGGAGGCTTCTTCGCAACCGTCTTGCTGGCGGTCGTCCGCCCAATCACCAAATGGGGCTTGAGAGATAAATGGCACTTTGTGAATTTTTTCGGCAGGTAGCTGTTGTGGGGTGGCTTCGGATTCGTACTCAATCGGAATAATTTCGATTTGTCGCTGTGCTTCTTTAACCAAATTTTGTACTCGGTTAATTGGATTAAGTGACTGGCCCCAATAATACAAAATGAAGGTACTGGAGATGACAATTCCCATGATAATAATTAAGATTAAATTGCGCTGACTAATTTTCATTTATATAGGATTATTTAATATACAGGACGGCACTATCGATTTTGTCACTTGGTTTAAGACCATCAATTTTGAAAGCGTGTGAAACAACTTTGCAACCGGGTCTTAGTTGTGGCCAAACAATTTTATAAAACTTTTGCATGGTATCTTTAAGGAGAAAGCAAAAAATGACGTCGGCATCTTTATAATCTTGGGTCCAAAAGTTTTTGTATTGAATTTTAGATCCAGGGGAAAATAGGGACTTTATTTTGGCTAAGACGTAAGTTGGAAAAGACAGTTCATACCCAACAGCATTGGCGCCTTCTTTACTTGCGGCAAAAATGAGACGGCCGTCGCCACAGCCTAGGTCGTAGACTTTCTGACCTTTTGTAAGCTTAGCCAATGTCATCATTTTGCGTAAAACTTTTTTTGAAGTTGGGACAAAGGGGGCACCTGTTACCATGGCGTAAATACCGGGCAAGGAGATAATTAACATGCCGACAAAAATCCAAATTGGCTCAATCTTAAGCAAATAAAGCAATGGTGAAAGGACAAGGACATAACCGGCAAGCAGAAAGGCTTCAAGCATTGGTAATATTTAATAATTGTTCAATCAAGTTTAGCTTGGTTTGCGTTGGTTTCCTATACATTTCTATTAATGCCAAAGCGATTTGACTGTAAATCCCCTCCCCTGCTTCTATTTTTTTAAAATGATGCAAAAGTTGGGCTAGACCAAAATATTGCGGTCGATAACCAACATGCCTAAAATTGATCAAATAAATGCCATCACTGTTTTGAATAAGATGCTCCGGTAAAAATGCTGTATGGGTCCACAGCATTGCCGGCTGATTTGCCTTTTGGCTAAGATAACTACGAGCATCTTGAAGAATTGGTGAGGCTTCCGGTTCGTTGTATTGGCTTAGCTGTTCTTTAAGCCAGCCCCATGCGGAGCGTTCTGCTATGGTTGACTGACATAATGGTTTGGGCATTTTCGAGACA
>Ga0210012_1003488_pt1 | contig 12865 bp, 13 predicted proteins | sample CryGeymeta201504_FD_183974 | JGI IMG/M metagenome (GOLD analysis project Ga0210012, IMG submission 183974) | Groundwater microbial communities from Crystal Geyser aquifers in Utah, USA - Crystal Geyser metaG 2015-04 (SPAdes) (version 2) | ecosystem: Environmental > Aquatic > Deep subsurface >... | reverse complement strand
CCGCCCACATTCATCGCTTGACGGAAAGACCCCCGATCAGGCCTCCTTCAACCCGCTGGTGCCGGATGCGGCAGCATCATAACCGAGGCGGAAAACCACTTGCGAAATGCCCGGAACCTGTTCAAACAAACCGAACCACATCTCAGCGACAACCACCTCACCTGAAAAACCATACGGCCGGTGGGGCTGCCCTCCAGACGGGCATGCCCGTCTTCCGTCCAGCCCCACCGGCCAAGGTGGTTGTCGCTACCGGCCAACGTGGTTGTCGCTCAACAGTTCGATCTGACCTTTGATTCTGGCACCTCGATGTTGCGCATGCCGTCCGGAGCGGCGGTGTGGGATGTGTTCGTCGGCGGCTACAGGCCGACCAAGACCCTGATCAATAGTTTGGATCTGGAGCGGGCCGCCGGTCTGAAGCGGAACTTCATCGCCATACATGACCAGTATCGCACCCCTATGGGCTGGCGATGTCGGGCGACTATGTGGTGACGCTCGGAGCCCCTCGGTAACGCAGTCTCACCCCGGCCAGGCAAAGCTTTTGGCGGCGCGCACAAAGGCGGCGACAGCGGGGGAGTGCGGACGGCCCGGCACGGTGATCAGGGCGATACTGCGCTGCACCACCGGATCGACCAGCGGGCGCTGCAACAGGCCGGGCAGCGACACCGAATATTCCGGCATGAAGGCAAAGCCGATCCGCGCCAGCACCATCGCCTGCACCCAGTCTTCGCGGTCCGAGCGGAACCGGGCGTACAGGGCGACCTGCTTTTCTGCGCAGACCGCCATCACGCTTTCGCGCAATTCACAGGCCAGCCGGTCAACATAAGGCTCGCCCGACAGATCGGTCAGCTTGACCGCGTTCAGATGGCCCAGCCGATGTTCGGGCGGGAAGATCACGATGTAGCGTTCGGTATAAAGCGGGTGGGCGTGGAACGTCTCACCCAGCCCATCAAGCGGGTTCAGCACGGCCACATCCAGCGCCCCGTCCTGAAGTTGCGCCTTCAGCTCGGCGACCGGGGCCTCGGTGACGCTCAACTCGATCCCGGCATAGCTGTTTTCGAACTGGCCCAGAAACCGCGCCAGCCGGACATGGCCGACGGTGGACATCACCCCGAGCCGGATCGGCGCCTTGTGCAGCAGCCGCATGTTTTGCGCCAGAAGCTGTGTCGCTTCGGTTTCATCGACGATGTGCTGCAGATGCGGCAGCATCGAGCGGCCGAAGTCGCTGAGCAATATCCGCTTGCCCTCGCGGTGAAACACTGGCGCCCCCAACGCCAGTTCCAGCGTCTTGATGCCCTTGGTCAGCGCCGGTTGCGAGATGTTGCACTGCAGCGCCGCCCTGGTGAAATTGAGCGTCTGGGCTGCGGCCAGAACATACCGGATCTGCGACATTTCCATGCTGACCGCCCCGCTATCACAATCGGCACCCCAAGGCGCTGCACTGCCACTATACACGACTCCATCAAAACCTGTGGTTATGGATTGATAATCAATCCTCATTTTTCTTTCACGCCAACTCGGCGCTTCATGGACGCACAACCTCAACCAGGGAGCCGGAAAATGACAGTCTACATGGTGGAACGTGATCTCAAGGGCATCAGCATGGAAGATCTGGGCAGCGCCCAGCAGGCCGCGATCAAGACCGCGCAGGATATGACCGCGCAGGGATCGAAAATCAGCTATATCCGCTCGACCTATGCGCCGGAGGACGGGCGCTGCATGTGTCTGTTCGACGGCTCGTCCAAAGAGCAGGTGCAAAAGCTGAATGACACGGCGGGCCTGCCCTATCACCGGGTGGTTGAAGCGCTTGATCTGACCCCCTGAGGCGGGCACCAGATCGGTGCGCGACCAGCCCTTGAAGGCGGCCTTCGCGGCGGCAATCGCGCGCCCGGTTTCGTCGGCACCGCACGCGGGCACGGTGCCAAGCGCGGCCCCGGTTGCCGGGTTGGTCACCGTAATCGTGCTGCCGTTGTCGGTGCCGACCCACGCGCCGCCGATCAGGTTGGCCTATTGTTGAAATCCGTTGAAACCGCTCATTTTCATTCCTTCGAAAAGATGTATTGCCGAAAAGATGTATTGCGTCAGTTGCCGGTAGCTTTCGCCGGGCCGCAAGACGGCTTGCGCGAAGGCCGGGTGGTGGTTGGCATCGGGCCAGATTTGCGGCTCCAGCGCCACCCCGGCAAAGCCGTGCATCGGTTGCCCGGTGAGCCCCGGCAGGGCGATGTCGATGCGGCTGCCGTCATAGACCTGCAAGCCCGGTTCGGTGGTCCGTAGCTCCATCTGCACGCCCGAATCGGGGTTTTTGAGCCACGCCACCGCGCGCAGCGCCTCGCGCCCCCGCGACAGGCAGAAGTTGTGGTCGAGCGGGGCGGCCTGTGCCACCGGGCGAAGCGTGCGAAAGTCGAACCGCGTTCCGGCGACAGAACGCTCTTCGCCGGTCGGAATCATCTCGGCGTCAACCGGCAGATACTGATCGGCGTCAATTCGCAGCAAATGCCCGGCGATGCTGTGGCCGCCAAGGTTGAAATAGCTGTGATGCGCAAGGTTGCACAGCGTTGGCGCATGGGTCTCGGCCTGCATCAGCACCTCGAAAACCCCTCCGGGCTTCAGCGCAAACTGCACCCGCGCCGCAAGCGCACCGGGAAAACCCATCTCGCCATCTTCAAGCCGGATCGACAGCAAAACGCTGTCCTTGGCCCGATCCTCGACACGCCAGACGCGCTTGCCCATGCTGCGCGCGCCACCGTGCAGCGTGTGCTTGCCCAAAAAGTTGCGGTCGAGTTGGTAGTGCTGACCGTCAAGTTCCAGATGCCCGTCGCGGATGCGGTTGGCGCAGCGCCCGGCGGTGGCCCCGAAATAGGGCGAATGGGTCAGGTAGGGCGCAAAGTGATCGAACCCGAGCACCAGCGGTGCGGCGTGGCCTGCAAGGCGCAAATCCTGCAACACCGCGCCGTAACTCAGCACCCGCGCGGTCAACCCGCCACCGGTGATCGTCACCCGCTCAACCGGGGTGCCGTCGGGCATGGTGCCAAAATTGCTCATATGTTCCCACGCAGATCAATTGCCTGCCCCGTGCGCGCACTGTGCTCGGCGGCTTCACCGACCATCACCGACCACAGACCGTCGCGCAGGCTTACCTCTGGCGCCCCGCGCCCGGCAAGCACGAGGTCGCGGAAACGCTGGTGCTGATAGAACGTCGAGCCGTGGTGATCGCCTGCCATCAGCACCGTTTCGTCAACCTCGACGTTTTCGCGGATGGTGCGCTTGCTGGCGCGGTCCGAAATCTCGATCACGGCGGCGCGGTCCTTGCCATCGGGGGCAAAGCGGGCGGGCCCCGGCACCTTGGCATCGACCCGCGCCTTCGGCCCGGTGACCGAGATCACCTCTTGCCAATAGGAACCCTCGGCGAACATGCACAGATCGAGCATGCCGCGCGCGCCGTTGGCAAAATCAACCGTCACAAAGGCGTTGTCGATGATGTCGGGGGTGCGGCCGCCGTAGCGTTCGCCCTGATGGTTCACGTCCGCCGCCCCCGAGGCATAAACGCGCACCGGGTCGCTTTGCAGCGTAAGCCGCATCAGATCCCAGAAATGGCAGCATTTTTCCACCAGGGTGCCGCCGGTGCGGGCGTTGAAGCGGTTCCAGTCGCCGACCTTTTCAAGAAACGGAAACCGGTGCTCGCGGATCGACATCATACGCGGTGGGCCAGCGGTGCCGCGGCGCAGCTCGGCGAGCAGCCGCTGCACCGGTGGCATGAAGCGGTATTCCATCGCCACCCAGACCGGCGCCGAGCGCCCCTCGGCCTTGGCGATCACCTCGCGGCAATGGTCGGTGGTGGTGCACAGCGGCTTTTCGCACAAGATCGGCAGCCCACTATCCAGCACGTCCATCAAGATCGGGTGGTGGGTATCGTTGGGCGCGACAATCACCAGCGCGTCACATAGCCCTGCCGACAGCATCTCGCGGTAATCCGCGAATGGGCGCGCGGTGCCGCCCGAGGTTTCTACCGACCGCTGCCGCATGCCTTCATCCGGGTCGGCAACAGCGGTCACTTCGCAACCCTCAAGCAGCTTGAGGTTGCGGATGTGCTCTTGCCCCATCATGCCCGACCCGATCAGCCCATAGCGCAGTGTCATCTTTCATATCTCCAGAAGTGGCAGGCCCATCGCCCCGGCAACGCCACGCAAGGCCGCGCGGTGGTCGCCGTAGGCAAGCGCCATGTGATGCTCTAGCCCGCTGGCGATGACGTCGGCCAGCACCGCGCCGGTATCGCGTTCAAACCGCACCACGCCCGAGGTGCCGGTAAACGCCATCGGGCGGCGCAGCATTTCGCCAAAACCCAGCACCATATGCGGGCGGTTGTGCGCCTGGCTGATGCGCAGGAAAGTGACCGGGCCGGGCTTGAGCGTGAACTGGTAAAGCAGCGGCATCTTGCGGTTGGTGTGGATGGTCGCCTTGGCGGGGCTTTCAGGATCGCGCATCGAAATGGGCGCCTGTCCGCAATGCCAGACCACGCCGGTGTTGTCGGCCACGTCCATATCGACCAGATCGGTCAGAAACACCGGGGCCTCGGCGGTTTGCAGCAAGACAAGCTGCGTCAGTGCGCCGTAAACATCGGCCTCGCAGGCGCAGGGCACACGGCCCTCACCCAGCATGCCCGCCGGGCCGCAGACCGCACCGCCATAGGCGGTGAAGGTTTCGGGCCAGCAGCGGATTGCAAACGCATCGTAGCGCCCGCTTTGGCGCAGATCGTCAAGCCCGGCCTTGAGCCGCAGCGACCGGTCAAGCTCGGGCTGATCGAGCGCATCCAGCCCGGCGATCTGCCCGGCCACCTCGGCGCGCAGCGCGCGCGCGGTTTCGGCCGGGGCGGCGCGGGCAGCGGCAAAGAGATCGTCGAGCTCCAGCGCATCGACCTCGACCCCGGCAAGGGCGGCAACCGCGCCCGGATCGTAGGTGCAGGTATCAAACCCCACCGGGTGCGCGCCGATCCGCGCGATCCGGCGGCCCCGGATTGCTGCCGCGATCGCTTCGCCCTCGGGCGTTGGCGCCGGCACCGCGCCCGCGGCGCGTTTTCCCGCCTGCCGCGCGCCCGACAAAAGCGCCTCAAGCTCGCTGCCGATCTCGCCCGAAGGCGCGGCGTAAAGCCACGAAAACGCCCGGCCCTGGCGACCGAGAGCATGCGAGGCAAGGTTGAGCCCGCAGAACGCATTGAGCCTTAGCCGCCCGCCAAGGCGCGGCTCGGGGATCGCCCAGATTGCCAAGGGCTGCGCGAACTGCGCACCGATCACCACCGCCATCGCGGCATCGGTAAAGGTGACTTGCAGCACCAGCACCTGATCGACCCCCGCCTGGCGCACCTCGGCCATCGCCGCGCGGGTGGTGGCCTCGTCAAACATGAGCGCGCGCGGCCCCACGATTTCGTGCCCGCTGGCATCAAGCGCTGCCAGCATGTGAGCAAGGTTCTGCTCGGCAAAGGCGACGTCAAAGGTCGGGCGCGCAAGCGCAAGGATACCGATTTTCATGTCAGGCCCCGAAATCGGCGTAGCCATGGCGAAAGCTGGCATCGTCGGGTTTGAACGCCGCCCCGCCGGCACCATAGCAGCGGTGCGCGGCCCAGTTTGCAGCTTTTTGGTCGGCCAGCGCGCAGATGTCGGCCATGTAGGCCGCCGCCTCGCCCCGCAGCCCGGCGCGGATCGCGGCCCAATCGGGATAGGCGCCAAAAGCATCAAGCCAGATCGCCCGCCCGGCAAGAAAGCCAGAGGCACCGGCAGCAAAAGCGTGCTCAAGCACGGCGCGAAACTCGGCCTTGCCCGCACCGGCCGAAAGCATCACCCAAGGCCGCCCCGCCAGCCGCCCCATCTCATCAAACACCGCTTGCACCGCGGCGGAACCATCGGCCGCAGCGGCGTTGACCGGGCTTTCCAGTTTGAACACATCGACCCCATATTCCGGCCCGGCAAATGCCGCCACCGAGGCCAGCACATCATCGGCCCGCTTGCCCTTCATCTCGACGTAATCGCGGGTCTGGTCGGCATCCGCCGCCAAAGGATAGACCAGCAGTTCAAGCAAGAACGGAATGTCGTAGCGCGCACAGTCTTCGCCGATCCGTTTGACATACTCTTGCTGTGCCCGGCACACCGCAGCGCTGGCATCGGGCCGATACCACGCCAGCACCTTGACCGCGTCGCCCCCCATGCGCTTGATCTTGGCCACCGACCAGTCGTCGATGTTCGATGACAGCCGGCCACCGGGGGGGTCTGCAAACAGCGAATCTTCAAGCGTCACGATCAGCCCCTTGGTCGGCGACAGCCGGCCAAGGCCGTGCGGAATTGCATAATGCGGATCGAGCAGCATCGCCGTGCTCGGGCCTTGCAGGGTTTCAATCAGCAGCCCCTTGAACCGAGCGACCTCGCGCCACGGGGCCTCGGGCAGACCCAGAGCCTGCGCGATCGGGGCCTTGATCGGCGGGCGCTGATCGACCGCCGTCATCTTGAAAATGCCGTTTTCATCGGCCATGCGGCGCAAGCCCCAAAGCTTGCCAGGGGTAAGGTCCATCATCAGTTCTCCGCAAGATATTGCAAGACGGCACCACGGGTCGGGCAGCCCTTGCGGCCGCCGAAGGTGGTGCATTTGAGCGCGGCGGCGGCATTGGCAAAGCGGATCGCCTGCGGCTCGCCCATCCGTTCCGCCAAGGCAAGGGTGAAGGCCCCGTGCCAGATGTCGCCTGCCGCAAGCGTGTCGATGGTTTCGACAGGAAAAGCGGGCACATGGGCGACGCCATCGGGGGTGGTAAACCACACCCCGCTTGGCCCATCGGTCACGCAGGCCCAAGCGCCATAGCGGCGGGCAATGTCTGCCAGCGCGTCGGCAACCGGGGCTTGGGGGTAAAAGCTGCGCAGACCCTGCATGGAAAACGCCAGATGGCTGGCCAGTGCCATCAGCGCCGGGTCGATCGGCGCCTCGCCATCAAGCACCCCCGGAATGTCGCGGCTACGCGCCAGCGCCAGCGCATCGCGCGCGGCGGCAACCTGCCGAGTGTCGGCCAACACCGCCGCCAGACCATCGAGCCCGGCAAACCAGCCGGTCTCAAGCACCAGGCCCTTGCCGCGGAAATTGACGATCTGGCGCTCGCCGCGCTTGTCGATCAATACCGACGAATACGAGCTCGCAGCACCGGGGTTGCGGGTGACATGCGCCACATCAACCCCCTCTTGCGCGAGATCGCCAAGGATGATGTCGCCGACAGCATCACACCCCAGACGCGCGCCCAGCACGGCGTGCCCGCCAAGCCGCGCCACCGCAACAGCGGCATTGCCAGCACAACCGCCGCCCACCACTTCAGCAGTTTCAGTGCCGTATTTTTCGGCCCTGTCAGGCAACGTATCGAGGTGGAAGACAAAATCCAGAACCGCCGCACCAACGCAAAGAACTTGAGTCATGGTGCAACCGCCGTTGGCCGCGCGGCGCGCCCCGCTACGGGCGGCAGCGGATCAGGCTTGCCGTTGCGGCAGGCGCGCAAGTGCGATGCGGGGGCAATTGTGCCGCGTGAATTGCGAAAGCCCAGGGTCGCGGAATTGACTGGATGCACTGGATCTGTCCGTTTTGGTGAGCCGGGGCCGCACGGTCTGCGGCCCCGGCGTCAGGTCATTGCATGTCGGTGGCGCGCGCCGCGTCGATCTCTGCCTCGGCAGCCGAGACCGAGGTTTTCAGCGCGGCAAAGACTTCGGGCCCACCTGCGACATTCGCGTTGAACCAATCATAAACCGGTGCTGCGGCCTGGGAGAACGTCACCTTTTCTGCGGGCGTCGGCACATAGATATCGCCGCCAGCCGCAACAAAGTCTTCGTAAGCCTGAATCGACTTGCGCTTCGGCGAAGCGAAGGTCGCTTGCTGAAGCTGGTAGAAGCCGTCGATCACGACGCGCTTGAGGTCATCGGGCAACGCCATGAAATGTTCGTTGTTCATGAACCACAGCGCGCCCATGTAGGCGTGACCATCCAGTGTCAGATACTTCAGGCCGGCATCGGTGAACTTCATGTTCATGATGTCGGTGATGCCATTCTTGGTGCCTTCAACCACGCCGGTTTGCAGCGAGGTGAAAAGCTCGGGCCACGGGATCGGCGTCGGCGAGGCCCCGAACGCACGCACCAGCTCTTGCGGCAGATCGGCGACAACCGTGCGGATTTTCAGACCGGCAAGATCGCCGGGCACCTGCACGCGGTGCTTGGTGTTGGCGATGTTGCGCCAACCGCCAGTATTGCCGATGGTCATCAGGCGGATTGCGTTGCTTGAAGCGGCAAGCGTCATCTGCTTCATGGTGTTCATGAAATCGGAACCGTTTGCCAGCACCGCTTCAGCAACCCGGTCGTCCGACATCAGATAAGGCAGATCCAGAACCTGCACGAAGGGAAAGATCCCCGCAGCGCCGCCCGAGGTCGAGATGAAGACGTCGATGGTGCCGTCTGCCACGCCTTGCAGGCATTCAGCACCGTTCGCGCAAAGTTGCGTGCCGATGAAGAGTTCGACCGCGATCTTGCCGTTCGAGGCTTGCTCGACAAAGGTCTTGAAGACCACAAGACCATCATAGTCTTCATCGTTCTCGTTCGAGTTTGCGGTTGCGCGCAGCGTGTAATCTGCGGCGAACGCCGGCAGCGCAAGCGCCCCGAGCGCGGTCGCCACCACGAGTGATTTCAGCGTCGTCTTGAGCATTGGGAACCTCCTTGTTGATTGCTCTTTTGGCCGTTTCATTGCGCAAACCCTGCCCAGCGCGGAAGTGTCATCGAAATCGCAGGCACGTAGGTAATCAGGAAGATCACCAGCACTTCGATCGCGAGAAACGGCAGGATCGCTTTGGATATGGTTTGCACTTTTTCGCCTGAAACTTGCGACGTCACGAACAGCACCAATCCCATCGGCGGTGTGGCGAGGCCTACCGTGAGGTTTACCGACATGATCATCGCAAAGTGCACCGGATGCACCCCGAGCCCGATAAAGACGGGTGCCAGAATCGGCCCGAGAATGATGATCGCCGGGCCGGCATCGAGAAACATGCCGACGACGAACAGCAGCACGTTGATGAGGAACAGCAAAATCAACGGGTTCTGGCTCATTCCCAGGATAAATTCGGCAAGCATCTCGGGTGCGTGGCTAAGGCTTACCACCGTCTTGAACGCCACTGCGGCGCCGACCAGCAACAGCACCGTTGCCGATGCCAGCGCTGACTTTGTGAACATCGCGGGAAGGTCGGAAAGTCGAAGCGAGCGGAGCACGAAGAATGATACGATCAGGGCATAAAAAACCGCGATGGCCGAAGCCTCGGTCGGGGTGAAGACCCCGACAAGAATGCCGCCCAGGATGATGACCGGGGTTTGCAGCGGCGCGACGGCCTTTTTGCAGACAGTCCGGAAATCGGCGCTGACAGCGCGGCGAAGCTGCACCAGCATCAGGTGCGCCACCGGCAGGAACACCAGCAGCATGACCCAGCCGTTTACCGCGACCCCGCCAACAAGCTTTACCACCGTGAAGAACAGCGCCACAAGCACGCCCGCAAGGTCGATGCGCAGCAATACGAACGAAATGGATGCCTCAAGCGGGCTGATGACCTGCCCCGGCGACACGATGCGCTCGGCTTTGGGCAGGTCGTAACGATCGGCCATAAGCCGGACCACCAGCATCAGGCCGAGCCCGACGAGGATGCCCGGCACGATCCCGGCAAGAAACAGCGCGGCGACACTTTCGCCCATTACATAGGCGTAAATGATCATGATGCCCGAGGGCGGAATGATCGGGCCGATCACTGACGAGGCGGCCGTTACCGCTGCGGCAAAGCGGCGGGTGTAGCCGTTTTTCTCCATCGCCGGGATCAGGGTCGAGCCGAGCGCCGAAACATCGGCGACCGCCGAACCCGAAAGCCCCGCGAACAGCATCGACGAAAGAATGTTCACATGCGCAAGGCCACCGCGCAGATGGCCCATCAGTGCCTGCGAAAACTCGACAAGCCGGGCGGTGATGCCGCCGCGGTTCATGATCTCGCCCGCCAGCATGAAGAACGGCAGCGCCATGAGCGGAAAGCTGTCCATGCCGTTGTAAAGGTTGCGATAAAGCAGCGCGAGGTCGCGTTCCTGCCCGTTGAGTGTCAGCAGGGCACCCGGCGCGAACAGCAGCGCAAAGAAAACCGGCAGGCCGATCAGGATCGAGACGAGAAAGACAGGCAGAAACCAAAGCAGCATCATTCAGCCTCCGGCGAAAAGTCTATCGGTGCATCGGTCGGGGGCAAGCTCGTGGCGGGGGCAAGTAGCGCTGTGACTGCTCGCAGAATCAACTCGATGTTCACCAGGGTCAGAAGCGCCATCCCGACCAGCAGCGAGGCATAGGTATAGCGCAGCTTTACCCGGACCATTTCGCCCCCGAACCAGTCGAGCGGAATCCGCAAGGAGCCCGAATTGAAATTGCCGCTGAACCCGGTTGTATGGTTCCAGCCCAACTTCACGCCCATCACCAGAACCGCGAGCGAGACCAGCAAGAGCGCGAGGCTCAGCACCAGCCCCGGCACGCGCGGCAGCGCCTCGGGCACCATGTCGATTGCGACAAAACCGCCCCAGCGATAGGCCGAGGGCGCGATCAGGCCGGTCATCCAGAGCATCAGGAACCGCGCGGCTTCATCCGGCCAGGCGAGCGCGTTGTTCAAGACGTAACGAAAGAAGACCTGAAGCAGGATCACCCCGACCATGACCACAAGCGCCATCCAGGCAGCGCTGCGACCAACTCGCAACAAAACAGTGTTTACGGCCGCGAGTATCCGCAGCGGCAGATGAATCATGCTCAGGCTCCCCCCTCAGCATCCCGGCGTGGCGCGACCTTAACGCATTATGCGCGCTTTTGCTTTCGTTTCTTTCGTATGCTTGTCAATGCGAACCGTCAAGCCAAACAAACTGCGGCCATGAAGGTTGTGCGATCTGGCCAATCTGGCCTAGTCTGCGGTGATACATTCAACACCAAGGTCGTGGCACATGCGCCGCAGGTCTTCCTGCAATCCATCGTCGGTAAAAAACTCGTGGACCTGATCAAGGTGCCCAATGCAAACCGGCGCCGTGCCCCCGGCCTTGCTGCTGTCGGCAGCGAGGATGATGCGGCGGGCCGATCCGATGAAGGCGCGCGCAAGCGAGGCCTCGCGCAAGTCAAAATCGAGCAGCGCACCATCGGCGCCAATCGCCGCCGCGCCAATGATCGCGTAGTCGGCGCGGAACTGGCGGATGAAATCAACAGCCATATCGCCAAGAATCGCGCCGTCTGATTGCCGGATGCTGCCGCCCGGAACAATGACCTCGAGCCCGGAATAGGTGCGCATCAGGTCGGCAAGGTGCACGCTGTCGGTGACCACCAGGAGCCCCGCGTGTTGCGACAGGTGGCGCGCTACGGCTGCGGTCGTGGTGCCCGAATTCAGGAAAATCGAACAATTGTTCGGAATCCGCCGCGCGAGGGCGCGCCCGATCCGTTCTTTCTGCTCTGCGGCAACTTCCTTGCGGATATCGAAGGCGGTGTATTCAACCCCCGCCAGTAGCGAGGCGCCGCCATGAAACCGGATGATCTTGCCTTCTTCCGCGAGAAAATTCAGATCCTTGCGGATCGTCTGGGGGGTGGTCTCCAGATGTTCGGCAAGGGTCTCGACCTCGATCCGCCCGTTTTGGCGCAGGCAGTGCAGGATTTCCTGTCGGCGCGCTCTGGAAGTGCTGTGCTTGGTCGGCATGGAGATCTCCGCAAGTTGTTTTCGTTTTAGTGCCAAAACGAAAGCCATGGCAAGGCAATCGAAGCCGTCGGGTGCTCGCCTCAAAACGAATTCGCTATGTTTGAACACGCCCACGGGCTTTGGAAGGGGTTTTCCAGCGGGGTCATGCTGCCGCCGCCGCGATGACAGATTGCGCCTTCACAGTCGGCCCACGGAAGCGCTGCACATGCTTGATGAGTCATCCAGCCCACTCGGTGGGCTCTACCTCGCCCGGTCCGAAGGCGCACTGGGTGTCATCGCTGAGAACGGCGGTGCAAAAGTCTGCCACGGTAGCGGCGGGATAGGCCTGCTGCGGGCGGTGTAAAAACCGGCCACTTTGCTCTTCGTGCGGCAGCGTGGAGGGCGGGGAGATTTATACCGTGGAGCCATACCGGAAGGTTCGTCTGGCCTGTGCCGCCGGCATGAGCAAGCGCGCGGCTGCGCGTCATTTCAACATCTCGCGTGACAGTGTCGACAAGATACTGGCGTTCTCTGCGTATTCCGGGGCAATCCGGCCACCGATTCCAAAACTATCCGGCCACCCGTTGCGATTTTATCCGGCCACTGATTCCGGGGCATCCGGCCACCCTGTGATGTGATGCTGCGAGGCGATCTGCCACCGGCTACCGTTCGGCTCTTTTGAAGCCGGAGGAAGCCCGATGAAGAGATTGCCGATGCGGAAGATACGAGATGTTTTGCGCCTGTCAGCCGAAGGGCTGTCGACGCGTCAGATGGCGGCCAGCATGTCGATTGGCCGCACCACGCTACAGGGCTACCTGGAGCGCACCCGGAAGGCCGGGCTGCGCTGGCCACTGCCGCCGGATCTGTCCGATTTCGACCTTGAGCGGCTGCTCTATCCCCGGACGGCGCGAGAGGCGTCACAGCGGGCGACGCAGCCGGACTGGGCCGCCATTCACCGCGAGCTGCGGCGCAAGGGGGTGACGCTGATGCTCCTGTGGGAGGAGTATCGCGGCGACCACCCCGAGGGCTATGGCTACAGCCGGTTCTGTGAGCTTTACACGCGGTGGGAAGGCAAGCTGTCGCCGGTCATGCGTCAGCGCCATCCGGCGGGGGAACGTCTGTTCGTCGATTACGCGGGGCTCA